>Ga0075118_10001801_pt1 | contig 14579 bp, 7 predicted proteins | sample AntAceMetag02UKE_FD_69794 | JGI IMG/M metagenome (GOLD analysis project Ga0075118, IMG submission 69794) | Saline lake microbial communities from Ace Lake, Antarctica - Antarctic Ace Lake Metagenome 02UKE | ecosystem: Environmental > Aquatic > Non-marine Saline and Alkaline > Saline | place...
GAAATCAAGAATTTCACCGGACGAAGTTTGTTTATCTACAGTATTGATAAGGGGATGATTGGTAAAAACAGTGTTATGAGTCTGGAAAGCGGAGAAGTTAATATTGAAGGAAATTTTGCACAAGCTTCAATTATCGCGAATGGACAAACGGCCCCTCAGAAATTCGAATTCTACAAAGAAGAAGGAGTCTGGAAACTAGATTTAACTGCCTTATTTACTATGTCTATTGTCGCTTTTCAAAAAATGATTGAGCAATCTGGCATGTCCGAAAGGGAATTCATTTTTAGAACTTTAGAAAGCATTACTGGAAGGCAACCGTCAGAGAAAATTTGGCAACCAATATTTTCCAAGTAATTACTATGGCTAACACTACCCAAAAGAAAAAAAGGGCACGATAGTTTATATTTGAAATGACAGTATTTCAATAACCCAAATCCGAGATCGCAGTTTCTACTCAAGTCATAACGCTTCTCGCCCAATCATCCAAACGCTCAAGCAAAAAAGCAAAACAATTAAATGCGACTTTCGATTAATTCAGGAGGAGGCATTTTTTATTCATCTACTTCTTTTTGAATTTATTTTCAATTATTTTTCTTTTCCAATCTTCACCAAATAAATCAAAAACGTTAAGAGAATAAATCCCGATCAGTACTACCCACGAAACAAGTATTGAAAGAAAAAATATCCAGTTAGATGCATCATTAATTGTGAGAAAAAGCGGAAGAACTAAACTTAATAATGCAACAGCAACAAGTTTGTAAAAGCCTTTAATATTTTGAACGTACTCCTCTTCTGTTTTCATCTGTTCCATTTCTAACTTCTTATCAGAATCTGTAATATCAGTTTCAAAAACAGACGCTAAAGCTTTCAAAGATTCCAGACCTGCATTTTCTCCATTTTCAATACGCTGGATAGTTCTAATACTTAAGCCGCTCATCTCTGCTAATTGATCTTGAGACCAGTGACGTTCCAATCTCATTTCTTTAATATCTCTTAAGCTTACTGTTTTAGAATTCATAACTATTAGGTTTAATATGTTTTATGAAGCAACAGTAAGAATACTATTTTCTTTGAACTTGATAGGGATAAGACGCAAATGCGACAGGTATCTGACAGGGACCTGACACTGCAATTTCAAACAACTAAACCAGGCTGCTATGGCTAAAAATGGGCTTTATTAAATCCTGTTAACTAAAAAAGGCACCCTAAAGGGCGCCTTTTAACTATCAATTAAACATTGATTCTACTTTACAAACTTCAAAGACTGCTCTCCTAATTTGGCGACATAAGAACCTTGAGGCAGATTGTCTAATTCAATGGTAGACGATTCTGAAACAGTAGTTTCAAATACTTTTTGTCCATTTAAATTCCAAATAGTTACGTTAATACGCTCACTGTTTAAATTCGACAAGTCAATATTCAACGTATTGTTGAAGTAAAACATAGTTACTTCCGCAGTTGAAACGTCATTAATTCCTACTGCTGCAAGCATCGTAAAATCAACAGCAGAAGTATCGATCTCTGTTAAAGTCGCAATTGAAATTTTACCTGTTTTTGCGCCAATAGGCACTAAAACTCTTAACTGATTAGTAGAAGAAGAAGCTAAAACCTGTGTTGCTAGAACACCATTAAAACTTATTGCGTTATTGGGTATTGATGAATCAAATCCCTTACCATCAATCCATATTTCAGTTCCTGCTTTTCCAGTTTTAGGATTGAAATTAGAGATCTCCAACGAATCTTGTACTGTAAAATCAACATCAGTATACTCTTTTTGACTCATTGCCGCAATTGAAATTTTACCAGTTGTTGCTCCAGAAGGCACCAAAACTCTTAACTGAGTAGCAGTAGAAGAAGCTAAAATTTGTGCCACAGCAACACCATTAAAACTGATTGAATTTTGACTTATTAAAGAGTCAAAGCCTTTTCCATCAATCAAAATCTCTGTACCTACAATTCCAGTTTTAGGATTAAAATCAGTTATTTCTAAAGGTTTTAACGGTGTCGTTTTAGAAATATATGACTCGCAAAACTTATTGTTTGTTGCGTCCATATCTGCAACTAAATCTACTTCAACGCAAATATCAAATGAACCCTGCGCAGTCGGAACTGATCCTAGAAGTCCACTATCCGTAATTGTCAATTTTACGTTACTTCCTGAATTAACTACTGTTGGTAAAGTCAATGTACCACTTTTGGAAATTCCGTCTATTGTAACTGTTACTGGAATTTTAGAACCTGAAGGAAGTACATATCCAACAGTATTATTTAGATCAAATTCAATTTCTGAAATAGCGATTCCGCTAGTCAGTTCCTTTAGTACGTTTGGAACCGGAGTATTAACTTTTGTTGCTGTAGGTCGGTAATCCAATTTAGTAGTTGACTTGGCCATTTTAGTTCCAGTTAATATCGTTTGTTGATCTTCAGATACAAAAACATAAAACTCCAAATCGGCAGGAACAACAGTTACATCTCCAATTTTTGTTGGAATATTCCATGTATACCTTTTCCGGAAAACACTGCCCGTTGATATATTACTAATATTATCGCCCCATTGTGGAGTTACAACGTCTCTTAGCATGTGCATATGTTTATATAAACTCGTGCTTGCATTCCAATTTGCGGGATACTGCTGAGAACCACCAGATTGAGGGCCCCAAACATTATTTTGAACTACTCCAACATGAATTCGATTGCTTGAAACCGATTGCGAACCCGTAAAATAGCCCTCAACATATATTTCAATTTTTCCATTGGCAACATCATGATAAGAGTGAATTGCCACATTTACAGGCGAATTTTCGTTTAATACAATTGCTCCAGTGGTTGCCCAAGTCCCTCTGTCTTGAGCAGTACCTGTTCCTTGACTAGTTCCTGAAAACAATCTACGATTGATAGTGGCTCCTGGAAAACCTCTTAAATCAACATCGGGGTGCTGATACAGCGTATTTCCATAATTGTTTGAGCCTACTGTAACATTATAATTTGGAGTTCCAGTAGCATAAAAGCCGCAATGGACATTTAGGACAACTACTCGACCGGGGTTACTGGTTGAAAAAGCATCTGCCCGTTTGTGGCCATCTGCATCAAAGCCTGCCGCTTGACCAGTAAAACCTTCAAGAACTGCATTTTTCTTTTCTGCTGTGGTCTTCACCATAATCTGAGCGTTTACAGATACAGATGTTAGAATAAAAAGGACCAGGATTTTTATTTTCATATTTATAGTTTTTAAGTTATTATCGATGACAGCAGAATTATCAAGTATTTTTAATTTAGATAAAACAATTTTAAGTAAATAACTGCAATCAAACTCTACTAATGCACACTGCTTCTAATGCAAACTACTTCAAAAACTCTACATTATAATCGGTAAACTCGGTAGGCATCTTTTCAGGAATATTGGACTCTCCCAACATTTGCTTAACGTCTATTTCTATAATTCGACAAATAGCAGACATAGGAGTATCGGCTGCTCTGTTCTCGAACGGGTCTTCAGTTATGTGCCCTGATTTATCTAGAATATAAAACACAAAAGATATACCCATTGCCATTGGAATAGCAGACCAACCCATGTCTTCAACCAAAATACAAGGCAATAGAAGAATGAAAACCCAAAGGAATACCTGCGTAAAATAAACGTAGTAATAAGGAAACACTGTTCCTTTAATACGCTCAGCCATTCCCTGCAAATCCATCATAGTTTTCAAGGATTCTATAACTTGCTTTTGCTCAATATCTGAAATACGGCCTTCTTTTTTCATTTTACCAATTTCCTCTGCTTGAATCCGTAAAAATTGAGTAGCCGGATTCGCCCAATCTTTGGTTTGATTGTATTCTTCAACGGATAAATATTGTTCTATTTCTGAGGTATCGGACTGTTTTCTAAGCTGTAACTTAACAGAATTCAACCAAGCCAAATGCCGATAGATAATTTTTCGGCTGTCTGCATTTTTATGAATTAGCGCAATAAGTTCAAACGAAAAGGAACGACTTACGTTTACTATTCCTCCCCAAATTTTTCTTGCTTCCCACCACCTATCGTAAGCTGAGTTGTTTCTAAAACCTAAGAATATCGCTAATGCACCACCCAGAATACTAATAGGTACCGCTGGCATATGAAGATTCACACCTAAATACTTGTATAGATAGAATACGGCAAAATCGATCGACAAAAAAATTAGTATCGCTTTATAGTTGTATCGTATAATTCCAATGAAGCGCTGAAATCTATTGGTAGAGAATTGAATGATCATGCTTCGAAATTAAGAAGTACTGCTTAATATTCAACGAACACCCTAAACTTGTTTCAGGTAATAGACAAAGCGTTTAGTAAAACCGTGTTAATCCAATATTGAAACAGTAGCATTGTTTAGACTCAAAAAAACTGATCCTACAACTTATTACTTTTCTCTTGGCTTTATCATTAGTCGTAACGACTGATCATAAGTAATGTAACTCCACAACCAATTCAAGAATACAAATACTTTGTTTTTGGTACCTAAGATGGCCATCAAATGGACAAACAACCACATCAACCAAGCTATGTGGCCTTTAAGACTTCCCACAGCTAAATCGGCTACTGCTAAGTTTCTACCTACGGTAGCCATAGAACCTTTATCGAAATACTTAAAAGCTTTGAGTTGTTTTTTTAATCGCAGGTTATTCAAGTTTTTGGCAACATTCTGTGCTTGCTGAATCGCCACTTGTGCCACTTGTGGATCTCCTTTAGGGTTTTCAGCGGTAATCATTAAAGCCTGATCTCCGATTACATAAACGGAGTCTGAAAATTTAGTTTGGGAAAATTCATTAACCAATATTCTACCTGTAGGACCTATAGTATCCACAGAAAACCCTTTTACTGAATTGGCTTTAATTCCTGCTGCCCAAAGCAAGGTTTTAGAAGACATTTTTTCTCCACCTTTAAGCGAAACGGTGGTTCCATCAAAGTCTTCAACCAAACAATTTAGACGCACCTCAACTCCAAGTTTCCTCAAATAATTTAGACTTTGTCTCCCCGCATAATCAGACATTCCATTCAACAAACGTGGAGAGCCTTCCAACAAGGAAATCGTCATTTTGGTAAAATCGAGTTCTGGATAATCTTTCGGCAATACAAACTTGCGCATTTCAGCTAAGGCACCAGACAATTCTACTCCTGTCGGACCTCCGCCTGTGATAACGATATTCATTAGCGCTTCTTGCTCTGTAGGATCTGAGGTATTTAATGCTTGCTCATAATTCTCAAGTACTGCGTTTCTAAGGTACAATGCCTCTGAAACCGATTTCATTGGCACTGCGTACTTTTCCAAATTCGGGTTTCCAAAAAAGTTGGTGGTGGCTCCTAGAGACAATACTAAATCGTCGTATTCAATAGAGCCTATATCTGTTTCAATTGACTTTGATTCCCAATTTACGTGTTGAAGACTGGCTACTCTAAAATGAACATTCTTCCTTTTCTGCAAAATTTTACGGATAGGAAAAGAAATGGAACTGGGTTCTAGACCAGCAGTTGCAACTTGATAAAATAAAGGTTGAAATTGGTGGTAATTGTTTTTGTCCAGCAGAATTACTTGAAAGTGTTTCGCCGAAAGCGACAATACCAATTTTATTCCCGCGAAGCCTGCTCCTACTATTACAATTCTTTTTCGTTGGTTGCTAGCTGGAATATTATTAATCTCGTTCATGCGCTGTTCTATATTGGGGCTGCAATATTAATGTTTAAATAAAACAAAAGAAAAAGCGTTAGCCACAGCTGCATTCGTATTGCCTTGCCACATATATACTTCTAAGGTACTTCCTGTAAATTCATAGGTTGCAGTTCTTCCGTTGCTATTTGCCTCGGGTACAACCATTGCTACACAAGTCGCTTGACTCACAACTGCAACTCCGGTAATGGTGATAATATATTTTCCTGTTGAAGGATTAGAAATTGTATAATTTCCTGTTCCACCAGTATTTCCACCACTAGGAGCGACTCTTCCGTATGCAATTGGTAGGAGATTTGCCGTTCCTGTAGCAGGAGAATTGGCTTCAACAACTGTAATGGTATCTGCATCAATTCCGCCATTAACTTCAAGTTTATGATTTGGGTTAGTTGTTCCAATACCAACATTTCCACCACTTTTAATGGTCAGTGCATTTGCACCACCCGTACCAGCATTAAATCGAAGGTCATTAAAACTTGTACTCCCAATTACAACATTATTGGAGCTATTTACTTTAATTAAATTATGGGCAGTCCCTGCAGTATGTTCTCCATTTAATGAATACGTATTATCCAATAACATGGATCCACCAGAAACATGAAATTTGGCTTGTGGCGCAGTTAAACCAATACCTACTAAACCGGCATGTGTTACATATAGTTTGTTATTACCTACACTAAGATCACCACCAGCATTCTGCAAATATAATGGCGATATTGCCCCATTACTTCTTGCCAATATTTCATTATTATCCATTACAATATTTGGCCCTGTTTTAACACCGGACATAAAGTAGCCATCTGATGTTAAACTGACTGCAGCAGTTCCTATTACATGTAGTTTGGTTGAAGGCGAAGTTGTTCCAATACCAAAATTTCCACCACCATTGAAGTAAGAATCAAACAAACCCGTCGCTAATTTTATTTTTTCAACCCCGGCGCTGTTGTAAAGGGACACATTTGCATTTTTACTGCTCCCAGTATAAAATTCAGCTACCTTAGAATTATCGTCGTCCCTTCTAATTTGAATTCCGACTCCACTTGTTGCAGGTTGATCAAAAGTACCTGTACCTATCACATGAAATTTAGAAGCTGGGTTTGTAAGACCAACACCAAAATCCCCTGAATTTACATATGAATCGTCCGTTCCACTAGACAAAAGAACCTTCACTGACCCGGTTGCATTGTTTAACGATAAATTACCATTTTTACCTGTACCCGTAAAGATTCTGAAAATTTTCGATTGATCGTTACTTCTACGAATTACAAAACCCTCAGTTGAAGTTGAAGCTTGATCTATTGTAGTTATCCCTCCTACATGCAATGTAGAAATCGGGCTTGCTTCACCAATGCCTACATTACCTCCATTCAAAATGGTGAATTTCTCCAATAGACCTCCTATTGTCGCATTTGCAGAGTGGCTGCGAAAACGTAAGTTTTCATTTTCATCTTGATAAATATTCCAAGTATAAAAGCCTCCAGTGTTTTGAAAGGCGATACCATTAGAATCTGCATTGCTTCCAGTCCGCTTCAGTGAAATAGAATATGGCACATTACTCTGCACGTGGAGTGGAGCTAATGGAGAAGATGTACCAATTCCAACTTTCCCTGTGGAACGATAAACATCACTTCCTGAAACTGTCCAGGGTGAAGATGCAGGCGTTTGCCAAGCAGCATTTCCTAGAGCATCTGAAGTTAGTATTTTGTTGGCTCCTCCTCGATAAGACAAACGAATATTTTCTGCATTAATACCGCCCGCAACCGTCAGGGTGGAGTCCATCGAAGTTGTCCCTATACCTAGTAAACCAGAACTATTCAAACGCATTGCTTCCGAACTATTTGTAGTAAAAAGAATATTATCTGAACCATCTACTTTCACTTTTGCGGTGCCATCGGCATCAGTTATACGTGTACTGTCTTCAAACGCACTTGCCGGTAATTGACTAGAAGATATTGCTCCTTGAAAAACCGAACTATTTGTGCCTGCTGCCGCAATGCTACTGCTGTAGCATATAATGTAGTTTACATTAGCATTTTTTGGGCGTGTTTCATTACCGCCGGTGTTTAATGTACTCCAATATCGCCCACCAGTTGCTCTACCATTGGGAGCATCATTAACTCTTCCACCCCCACCAGCATATGACAGATTTAGGTTACTATATCCGTCATGATCATGGCTTTTAAAATCATCTACTTGTAAACTCCCAACTTTATCTCCAGTGTTTCCACCAGTTGTTATTGCTGTTCTAATTGCTCTATCTGGATCATTTGTAGCACCATAATCTGTTCCTCTCAAAAATCGACCACGTAAATCAGGTAAATTGAAATTGGCAGCATTACCACCCCAAGCTTTTCCAATAGCAGTAAATAACTCCGAATATGAAGATTGGCTTAATGAAGTTCCATTACATAATAAAAAGCCAGCAGGAATTTTGGAGCTGTCTCCAGCAAATGAGAGGATAGAACCAACAGGGATATTTGCGGTTGTATCGTCAGCAGAAGATGAAGTTGAACTTCCCGAACCACCCCCTATGTTGTATTTATAATCCGAGCCTTGGCGTTGAACTAAAACAAAGAAATCTGAATCTACACCGGGATTTATAACATCATCAGAATGAACTGTAAATCCAGTGGTTGAAATACTAGCTACAGCACAAAAATCATTAAATCCGCCAACTCTTGTAGCTAATATAGATGGTGCTACTGTGAAAAAGCCACTCTTGAAAACAATGGACACTGATCCTTGCTGAGTTCTTGTAACGGTACTTATAAAGTTCTGATTTTCTGAAACGATTGCAGCTGTTCCATTATTAGAAATTTTTGCACTAAACACGTTCTCATCCAAGGTATCGGTAGAGGCTGAACTACTTGTACCTATAGAAGCCCAACCTAATCCGTTGTTGAAGTATATGGCGTTACTATCGGTATTGTAAATAATTAGTCCCGCTTTGTTTGGTGTAATTCCATTCATTTGAGATGCAGTAAGCCTTGGAAATAAAACTCCACGAGTAGTATCTCTAATTTCTAGTGCTGCAGTCGAATCTGGTGTACCTCCATCTTTGTTTATTAGCATCCATTGAGCATCTGCCGTCATGCCTATACCGATAAATAAGATTATCAAAGCCAGCACACGACCTCGCTCAATAATCCCCCGAAATAGTGAATTCCTTTGAGCCCCTGAAATAAAACTATTGGATAACAAGAAAATGAAAATAGTTAAGGTAAAAAAATCTTTTCCAGTTTCTCTAGGAAGAAGGCTCGAAGAGAATCCGTTAAGTTTCAAATTACTTACCCTTGAGGTAAAATTTTCTGAAGCTATTTGTAACAAACCTTTCATAATTAAATTTTTTTAGCAGTTTTTATAATTATTAAAATGATTATTGTTTTTTGTAAATACATCTGTAAGAAGCTGTTGTATTGGGGTCTTGAAATGATCTGTTTTTTATACCTCCACTGCCAACTACCATCATATTATTCTGAGATATATTACTAACCCACTCGTTATCATCTGTTTCATCGGTAAGAGTAAGAATGGCCATACCTGAGTACCAATCCCCAAAACCAGGTAATTCATAGTCATTAACAGCACAAGTGCTATCGGCTGCAAACCATGAAGCAGCAGTACGTTCATCTTTTTCAATACAGTACGATTCGTTAACTTTTTCAAAGCCTGTCGGACAGGTAAGGATATTAGCACTCCAAGTAGCATTTCCATCTGTATCCAATGCAGTTAATATTTTACCAGAAGAAGGAGAACCAGAAGCAATTTGTAAAGTATCTTTTATATACACATTACCAGCGTCGAAGTATCCCGCCCAGTTTACGGTTCCTCCGGCAGCATATCCTCTAATTCCTTTATTTACTCCGGCATCTTGTGCGACACCAAAGACACCTATACCATCACCTGATCCACCAGAAGTGGTTCCGACAATTGCGGTTTTTCTGCCGCTACCTGTTCCACTCATCCAGTTATACATACCTGTATGATTTCCATTAGCACTCACTGTATTTCGAATTCTCATAGAATCTGCCCAAACCTCGCCAACAACTTGTAGCCTTGGTGTCGAGCTAGATGCTGAACTACTTCCAATAACAACTTGTCCATTTTCTAGAATTGAAAGGCGTTCACTTGCTGAACCATCAGCGGAATTTGCAGTAGTAAAATCTATTCTTGTTCCAATGTTATTTCCACTAACCCCATCTACTGAAATAGACATTGCATCTCTTACTGTTGAAGATGAACCATTATAGAGACTTGTCTTTAATTGAAATATATCGTCATTATTGGCAAGTGTTGCGCTACTTCCAAATGTTCCGCGAGATCTAGAAACTGTAAAGACATTTGATTCTGCAGAACCATACGATCTCATGCTCATTTCAGCTGTACCAGATTCTGTAGTTACATTAAATTCTACATCTCCGCTGGTTTCACGAACTCCCAATTTGTAAAAACCATTAGTTGCTCCAATAGTTACATCTCCATCGTTATCCACATGAATTCCCTCGCTATCGCCATCATTTGAAATGTACTTTCCGTTAGTTTCTAAATTCTGGGTCATTATATGGTTTCCTAAGTTATCACCAGTTGAAGCTACCCATGTCATAACTCCACCTGCATTTGCTTGAAGCACTTGACCTGCGGTTCCGTTTATAGTTGGGAAGGTAAAAGCCGAATTAATGTTTAATGAATTAACTGATGCAGTTCCATTTACATCCAGCAAAAACCCCGGAGTCTTTGTTCCTATTCCCACTCTACCAGTGGTTTGTATGATTGTCATTGCCGTAATCGAATTATTTCCAGATGCAAATGGAAGGTTAGCTCCAGCTCCTACTTTCAAGACTGCAATATTTATACTACCTAAATTAGAATAAATTCCAGCGTATCCACTATTTACACCACCCATGCCACCAAAATAAAGACTTCCTCCATTGGCTCGAATATTTCCGTTAACGTCCAACTCTGTAATTGGAGTGGCATTTCCCACACCCACTTTGCCATCATTAGCGACCCGAATTCCTTCGTTCCCACCATCATTGGATAACCAGTTAGAATTGAGTTCTATGTTTTGAGATGCTGTGTGGTTTCCAAGGTTATCAGCAGTTGCAGTTTCCCAAGTTGCTTTTCCATTTGCATCTGAAGTAAGTACTTTGCCATTTGCTGCTCCTGTTGGTAAACTTAAGCCATCTTTAATAGAAACTGCGCCATTGAATCTTAACGAATCAGTGGAAAAATCACCATAAATAAGAGGTGTTGCTGAATTTGTATTTTCAATGTAGAGTTTATTGTTTGCTGTAGCATTAGAATTTCCAGCGTTCTTTCCAAGCATTACGTTTCCTGATCCTGTTAAGGCATTTCCTGCATTATTGCCAACTACTGTATTGTTATCGCCTGTTGAAGACAATTCCATGGCTTGTGCTCCAATCACAACATTACCAGACCCTGTAGTTCCTGTCACCAAGGAAGAATTTCCTAATGAAGTATTATTCGACCCCGTTGTATTATCTCGTTGAGAATTTTGACCAACTGCAGTATTGGAACCACCTGTGATAGAATTTAACAAAGCTCTAGCTCCAACTGCAGTATTTGAGCTACCTGTTGTAGAGCTTTTGAGTGCACTACTTCCTATGGCTACATTACTTTCACCTGTTGTCAATGTCTTTAAAGTATAGGTTCCGATTGCCACATTGTTTCCACCTGAATTACCAACACCTTTTGCGTTCTTTAAAACATCTAGCCCAATTCCAACATTAGATTCTGACTGAGAGGATTTTAACGAGTCTTTTTCGCCAGCCGCATCACCAATATAAATGGCTCCGTTGTCATTTCTTGGAACAATTGATTTGGTAGTTAATTTATACCGCTCAACCCCGTTTAGCATAATTCGAATGCTGCTATCTATATCATTTACATAAAGTTTTGAGTTTCCTTGAGCTATTCGAGTTGTATCACCTGAAATTCCTGAAAGATCTGTCGTATAATTAACTCCAGCTTCTTTTATGGTAAGTACATTACCCGTTAAAAAGGTGGTATCTAACAGTTCATTGGCAGAACTGGAGTCTTTGTATGCTCCTATTGCTACATTTTGCTCCAAATTGAATAATCTTGAAGTGTCTGATCTCAATGAGGCAGCAGTATCATTCAATGCTCCCTGCAATGAAGTAATGTCATCACTTTGATCCAGTGAACTCAAATCTGTAGAATCTCTATTGCTACCGCTAGCTTGAGATAAGTATAGTTTGTTTCCACTGAAATTTAAACTATCGACATATTCGTTGGTAGAATCGTTATCGTTGTTAATCTCATTTGAAGGTAATTTCGCAAAGCCCCCATTACTTAGTTTAATTGTGTCATTCGAAATACTCAAATTTTGAATCTCATTTGTTATGCTGGTATCCAAGTCATTGACTAAATGAAAATTCAAACGAAGGCTATCGTTCACTATTCTTAAACTTAATGCGTTTGTTGTAGTTTGCAATGCTTTGATTAACCCAGCAATTGCTATTGAATCGGTCTGAATTTTGAATTTAAAACTATTAAAATCTGCAGTATCTACATAACCTTTTAGCGTAATGAAGCTCGTTTGGCCTGTAACCCCACCTTCTTTAATGATAATGGAATCATTGGTTAATGTAAACGATGTAATTAATTCGTTTAGAGAATCGTTGTCATTATTTCCTGGTAGGGCTCTCCATTCTGTTCTACCACTTGTTCCAATTGAGGTTAACACATAATCTTGCTGTGCACCATATCTCAGAAAGAGAGTATCGTCCATAAAAACGTTTCCATTCTTAAACCAACCTGAAATATTAACAGAAGCGCCACTTGCGTCACCTAAAAGAGCAATATTAGTATCTGCAGAATTTGCAGTATTATTTGCACGTCCGTAAATGGCTATATTATTTGAACCAACACCGTTAGCAATTCCGTAAACAGCTGCGTCGTTATTATCTACTGGACCAGCAACAACACCAACAACCCCTCTTTTAAATTGACCTAAACTGTCTGCTTGGCCATAAACACCATAAACAATTGTCGAACTGCTATTTCCCCTTGCATTACCGTTTACTGCAATCGTTGAGCTAGTAGCGAAACCCGCTTGCGCAAATACACCATATGATGCACTTCCTCCTTGCCCAAATGCATGAACACCTCTATTTGTGTTCGCACTTCCAGATCCAAATCCACCAACACCAGTATTGATACCTGATGAATTGCCATTTGAAGTTCCGTCAATCCCAATATTTTCTCCGTTGGTTCCACTGATTTCACTATAAACTCCAGACTGAATTACATTTGCAGTGTTTGTGCCATTAGAACGCACTTTTACAACTTGTTGGTAACCCGTTGTGGCATTTGTTGAATCCACAAAAGTTGCCATATTTCCTTCTTTTACAGCAGTTCCAACTCTCAATTCACCTAAGTTAATCAACAACTGATTTCCAGCATTATTACCATTCGCCAAAACGGAATCAATTCCTTTTGCTGGCCTAGAATCTATGTAATCTTTTAAAGCAAAAATTCCAAGGTAAACAGCTCCACCGTCTGTAAGTCTTAACGTATCGTCTAAACCAAATGAAAGTACTTGAGCATCCGTATTGTCCAGGTACCTAGTAAGGTCTATCACAGTTGGAGTGCCTTTTTTCGTGATTTCAAGCAGATTTCCTGTCAATTGCAAATCCTGAATCTCATTCAATGGATCTGCATCAGCATCATCAGCATTCTCAACATTCTTAGCATACATGGCATAAGGAACAGATAACAATTGGGATTCACCAAAAGTCAAAAACGTTACGCCGCCATTATCACTAAACTCAACCTTTATGAAAAACGGAGTAGAAGTATTCTTTCCCCAATCAACACTCGAAAAAGTATTTTGATTTGGAATACCATTACCTATAGTGAGATTGATCAACCCTAATGCATTAGTTGAGGTCGCATGAGTTTCAATATACCCGTTTCCTAAGTCTCCTTTTTGGTATATCGTTAACCTAAGGTAAACTTCCTTTGCTCCTACAATAGAACCAGAAGCATCTCTCAAAATTGCTTGATAGCGAATTCCTTCATATGCTGATTGCGCGTTTGAAGTTATCGTTATCCATATAAAAGTTACAAAAAGTGCAGATTTCAAAACATGAATAAAGTTGAAATTCATAATTATTGAGTTTTGATTATTCTAAAAGTTTTTACTAATTCTTTGTTCTTGGTTATATTCAGAAGGTAGGTTCCGGATGGTAAAAAAGGTATTTCCAATGTATTCTTGATTTGATCTAAATCTCCTTCGGTGACTAGCTTAAATGTCAAATCGAATACACGATATTGAAAAACCTCACTTTCGAAATTTTTAGGAATTACTATATTCAGGTTTCTTGAATAAGGGTTTGGAAATACTTCAAGATTAATAGCTTCGGAAGTGTACTCCCATACTAACACCGCGCTCCATTCAACTTGATGAAATCCTTGAGTTACAAAAAAATAGCGATTTCCTTGGGTGATAGTAACCGTTTCTCCAACGGTGTAAGAAAGTTGATGATTTGCTTTTTGAACATGCTCACCAGCGGTGGAAAACACCTCTAATCGCTCGTTTTGTGCACTAATATCTACGAATGTAAAAAGTAAAACAAACAAAGAAAACAGTAGCCTTCTATATTTAAGGAACTTAACTAAAGTTGGCATATTCTAATAAACTGAGGTTAATATTAGAAAGCAAATATACCTCAAATCAACTAAAACATTTTTTTTCAAAACTCTATTAAAAATACTCGAAATCGAGTGTTCCCAGCGCAAGAGGAAAGCACATTTGAAAAGTGTGGTGCATTATGGATATTGAAACAACTGGCGTAAGCAAACATCGTGGAAAAATTACTGAAATAGCGA
>Ga0075118_10001810_pt1 | contig 14538 bp, 7 predicted proteins | sample AntAceMetag02UKE_FD_69794 | JGI IMG/M metagenome (GOLD analysis project Ga0075118, IMG submission 69794) | Saline lake microbial communities from Ace Lake, Antarctica - Antarctic Ace Lake Metagenome 02UKE | ecosystem: Environmental > Aquatic > Non-marine Saline and Alkaline > Saline | place...
GGACATTTCACTCTAATCACTAACCTATTCCTTAAGGTTTTCTTTCGACACAATTTAGTCAAAGCATCTAGGTTACATTAATTTATTTGTTGTACGAGGGCAAGTAATCATTGCTCAGGTACCCCAGCATTTAGGCATGGTCAATTGGATCGCAGCCTACATTGTCTAATTATGCTGGGTCGCTGCTGGTTACCTGCGCATATCAGAATACTACTCGTAGCTGTCGATACGCTTGAAGACGTTATGATTATTGCAGCACGGAGGCGTTGCAGGGGGCCGCAAAATCTATTGGCACCCCAACAAAAACCAAAGATTGATGGAAATATCTATATCGCATGTATGTGAGGTTTATTTCCGATCCACAAATTTTAACTTCGTACAGATGAAGGCGTGTTTGTATAACCATAATTAAGCTCTACAGGTTTTTTTAACTGTAATTGAATAAAATCTCTTGCGGTGACTCTCAAGTTAATATATACATGTATAGACAGGTCTGTAGTTGTATTCTCAGTAATAAGAATATAACTCAGGATCAGTAAATTGTAATTCAACCATTTTTTACTCATAACAGCGGGGAATTAATATCGTGAAATTTAATAAAACAATAATTCATCTTGCCTTAGTCGGCATTGGTGCTGGGGCGTTTAGTATAGCTGCAGCTCAAGACTCAGGTAGTGATCCGACAGCGCAGTTAGAAGAGGTAATCGTGACTGGCTCACGAATTAAACGCACCGAAGCGAACAGTGCAAGTCCGGTGACCATTATCGGCGCAGAAAGCATCTTTGATTCAGGCATAGCGAATGTAGAAGATATCCTGCAAGAAATGACCGCTTCGGCGGGTGCGGCAGGTAATTCTAGCAACGCCTATTGGACCAGTAACGGTTACGGTACCGCCCAGACAAATCTAAGGGGATTAGGCATTAATCGCACGCTAGTCTTGCTGAACGGTCGCAGAATTGTGAATGGCGGCACAGGTGCGAATTCGTCAGTCGATCTTAACATGATCCCTACGGCACTGATCCAGCGAATCGAAGTACTTAAAGATGGCGCCTCCGCTATTTATGGGGCAGATGCTGTCGCGGGTGTGGTCAATATTATTACGAAAAAGGACTTCAGTGGTGCGAAGCTGGATGTGAAATATGGTGCAACCACGCAGTCTGATGGTGAAAATTCTGAACTAAATTTCACCTTTGGTGGTGAGTACGACAAAGGCAATATTGCAGTCAATCTTAGCTACGTAGACTCAGGTCAGATATTGCAATCTGATCGTCAAGCATGCCCGCTTTACGAGGACGGCGGCGAACTGTTGTGCTCTGGAAGTTCACACACCATTGGTGGGCGTGCTCACTTGCTTGATGGTACAGAAATTCAGTTCAATCAAGTCGAAGGTGGGGACGGAGATTTCTTCGAGCCACGTGATTCGGCGAAGCACGGATTTAACTGGTTTCCATATCTCAATGCAGTCAGTCCTACCCAAAGAATTAACCTTTCTGCGTTTGGCACCTATGAAATTTCTGACTCGTTACAAGTCTTTACCGAACTACTCTATGCCAATCGCCAGGGTGAGCAGATTGTAACGCCGAGAAGAATTCGTACTACACCGGTTTCGGCGGCATTTCCGTACAATCCGACTGGCGAGGACTTATTTATAAAGAATCGTCGAATGGTAGAAATGGGGGCTCCGTATTTCTTCCAGGAAACGGATACCGTGAGAGTTGTCGTTGGTCTCGAAGGATCATTGGATAATGGCCTAAGCTGGGATGCGAATGCCAATTATGGTCGCAATACCGGCCGCGATGGCTGGACCTTTGATATGGACCATGACCGCGTATTGCAAACCTTGGACGAAAGTATTTGTAGCACAACAGCGGGTGCCGCGATTCCTTGTGGCGATTACTTCGGCGTGGGTGAGTTGACACCGGAATTAATCGAATACATTAAGTATCGCCGCGAAGGTAATGGCGGCAATCAAATGGTCTCTCTCGGTGCTAACCTCTATGGTAATGTGATGAGCCTGCCAGCAGGTGACGTTGGATTTGCTGTGGGGGTAGAAAACCGTACTGAAAAAGGCTGGCGGAATCCAGACTCAACTGTTCTAAAAAACGGTGGAGAATCGGCTATAAGCGGGTCGTCTGATGTTACGGAAGTGTATGGCGAGCTTTCGGTGCCGTTATTGTCTGATGTGCCGATGGTGCAGAGTTTGGACCTTACTCTTGCTGCCAGATGGTCTGACTACAGTTCTTTTGGAGACAATACGACGTATAGGCTGGGTGCCGTTTGGCAAGTTAATGATCAGCTAACGTTAAGGTCAGTGGTCTCCACCGCCTTTCGCGTTCCGACGATTAGTGAGCAAGAAGGTAGCACTAATCAGGAAAACCTATTGACAGTTGATCCATGCGCCGGCGCAACTGGTGCTATTGCAACCAACTGCGCGGCTGACGGGGTACCTGCTGGATTCGTGCAGAATGGCAATACAGTTCTAACTGGGGTTGGTGGAAATCCGAACGTCGGACCTGAGGACGCAGATACGGTGACGTTTGGAATCGTTTTTGAACCGGCGTTTATGGAAGGGCTTACGGCAACGATCGATTATTTTGATATAAAGATGAAAGATGCGATTAATGCCGTCGATGGTAGCGATCAACTTCGCCTGTGCTATACCGATCCTTCAGCCTATGCTGAGTTTTGTAATTCATTTGTACGTGACTCTATTACCAGTCAGGTAACTTTCCTTAATAAGCGTCCCGTTAACGCGTCGAGCGAACAGGTTAGTGGCGTCGATTACGCGCTTACCTATAACACGGAAATAGCAGGGTTAGACTCATTGTTCTCGATACGTGCGACAAATTTATTGACGCATGAGAACCAAGCAAACCCGGCCGCTGAAGTCGAAATTTTGCGGGGTAAGATCACTTCAGATCGCGGTAGTTTTGCAAAATGGCGCATGAACATGAGTGCTAAAGTCTATGCCGAAAAGTGGTCGGCGGGCTGGTCTGTACGAATGATCGGCGAGGCGGACGATGAGAATGGCGAGGCATGGGGGGGTGGACCCATTGGTAATTCGGTCGACAATATTTTCTACCATGATTTGCACTATAACTACAATGTCAGTGATACGTTGAAGGTATCGCTCGGCATCGATAACGTGTTTGATGAAAAGGCGCCGTTCATAACGTCTTGGAATGACGCTAATACCGATGTATTTACTTACGATCTGATGGGCCAACGGTGGTTTATGCAGGCTAGCTACGAATTCTAGTGGTTTTTCTGTAGGTCAATAAATGTGCTGGTCGACGGACTCCTCCGTCGGCCAGTGTTTTCTGGCGCGGTCCGCACCATTCAGTGGTGATGATCGCTTGTCAATGCGTTGGTGAATTATGAATGCAGTAAAGTTATCTCGAAAAATACACAAATGGATTGCCCTGATTGTCGGCATTCAATTGTTCCTGTGGGCTCTGAGCGGTTTTTATATGGTCGTGGTGAATATAGATATTATTCATGGCGACATGCTAGTAAAGAATGTACAGCAAAATGTCAATCATACAGACCAACTTCATATACCTCTAGAGCAACTCGCTATACTTCACCCTGACTCTCAACGCATCACGCTGAAATCGATGATGGGCCAACCGGTCTACCAGATAACCGGTGAATCCACTCTCTTGCTAGATGCAGTGACCGGCCGACAGCTATCGCCGTTGGACGAGAAAACAGCCAAACAAATCGCCAGCTATCACTACGCTGGTGACAGCACAGTGCGCCGTATTGAATTGCTGGAAAGCAATCCTCCGACCGAACTTCAAGAACGCTCTTTGCCGCTGTGGCGAGTGGATTTTGAGGATGTCTGGAACAGTAGTTTTTATATTGATCCTTATACCGGAGAGTTTACAACGCGAAGACATACGTTGTGGAGAGTCTTTGATTTCTTATGGATGCTCCACATCATGGACTATGACGAACGAGCGGACATGAACAACACAGTGCTGCGTATATTTTCCGTGATGGGCGCTTTTCTTGGATTAACCGGGGCTTGGTTACTATTTTACAGTTTTCAGCGAAAGCGTGTTCGAGGTGCAGTCCAATGATCTTCTTTCGTAAACTACATAAATGGCTCACCCTTATTATCGGTGTCCAACTCATCATTTGGCTGCTGACAGGTACGATAATTAGCTTCATTGATCAGGACAAGGTCAGTGGCAACGTGACTCGCGTCGCGTCAAGCGACGGTTCGTCTTTATCAGCGTCAGAATCGTACTTCCCGGTATCCCGGCTCCCTCTTGGGGAGAGTATCATTCGCACAGTAGCGCTTGAGTTGTTTTTGGAAAAACCGGTGTATCGCGTTGACCTGGGTGACACCGGTGCGTTATTTGATGCGCGGAGCGGCGAAAGACTAACTATTAACAGAGTTTTGGCGGAAGAGATCGCAACCAAGAGCTATCGCGGCAACGGTCATGTGTCGTCTAGCGAACGCTTGGATTCTGGATCAAATGAAGTTCGTGCCGTAAAGGCTCCCGTCTGGCGCGTTGACTTTGATGACACTCTGGCAACTCGCGTCTATGTGACCGCGGAGGATGGGAAACTACTGGCACACCGCAACAACCGATGGAAAGTTGTTGATTTTCTATTAATGCTACATTTTATGGACTATGTGCGCGCCGATAGCTTTAACAATCTGCAGATCATCATCGTAGGTTTTGGAACACTCTGGATCGCATTGTCTGGATTACTTCTAGTTTTTTACAGTTTCTCTCGCAGCAATTTTTTGTGGTTGCCGGGAATGAAGTCACGCGGTCGGATGGTGACTAGCACAGTCGGTGCAGAGGGCCAACCTGGACAGGTGCTGAAGCTGGATAGCTTGTTATCGTACTACGCGAGCTTATCCCAATGTGGTATTAAACTGTCCTCGAATTGCGATGGTTCCGGTAGCTGTGGTTTGTGTAAAGTTCGCTACGAAAGGGATGCACCCGCTCACACGGCGGTAGATCGGGAGTGGATTGATGACGAGGAACTGGCCAACGGGCTACGGCTTGGTTGTCAGCACAAACCTCGATCTAACGACGCAGTTACGTTGCCTGACATTGCGTTCCAGCAATCGGTGCGATGGGCGGAGGTGGTATCGACCCGGTGGCTTACGCCGTTGCTTAAGGAGATACGAATACGACCTGATGTATCCCTTCAATTTGTATCGGGCGATTACCTGGAATTTCAGGTACCGCACTATCAAATGAGTTTGACGCGACTCGCTGTCCCAGAATCATTTGCAGAGGTATGGGATAATCTGTCCATTCCCGATAGCTGGGCACAAACTAAGGGTAGTGAAACGTCGCGTACTTATTCGGTTGCGGTAGCCCCTAATCAGAGTGAGCCCCAAGAACTTGCGTTCAACGTCCGATTTGCTCCACCCCCTGCAGGCACTCAATTTTTCCCCGGCGTCGGCTCCAGTTTTCTGTGTGGGTCTCAGGTGGGTGAGCGGCTGGCATTTCGGGGGCCTGCGGGCGATTTTAGACTCGTCGACAGCGACCGTGAAAAAATCCTGATTGGCGGCGGGGCCGGTATGGCGCCACTGAAGTCGATGGCGGTTCATCTTTTAAAGAACCGCGACTGGCAGGGAAAAGTTCGTTTTTGGTACGGTGCGCGTAATCAGCAGGAAATTCTCTATAGAGAGACTTTTGAGACCCTCGCGAAGGAGTACGAGAATTTTGAATGGCAGGTGGCGCTGTCCGAGGCAAGCGATGATTTACAGTGGCAGGGGCATAGAGGCTTTGTCCATCAGGCGATCTTTGAGGAGGTACTAAAGAATCACTCAATGATTCAAGAGTGTGAATTTTATGTATGTGGACCGCCGTCAATGCTCGCCGCGACGCGCAAAATGTTACGGCAACTTGGTGTAGCAGATCAGCGAGTTCGCTTTGATGATTTTGGCAATTAGGTAGCGCCATAAGGTCCTTCCATGTGTTTCATGCCAGGAAACCAAGGCGTTGGTGAGTGAAAGCAATCGTTTCACATAGTCGCTCTATGATAATCAAACCAGGAATAGACCGAGGTGATATAGAAGTTTCTGAGGCTTATAAAAAAGGGAGGTTTCTGGAGAAGTTTCTGACGCTTATAAAAAGGGATTCTTACACACCTTAACGCGCGCATAGATCGGGGGAAGACACTCCACCTATGCAGATTGTTGTCGACTCTAGGGCTGTTCGGAATTGGTAGTGGTGGCCGGGCTAAGTCCGGCCTCAGCATGGCGGCTGCCAAAGATGTTGTAGGCCATGAGATTACTCATGGTGTTATCGGGGCCTCAAGCGGGCTCATTTATGAGTATCAGTCAGGGGCGCTAAACGAGTCTTTCGCCGACTTTTTTGGTTCCATGATTGACGATGATAATTGGCTTATTGGTGAGGACCTGCTGAGTCCTAGTGGAAAAGCTCTAAGAAATATGGCTGCCCCAAGAGATGCCTATGGTGGTGGTCAACCAGCCCATTTTAGTGAGTACCGATCACTCCCGAAAAGTACAGACCAGGGAGGAGTCCATATTTATAGTGGCATCCCCAATCGTGCCATGTATTTGTTATCTGAAGGACTAGCTGTGGAAAGTTTAGGGTCTAGTATTGGACGCGAAAAAACAGCAAATCTGGCATTCAAGACTATGATTGGTTTAACGCCAAATGCGAATTTTGATGAGGCTGCTGAGTTTATGGCTAGCCTCGCTAACGTAGAGTATCCCAATGAAGCTGCTATCTATGATGCTTCCGTACTTGCATGGAAATCCGTTGGGCTACCTCAGCAAGTAACGACTAACTCTACCATTTTAAATACGCCAGTAACCGCTAAGGATGTTACAGGAGTGGCATATCTCAAGCCATACTATGACACGTCATCAGTGTTACCTGAAGATAACTGGTACACAGTTAACTTTCAGGCTTTTCTTAATAGTAATCCTGAGTTTGTGTCTGAAGCAAACATTCAAATCCCCACTGATGAGTATTCCAAACTTACTAGACCGGTACTAATCAATACGTCTGATAGTGACATCGTTATGGTCTATCAACGCAAGGTGGACAACTCATTTTATTTATGGACGGACGAGAATGATGTTGAGGTTTTACTGGATGACGGCACTAATATTGCTGGTATAGATGGCTCCAACGATAGCGAGCAGTTTGTGCTTTCTGTCGTGAATACCAATGAGATTTACGTAGTCGATTCAACTGGGGCTGCGATTCATGAAGTTTCTCTACCAAGCACGGCTGAAAACATTGCGCCGACGCCTGTTACTTATATTGACGCAGTTCGGTTTGATCCAACTGGCCGCTTTGTTGTCTTTGATTTTTTCCTTTGTGCAACTGGCGCAATGGATTGCTCTTCATTTGACGAAGGTAACTGGTCAGTGGGTATTTTGGATGTGGTATCTGGATCAGTAGAGTTTCCGTTTCCGAGTCAACCAGCAAGATTTGATGTTGGCTTTCCGGCCTTTAGTAATTTAACCGATCGTTATCTCACTCTTGATATAGTTGAAACTACTGCAGATTCAGGGGTTATATCAGTAGTGGCTATTTATGATCGTGACACGGGTACGGTTGAGGCTATAGCTGGGACTGATGGGACTACTGAAAAACTAGGTGCTTATGGGTATCCTTCATTTTCTGCGGACGATACAAGTATCGTGTATAGCATTAGATATGATAGTTTTGAAGGGATGTATGTAGCCTTTTTAGATGACTATAAATTAGGTGAGGCGGACCCAAGTTATTCTCTGTTAAATCCATCAGTCAGCTTTAAGTCCTATGCAGCAGCTCTTCCTGGGGCCTCGGATTTACCCTCATTGACATTGAGTACTGCCTCATTAGATTTTGGCCACGTAATACAAGGCACGGATAAGCCTCTGCAATTATGTCTCGAAAATAAAGATAGTTTCCCAGTTGATATTTATAATTCGACAATGCCTACAGGCTTTAGATGGGATGGAGACAATCGCATCATAGGCGAAGGTCAGTCGGTATGTTCGCCTCTGATTGCTAACGGAGTAGCGCGTGATCTTGGTGCATTCGCTACTACATTCGCTATTATTCACAATGGAGCCAACTCACCAACGGCTGTGTCACTGTCTGGCTTTATCGATATCGATACTGACGAAGATGGCATTGGTAATAACACGGATAGTGATGATGACGGCGATGACGTTGCTGATGATGTTGACGCGTTTCCTCTTGATTCATCCGAATGGATAGACACTGACTCTGATGGCACGGGTAATAATGCAGATGCCGATGATGATGGTGATGGAGTGAGCGATATAGTTGATGCTTTTCCATTGGATGATATAGAGACAGTAGATACTGACTCGGATGGGACAGGGGATAATGCAGACACTGATGATGATGGGGATAGCGTTTTAGATAGTGATGATGCTTTTCCTCTCAATTCTCTTTACTCAAAAGATTCTGATAGTGACGGTATGCCAAACGCCTGGGAAACTAAGTACGGATTGAACCCAAATGACCCTTCAGATGCGACGAGCGATCAAGATAATGATGGCGTCTCGGCTTTAGATGAATTCTTAGCGGGAACTATTCCTTCTGGGTCGTTAGATATTGATGGAAACGGCCAGTATGATGCTCTAACGGACGGTCTTTTGTTACTTAGAGGAATGTTTGGGTTAGACGGCAGCGCTTTAGTTACGGGGACGATCGCCTCTGATGCGGCTTATACCGAATCAGTGGATATTGAATCTCGTATTGCAACGCTAGGCGAACTTGCTGATATCGATGGCAACGGCACGATAGACGCCCTTACAGATGGATTGCTGACATTAAGGTACTTGTTTGGTTTAGAGGGGGACACTTTGATTGCTGGAGTAGTGGCCTCTGATGCCACTAGAAAAACCGCGGTAGATATTGAGGCTCATCTAGAGACACTAATGCCTGCGTTGTAACCTCGATCTATCCGCGCGTTAATGTGTCTCGAAAAGCCCCTTTTTATAAGCATCTCAGCGTAGCTTATCTTTCTTCGCCGGCTTCCGGCTCATTTTATCCACCTTCAGAAAAAAACGGCTCTCTTATTTATCAATAAGTTGGATTCACACATAGCCGGAAGATCTTCAGGAGATAATAATTTTGTTGGCAGCGACCTACTCTTGCGCATCGAAATTTGGAACGGATATCAACCTATCTCCAACAAAAGCACCAAGGTACACGCGGCCCGCTTGCGGCACCGCTATAGTTGCGGCACCCATAGGAGCTCCTTGATGAGCAAAAACTACCGTTGTGGCCATGGTATTGGGGTCTAGCGAAACTATTTCGAAGGCTGCACCACAAGGAACGCTTTGCTGTTTAATACACGAAAACATATTTACCAAACTTTCGGTGTGCGACGCTATCCATAGTTGCCCATCGTTACTCCAAGCGCTGTTATCAGGTTTGGTAACATGGGCCGCAGCCAATTTTTCACCGGTCTGAACATCGATTTTCCAAACTTCATGCTCCATATACATATTGGCAAAAATAAATTTTTCATCTGCAGAGACTTCTAAGCCATTCGGTTGCGAGGCTGCGGTTCCAGGGATTATTTTTAATGCCAATTCCTTGCTCCAGCGCCACAAATCGCCTGTATCCCGCCCAGTTATGCTTTTCAACATCACCCAAACGCTACTCTCGTGGTACATGCGACTAAAGATTACATCCCCATTACTAAAACCCACTACATCATTAACAAACGTTTCAGGCTCCGCCAGAATACAGCCCTGCCAGACAAGCTTGGAACTGCTACCCATTAGTATAAATTCAAACATTTCGATCGACTCCCGGCCACCATGGTTCACAACAAGATAGCGTAGACTACCATCAGCTAAGGCCTGTAAGTGGGTGCCATGTGGGCGGAACAAGTTCGAGTCAGGCTGAGGACAATCAGTATCGCCCCAATTCTTGCCGCCGTAGCTTAGGGCATCTTCAACTAAAGGATATAGTGGTTTAACGTTATTCGTTTGGGTGTCAAAAAGCGAGAGGCTCCCAGTACCGTGATCAATGCCTCCATAATGTGCCAATAGTAAATGTCTGTTATCCGCTAGTACTGCTATATCTTCAGGAGTCTGCATATTACATACGGGTTTAATGTCATCCAAAGTATCACAGCCCTTAATAGGCACAAGTTCAGCTGAACAAGCAGAAAGAAGCCATACGATAATCGGTAAAGTGAGTAGTCTTTTACCCAAGATAGCCATGCCTTTTAGGTCTATCAATTTACCTGTTGCAATACTCATCATTTTTCACCGTTCTTAGAGTCGTATTGTCCCCTTCGTAAAAAGGGCTGAATTTAAAAAAATTGAAAATGACATTAACAGTCAACAAAAGTCTATTGCGGTTGCCCCTCTAGGTGTCTGAAAGCTGTATCTCGCTGAACTGGCATCAGGGTAGAACATAACTACTCAGTTATAATCTAACTCTGAATTCTGTATTGGTCACGGATTTGATTTTTCATAATCTTATTCGTCGCATTACGCGGGAGTGGCGTAGCAGATACAAATAATTGTGTTGGCACTTTAAAAGCAGACAAATTTTGTTCGGCATAGGCGATGATCGTCGCTAGATCAATCTTTCGCCCTCGCTTACTTACGATAATTACTGCAACCTCTTCACCCAACCGCTCATGCGCTAGACCAAAAACCGCGCACTCTTGTACGTCAGGATGATCAATTAAGCAATTTTCAATTTCGGCGGGATAAACATTCTCGCCACCGCGAATAATCATATCTTTGGCACGATCCGCCAGGTATAGAAACCCGTCTTCGTCGACGTGTCCAATATCACCACTGTTGAACCAGCGGCCAGAAAAATCTTTGGCATTGGCTTGTGGTCGATTCCAATACTGTTTTATTAGTACAACGCTTCGGACCCATAGCGCGCCTTTTTCTCCCACAGGGAGTTCCCTGCCTTGCTCATCACGAATACTCAACTCGACAATTGGGTGCCGAATCCCTGAACTTCCCTTTGGGCTTTGGCTAGCGCTCCCACCAAAGAAAACACCGATTGAATTAGTTTCAGTCATTCCCCAACCAGCACCCAATATATGATTGGGAAGATGGTTATCTATTAAGCTTTGCAGTTTGGGAGGAGTTGAGGCACCACCAACCCCAAGTATCGACAGCGAACTGACATCAGCGGTAAGTAGGCGCGGTGAACTTAGAAAATCTAGAATCTGTGGCGGTGCGCCACCGACCGATGTTACTTTTTCTCGCTCAACATAATCGAATGCCTGATCGACGTCCCATTTATGCATCATTACAATCCTTGAACCAGATCGAATAGCCGTCAGAAAGGTCGCGTGACATCCACTCACATGAAACAGCGGTACCGACATCAATGTGCACGGAGCGAAGCCTTTGTTGGCCACCATCTTAAACGACTCTTGATTGCCCATCGCCATAGCAGTGCCCATGCATTCGATACTAAATATCGCCTGACACAAGGCCCGATGCGTGCTGAGTGCGCCCTTAGGTTTCCCAGTGGTGCCCGAAGTGTACATGATTAGAGCATCATCATCCGCTAGAATATCAACCACGGGCATTTCTGCATTTTCAGCCTCGGAGATGAAGTCTTGGTAGGTAATAGTGTTAGTCTGGCTAGTAACTTGTTCGGGTCGAACTATCACTGTAATAATGCTCAGCTCGGCATTGCTGCCTTTGAGCAGATCGTATCGTTGCTGGTCGCAGAAAAGCAGCAGCGACCCAGAATCTGTTAACCCATGGTTTAATTCCTCGCAAAGTCCCCAAGAATTGAGTGGAACAGCTACCGCCCCAACACTCGTAATAGCCATAAATGCTGCAATCCATTCAGGATAATTTCTCATGGCGATCGCAACGCGGCTACCTCGTTTAACGCCATATCTATGCACCAACTGAAAGCCAATAGAAGAAGCCTGTTTCAGCATTTTCTCAAATGTCCACCGCTCGCCTTGGTACAACACAAACTCCTTTTCGCCATAAACTTTTGCCGCAGCATACATATCAACTAAGGTGTTCGGCGCATTCTTGTATTGTTTACTACCACTGCCAGTCTGAGGGCTATCGACTAATTCGAACGGCGCTCCAGGCGCGACAAGAGCAGCCAGCGCCGCATCAATTTGACGTTTCAGTTGTAACAATTTTTCTCCTCCTTACAGTCCTATAACAATAGGCAAAGAGCGATGACTCTTTGCCTCATCTTAGCCACCATAAGCCATATAAGCTTCTCCACCACAATATGGATCAGAAACGATAGTTGAGTTGTAATAAAGTAGCGCGTGGCCGAGTAATAAAGCTATAAAACGTGTTAGTACCAAAACTGCTGGACAGCGGCGCATTATTCATACTAGTTAACTTCTGCTCATCCGACAAGTTTTGTACTAATACAGCAATATCCCAATTTTCGGCCTGCACTGCCACTCGGAAGTTCATTTGGGCGCTTGACCCAACTACGCCATTTGGGTCGAGGTTAACATGTACGTTTTGTTCTCCTCTATAGCTTAGATCAAAGCTGGTTTGAAGCCTAAGATCTGACGTCAAGTCGGCCAAATGTGAAAGGCTAATATTGGCAGTTACTTCAGGCGCATATGGCCCAACTCTACCACTATAATCACACAGCGACATGCCGTTGACTACGTCGCCATCCGGTACTTGACCATTGAAACAGTTGCCTGATGTATATTCTTTGTATTCGTGGTCAAGGTATGCCAACCCATAAGCCATGCTCAATGACTTCGCAATCGCCCAGCGGCCATCCATTTCTATACCCTGTACCACTGTTTCTTTGGCATTACCGACAGTGAAACCTAATTGGCCATCATATTGCGAAGTTTGCAAATCTTCGTACTCAGTACGATATACAGAAGCATTCACCTCCAACGTGCCGCCCAGTAATGTTGATTTCACACCTAATTCATAAGTAGTCGCTTCCTCTTCTTCAAACTCGAAGAACTCGGGAGAGTTTGCTCTTGTATCGAAACCACCCGATTTGAAACCAGTACTATATGAGGCATAAAGCATGATGTCCTCAGAAGGCTCCCATTGAAGATTCACCAGTGGGGTAAATATGCTTTCATCACGGCCACCCGATACAGCGTGGCCATCAAATTGTTGGTTACTAATACCCAATATCGACCAAACTAAAGGCGCGGAAGGATTTATAGCGATAGCACCAGTGCTGTTATCCAAAATATTAACTTCGCGGAAGCCTTTCTTTTTTTCCTCGGTGTAACGAGCGCCAATTGCCAGGCGTAGATTATCCTCAATATTGAAAGTAGTTTGGGCGAATAGTGACCACACATCCGTATCTGACCGATAGACTCGTGCCGCCTGAGTACCTAACACTGGAGCTGCTCCCGGGTTGATCGCACCTAGTAGGCCATTAGACGGAAAAATTGCAGCGTCCGCAAAGTCCACATCACTTGTTTGGTAGAAAGCTCCCACTATCCAATCCATATACTCACCGACTGGCGAGGCAAGCCGAATTTCCTGTGAAAATTGGTCGTACTTTTCACCGCTTAGCCCTTCAAATATTGGCGCTCCTATGAAGTCACCGTCCAAGCTTTCTTCAAACTCATAACTTACCCAACCCGAAATCGTAGTAAGAGTGAGTTCTTTAAACTGATAGTCCAGAGTTAGAGTGTGATTTTCTACTTCGTTGTAGCTACTCTCTACTCCATCAGTTTGACGCTGATTGTTTTGCTCGCTTTCGGTAAGGCCTTCAGGATGGCCAACTACCCCTAATATTTGCGAGTAGTTTAAGCCAGAAAATGGCCCAAATTTAGCAGCATCGTCTTGAACGATTTCCACGTAGCGGCCATTAGCATCGAAGTCCGCGCGCTCAGCTTTATAACCAATCTGTAAGGTATCGGTTGCTTCCCAGAGCAAAGAAAAGCGGACAGCAGTCTCGTCACGCGCCACTTCATCTTTATTCTTAAATGAGTTGTCCATCCAGCCATCTTCGTCATACTGTCTTATTGCTAACCGACCAGATAACGTTTCTGACAATGACCCCGAAATCACACCGGTCAGTTCAGTAAGACCACTATCTATAGAGTGATTTAGTGACATCTGCCCTTCAAACTCTTTAGTGGGGGCTGCCGTGGTCATATTAAGTGCTCCAGCAATACTGTTTTTACCAAACAGAATACTCTGGGGGCCGCGTAAGACCTCAACCTGTTGAAGGTCTAGGAACGGCATTCGCAATAATTGAGGGCGACCGTAATGTATGCCATCCACATAGGTCCCAACCGACTGCTCGAAGCCCGGGTTAGTTCCAGTGCCTATACCGCGAATGAATATCTGCGTGCCAATTCCCGTTTCACTCATTGATAGATTTGGAGTAAATACTTGTAGGTCCTCAATTTTAAATACGCCACTTTCTGACATCTTTTTACCAGATATGGCCATAATTGATATCGGAACGTCCTGTAGGCTTTCACTCCTTTTTTGCGCGGTAACAATAATCTCCTCTAATTCTAATATTGCTTGTTGCGCGTTCACGTTACTCGGCGTCGCAAGATAAATACTGGCAATGATTACGGGTATAA
>Ga0075118_10001814_pt1 | contig 14506 bp, 11 predicted proteins | sample AntAceMetag02UKE_FD_69794 | JGI IMG/M metagenome (GOLD analysis project Ga0075118, IMG submission 69794) | Saline lake microbial communities from Ace Lake, Antarctica - Antarctic Ace Lake Metagenome 02UKE | ecosystem: Environmental > Aquatic > Non-marine Saline and Alkaline > Saline | place...
CTAAGCTCGCTATTTCCGTGTCTCGATTCAGCTTCCGGAAAATCCCAGAACTCATCAACTGGCCGCAGGCGTATTCCAGGATGACGCCAACATGCGCAGTCCTTGGGTCAGGGGCGTTTTAAAGAGCGTCAGTCCGAAAGGGGAGGCTTTCCAATGGGCCAGGGTGACGAGTGGAATGGGGCGAACAAAACGAAGCGGCGGGAGGGGGGCAGATTGCTACAAGTCTTTTAAAAGGAATGCTTTCCGGCATCCGTTCAACCGCACCGATTTTCCATGCACTTCTGGAGTTGCGGACGTTGCGCTCGAACCCGTTCTACCAGCGCAGCCACCGTCGGTGATTCCTCTCCGCGTCGATACGCCATTACTAGAGGCAAGGGTCCAGCCGAGGGCGAGATTTCGCGAAACACTACGCCTTGCACCGCCAACCGGGAAACACACCCCGGCACCAGTCCGATGCCTGATCCCGCGGCCACCCACGTGAGCACCGTCATCATCTGATCCGGTTGATATCGCACCCGCGGCGCAACCCCTGCGCTGCGACAAGCTTCGACGATCTGATCAAACATCACCGGCGTGCCTTCGCGGTGATACACGACTAGATCCTCGCCAGCCAGTTGCTTGAAGTTCACACTCCGACCTTTAGCCAACGCATGATCCGCTGGCACCGCCGCCACGATCCGGTCCGTGTAAATCAGCTCCTCCTCCAGCCAGAGTTCCTACAGTTGTTCACCAAAGGATCGGGAAAAACCAACATCCAACCGCCCCTCGTGAAACGCGGCCATCTGCCGATCGGGCATCAACTCCTGGAGCGATAGCGCCACGGCTGGATAACGGCTCTGATAGTCCCGCACTATCCCGGGCAGGATCGGCCACATCGCTGGGCCCATGAATCCGACCGAGAGTGCCCCGACCTCACCTCGCGCCGCCCGCTGGGAGGCAAGCACCGCTGCATCGGCATCGCCCAACAGTCGATCGACTTCCACCCGGAAGGTCCGCCCCGCTGCGGTCATCCGCACCGATCGCTTCGTCCGGTTAAATAGCTTCACCCCCATCTCCTCCTCGAGGTCACGAATGGTCTGGCTCACCGCTGGCTGCGCCACGTGTAACTCCGCGGCCGCGGCGGTGAAATTTAAGGCCCTAGCCACCGCCGAAAATGTCCGCATATGCCTAAGTTCCATGGCCTGAATTAGTCATAAGTAAATCCGATTACTTCAAGAGAATCATACGATTTTGCGAAAGAGTTTCAATCCGGGTGACCGGCTTTGGTTCAAGATTTTCGCGAGATCTTCGACCGTGGGGTGGGGGGGGCGTAGCGATCGATGTGGTTAAAATGTCGGGTAAGTTCCGCCAGTCTGCGATCGTCGGAACGGGGGATGGACAGCGCATCAGTTCCCGGCCGAAAAGCAAACGGAGCGCTCGACCTTCGGGTTCGTCACGAGGGGAATCTCGAAACCAACGCGTGGCATAGTGGCGGAGTCGACCGAGTGATCCATTTGCTTTGATGTAAAAACGCACGACTTCTTGAACGCCGGGCCAATCGAGGTTGTGACGACGGGATGAATCAAAGTGAGGTTCTTTCGGGCGGAGTGGAGAACATTGGGCTCCCATCCGGAGCCGAGGCGAAACTGCGGCACTGGTGAACGTGAGTCCCGACCATGGGCGAAATATTTGATTCTGCGATCCCACCGGCAGCATGGAGCGGTCTTGGGGCTCTGGGGTGAAATTTCGATCGTTGAACAAACATTGTCCGCCTTTGCTTTTCCCCCCCATAGTGGGCGGCTTTGCACTCGGCGATTCCGGTAAGTTTGATTCGGAGCAAATGGGAAGTCACCTGTAGGGCAGACGCCGGGACGGGTAGCTGGAATGGGGGGGGGGCTTCTCGCGCTACCGGATGATTTTTAGGGGCGGGATCCTAGTTTTCCAAATCTACCCAAGGCTTCTAAGTAGGGCGGTTTACCGGTCGGGGGCGAACGCTGTAAGATAAGGAGCGGAGGGCTACTTGCGGTGGCCTTGGCGGGTTCGCTATGGAGATGCCGGAAGGCGGTTCACTCGGGTAGTGGTCAGAGATTTTCCACCCGATAAAGTAATCGTTCGCTAGCGAACAGTGGGAGCGGATCTTGACTGTTTGATTTCTAGCAGCCGAGTTTGCAGTTCGGCTAACTTAACTGGTTTGGAGATGAAAGAATCCATGCCGGAGTCGATGCATCGAGCCCGTTCGGTGGGAAGGGTTGCCGCGGTCAGGGCGATAATGGGGAGCAATGCCGCTGTTCGTGATTGAGGGGAGGCTGCGGGGTCGGAAGCCCAGGTGCGTATTTGCCGGGTCGCTTCCCAGCCGTCGATGTTGGGCATGTGACAGTCCATTAGAATCACATCAGGGAGGGGATCGTTTTTGAGGGCGGCCAGTGCTTCGGCTCCATCGGCGGCAAGTGAAGAGGGGCAACCCAACTCACGCAGCTGGGCTCTAAGGATTTTCTGGTTCACGCGGTTGTCTTCCACGATCAGGACGCGAAGATCCAAAGCTTCGAGCGATAGGGGGGGACTCGGGGCGGTCTCGGGGATTGTGGCCGTTGGTTCGAGAGGAAGGGTGAAGCTGAAGGTGGAGCCTTCACCGGGTTTGCTTTCGACTTCGATCCTTCCGCCCATCAATTCCACTAGGCGGGCGCTGATCGCGAGTCCTAACCCGGTTCCACCGAAACGTCGGGTGGTGGAAGAGTCGGCTTGGGTGAACCGGCTGAAAATACGACTAAGCGTTTCGGCATCCATGCCGATACCCGTGTCGCGAACCGAAAAACGAACCTGAGGGACCGCGCTGGGGCTGACCGAGGGCTCGGCTCGAAGTTCAATCCTCCCGTTGGGCGGAGTGAACTTCACGGCGTTGGACAGCAGGTTCAAAATGATCTGTCTTAGCCGAAAACTATCGGCGGAGAAACTGTCCGACAGATCGGCAGCAATGGAGTATTGGAACGAGAGATTCTGTCCCACTGCCCGGGTTTCGAGCAGGGCTATGGTATCCGCGAGCAGTGGTTTGAGGCGGAAGGTATGGGCTTCGAGTTGGAGCTCTCCGGCCTCGATTTTGGAGAAGTCCAGAATGTCTCCGAGTAGCTTCAGCAGGAGCTCCCCGGAATCCGTGACTAGGCGAGCGTGTTCCACGGCCTCCGACGGGAGTTGGGGATGGCGTTGAATCAATTCGGAGGCGGCGATGATCCCGTTGAGTGGCGTGCGAATTTCGTGACTCATGTTGGCTAGGAAATCACTTTTGGCCCGAGATGCCGCATCGGCCTGCTCGGTAGCGGCGGTGAGTTCGCGGGTTCGAGCCTCGACGAGTTGTTCGAGTTTATCATTGGTCGCGCGGGTCGCTCGCAAAGCTTCCCGGCTACGTTGATTCGCGGCGGCAATCATCCGGACTAAAGCGGTTCCAATCATGAAAACGACTACCATCGCCAATATACCGTCTCGACGCAGGGTGGTCGCGACGAACGTCATCGAATCGCTCATGGGGGCTTGGAAAACCACCCGTTCGTGAAACCAGAGAAACCCAGCGACCATGATAAGCAGGCTGCCGAACGCGATTCGAGGCGTGGCAAAGACCATCGCGATGAGCAGAAAGACTAGGTCAAATGAGAACAGTAGAATTGCGGCGGCGACGGGCACATCGTAGGAAGAAAAGAGCAAAAAAAGGGCATGAATGGGTAGAATTGAGCCCAGCACTAAGACGTTTCCGGCCTGAGCGAGACGTCCTTTTATCACTTCGTGGCAGGTCATCCCCGCGGCGATCATCAAGATCAGATTGAGCCCCAATCTAAACTCGATCGAGGGTGATTCGACCCACCAAAGTTTGACCATGTTCGCTGCGATCACTAAGACGAAAAGACTGCTGAAACTCACGAGCAGTTTTGCCTTGAGCGCGTCAAAATAGGCGCCCTCGCGATAGATCGAGTCTACTCGATCGGCAATCGTTTTCATGAAGTGGGTCATCTGCAGCTCGAATGGTAGCGACGGAAAATCGCAAACTAGGTGCGATCAAGAACGAGGCAAGAATCCAAACGGATTCTGGGTGACTATTCTGTTAAAATCGTAGCAACGGTAAATGATCTGCATCAAACTTAGGGAGAACACCCTACGTTTTCTTCATTTGAGGCCGGATAGTCGTTTTGGGATCGGTGACTGACGATCGCGGCAGGACTTTTTTACCTCAGGTTTTTGAGGTAAACTGGGCTGTTTCGAGCAATCGCCCCTCAAGGCATGACGTCTTCGGCCTTTACGGACGAGCCCTCTTCACTCCGTGTCACTCGCGTTTTACCCCTTGCAGCTCCTTTTCGGCATCCCGTTTAGAGTTCCCACCAGCGAGCCTTGTAGAATTTGGCGTCTGGTAAGGTTTTTTCCCACGTGCCATCGGTTGAGCGGATGGTGTCGGACCACCATTCGGTGGTGGCCTGCATCACGATAGTGTGGGGTGGATTTGGCAGGTGACTGATACTTTTGACATGGCGTAAATCGTGAGGGAGTAGCGGGGCGAACATGTGTGACTGGGGATCAAAGGTCCAGAGATTGTCCGTGTCGGAGAGAGCCAGTTTTTCGCCCGGCAGATCCCAAGTGAGGTCGTGGCCCCCGTGCCGGGGTTCTAGAAGCGTCTTCTTGTTGATCGGGAGGTTTATGGTCGTCGCGAGGGTCAAGCCGGGTTGCTCGAAATTGTAATCGAATCGTTTGATCTGCTTGCCTCCCAGCGCCCAGACACAGCCGCGCGAGTCGTCCCAGACCACGCCATGCGCATCGGTCAGGATGAGCTTTTGGATGACCTGATATTGCGGTGAAGAGTCCTGCTGGTATTCAAAAAGTTGCACGAGATTACCGGTGCTGGAGACGGTGACGATACGGCCATCGGGAAGCAGGGTTGCGGAATGGGGATTCCCACCGGCGTATCCGTAGCCCACGATTTCTCCCGATTTAAAGTCGACCACGGCCATGCCGCCGCCGGACGCTACCGTGAGCACACGCTGACCGCGATCGATTCCTTTGGCATCGGAAGGATTGGAAAACCACGAATGGTGCTCGGGTGCGATGTGGGCGTCGTGACTGGCCTGCCATTGCCAAACGATCGCGTCGTCGTCGTTCCAGTCGGCCCGGGAGTCGAGTAATACGAGCCGGGCTTGAGCCTGCTCACAGGCCAGAATAAAAGGTCCCGTATTTTGCGGAGTAGCCCCCGGGGCCTGCGCCTGGCCGATCAACGCGATGGCCCCAAAAATGATTCCCGTGATCGATCCTGTCACGATCCGCCTGAATGAGTTCGATGGAGGCAGACCTGGTTTCGATGGGCGTGAGTTATTTTCTCTCATCATGCGTGAAGAGGAATCCGATCGCAGGGCGCTTCTCGATCGCTTCATCCGGTTGGAAAGTCGCTCAAGCGAATTTCAATCCTAGCGGGATTTTCTGGTCGGGAATTAGTTTTGGGCAGACTGAAGGAGGGCGGGGATTAGCATTGATGGAGTTTCGATGACAACGCGGCGCCATCATTCGTGGGGAATGGGGGCGTTTTTCTCGATGACTTCACCTTCCCAGACCGCCGACTTGTCGTAGTAAGTGAGCACGCGGGAGGCGCTCCCGGCGACGGGGCCGGTGTTGATTTTTGGTATCCATTTTCTTAAGTCGCGGGCCACTCCCTTTTTTTGCGATGCGAGATTCGTCCATTCGTGGGGGTCTCCGACAATGTCATAGAGCTCTTCGGATCCGTCGACGTAGCGAATATAGCGCCACTTTTCCGTGACGACGGAGAAGTTGCCTTGGTTGTGGGAAGTGATCGCGGGTCGCTCGCGAGGCGCCTGCGGGTTCTCCAGCTGCGGCGTCAGACTGAGCCCTTCGAGATGGTCGAGAGGCGGCAGCTGGCAGAGATCGATGAGGGTGGGGTAGATATCTAGGAGCTCAGCAGGTCGGTTCGACTTGCCGCCTTTATTCACGCCGGGTCCGGCGAAGATGAGTGGCACGCGAGTCGAGCGTCGCCAAAGGGTGTTTTTCCCGGTGATGAGTTTTTCGCCGAGGTGGTAGCCGTGGTCGCTCCAGAGCACGATGATGGTATTGTCTTTTTTACCGGATTTCTCGAGGGATTCCAAAATGCGTCCGACTTGGCTGTCGACGAAGCTGGTCGAGGCTAGGTAGGAGCGGACAAGATTGATGGCTTGGTCGTTTTCTTCGATCCATTTTTGGCGCGGTTCGGGCAATCTCCAATGGAGCCACCAGGAGGCATGGGGCGTATCGTCGCGGTCGTCCTTGGGCATGGGGGGCAGCACCGAGGCGTCATCGGGGTAGAGGTCGAACCATTTTTGAGTCGCGTAGCAGGGGACGTGAGGGAGGAAAAACCCCGCCGCGAGGAAGAAAGGTTTATCGTCCGGCATATTTTCCAACTGCTCGATGGCTCGGGAAGCGACGTCGTAATCGCCTTTTTTCGTGTCGTCATTGTCGTCAGGCCAGACGCCCCAGTCCATGAGGGGGTGATTGCCGAACGGGGTATCGGGGATGAGCTTTGCGGGAGGTTTCGAACCGACGCCTCCCGCGGAGCCCCAGTGTTGAAATTCAGGGTTTTCAGTATTGGCGGGCTGCGAGCGGATGCTGTGGTAGATTTTCCCGTTGCTGTAGCTTTCGTAGCCGTTGGCGACGAAATGCTGGGGAAGGGTGACGTGGTCAGCCCATTGGGGGACGTCGCGAAACCAGGGTTTCAGTCCGTGAATCCCGGTCGTGCTGGGCCGCAGTCCGAGCATGAGGCTCGTCCGTGAAGGATTGCAGAGGGGGGCCTGGCAATGAGCGTTGGTGAAGAGAGTGCCACGAGCGGCCAGTCGATCGATATTCGGCGTCTGGGCCATGGGGTGCGAATCCAGGCATCCGATCCAATCGTTTTGATCATCAATCGCGATGAAGAGGACGTTAGGTTTGTCCGGTGGGGGGGAGGCGCTAGCGGCTGTTTTCGGGCCGAGGGTAATCACGCACAGAGAGATCAGGAGGAGGGGCAACGATTTCACCTAGAGATCAAGCCCGAGGATTTCTGGAAGGACAATCCCCATCCTATCGGGAATTTCTGGTAGGAATTTGGTTTTGAGCGGACCAGAAGGAGGGATCGGGGAGCTTTGATGGATTAGGTCGGACGTGACGGCCCGGCACGCCGGGGTTGATGGGGGGGTATTCCCTTGGATCTAATACCCCGACGCTTGCTTGGGCTTGGATTGCGGTAGGCCCGTGCTGGCGCGCTATGGGTGCGGTGGTTGGGGCTTTGTTTGCCGTCCGTTTGCTTTGGTGGAAATGGAAGGCTGATCGGGGGGGCCTTATTCGTGGCCGAAAGGATAGGGCCGACGGGGACGTCGGCGTTCCCAGGTTGGAGAGGCAAGGGGATCGCTTACCATCAGGCTCCGACGTATTGGGTATGAAACAGGTGGCACGGTCGATTGGCGTTGGTTTGTGCAAATGTCTCGGGGGCTCGCCCCGAGGATTCTTACGGACTGGGCATGGGGGCAGGTGGGGCGCGGGCCGGGGCGGTTTTCTAGTTTAGTGCGGGGGGGCGGCCACTCGTTGGGCTTCTCAGGAAATTGTATGAGTCAGAGCTTGCGATAAATACATAAAGGTATAATAAATATACCAAATGGAGTTTGAGTTCGACCCCAAGAAAAGTGCCAAGAACAAGGATAAGCATGGTATTGATTTTTTGCACGCTCAGCAGCTATGGAACGACCCCGACTCTATTGGGTTTCCCGCTCGTTCAGACGATGAAGATCGGTTCGCTCTATTGGCCCTACACCGAGGCCGAATCTGGGTTGCCTTCTACACCATCAGGGACGATCGAGTCAGATTAATTTCGGTGAGAAGAGCCCGCCCGCGGGAGAAAGAAATTTATGAAAGCTAAAGACCTAGATAAACTTTTTGATAGCGGTGAAGTCGACATCACCGATTACCTCGACTTGTCGAAGGCATTCCGACCCGGGCATGAACAAAAGCGGGTGAACGTGGATTTTCCTACCTGGATGATCGATCGACTTGATCGGGAATCATCGAAACTTGGCGTGCCGAGACAATCGTTGATCAAGGTTTGGATCGCCGAGCGACTGGGAGTCCCTAAATCGAAAACCAGACGAACCAAGAAGGCCGAACCCGCCGGCCGCGGTAGTGCCTGATTCGATTATTTCCACTGGCCGGAGGCCGGGGTTTCAATCTTTGGTTAAGGTCGGACGTGGCGGCTTGGCGAGCCGAGGTTGAGGCGGGGGGGGGGGCCTTGGGTCTAATACCCCGACGCTTGCTTGGGCTTGGATTGCGGTAGGCCCGTGCTGGCGCGCTATGGGTGCGGTGGTTGGGGCTTTGTTTGCCGTCCGTTTACTTTGGTGGAAATGGTAGGCTGATCGGGGGGCCTTATTCGTGGCCGAGGATAGGGCCGACGGGGATGTCGGCGTTCGTGTGCTCGGCATGACCAACAACTCACAGATGAAAGGAGCTGAAACAGAACCGATGGAGGTAACTGAAGCCAAACGACAAGGCAGCAGGCGTGAGCCTGTGGCTGAAAGAAGTCGAAGGCGGGGCCCCGACCGTAGGAACACGAACCGGCAGAGAGGCAGGGCGCGGGCGACAAGCGTGCGAGCAAACGGCGAAGTCCGGAATCCATCAAGACGCGTCAAGTCGAGCCGGACGGCACGGACCTAGAGTTGTTGGCCTTACCCGAGGAGACCTCCGATGCGAGAGCACCGGAGGAGTCAGCAGAGGTCGTAGTAGTGAAGAAAGCCGGGGAAACCCGGAAGGAGCGAAGGGAACCAGAGGGGAAACTCTACGGAGCATTGCGCCGGGCCCAAAACCCGCCCCGACGTCAACCAGAGCAGTAGTGAATAACCAACCACGCAACGAACCGCAATGGGCCAAGCGTGAAACGCGTCAACCCACTGCGGGAGAGGCAAGCCCAAGGCGTGCATGAACCGCGAAACGACAGGAACCCTCGAAAGTCTGATACCGGCACGTGGTGCCATCAGACCTAGCTCGACAAGCCGAGCTGGAATCCAACCGCCGGATGCGGAAAACCGAACGTCCGGTGGGGTGCGAGCCCTGACGGGCGCAATCCCGTCAGGGCCACCCGATCCAGGTTGGAGAGGCAAGGGGATCGCTTACCATCAGGCTCCGACGTATTGGGTATGAAACAGGTGGCACGGTCGATTGGCGTTGGTTTGTGCAAATGCCTCGGGGGCTCGCCCCGAGGATTCTTCCGGACTGGGGCATGGGGGCAGGTGGGGCGGCCCAGCGGTTCGACCCTACCTGCCGGGCGGCGAGATCGGACACTCAGCGGCTCTTACTTTCGCGGGGGGCGGGAGGGCTCGTTTTCATGAAGGCGGTGCGACGAGCGTTGATGGCTTCCGATTCTGCGGCGGTTTGGGCGCGGAACTGGGCGAGGGTAGTGGCGTGGGCGGGATCTTGAGCGAGGTTGTGGTGCTCGGTGGGATCAGTGTGGAGGTCGAACAGCATCTCGAACTCGGGAGCGCGACCGCGGAAATCGTGGTCCGATTCCTTGAAGTTGATTACGCCGTCATACATGCGGATATATTTCCAGCGGTCGGTGCGGATGCCTTCTTGGAAAGGAGTGTCGCGAAGCGTGAAGAGGCTTTCGAGGAAGAGGGAGTCGCGCCACACGGTTGAGGGATTTTCCACCAACGGGCGGAGGCTACGTCCCTCCATGCGGTCGGGAGCGGCTACGCCGGCGTAGTCTAGGATGGTGCGGGCGTAGTCGAGGCCGGAGACGAGTGCTTCGGTTTGTTGACCGCGTTAATTAGTGGGGAGGCGCGGGTCGTGGATGAGGCTGGGAATCTTGGCGGAGAGATCGAGCAGGAGGCCTTTGCCGCCCATGCCGTATTCACCCATGAGCAGGCCGTGATCGCTGCCGTAGATGATGATGGTGTTGCGATCGAGGCCGCGGTTTTTGAGCTCGGCGCGGAGTTTTCCGACGGTTTGGTCGAGTCCCGTGATGATCTGGAAGTAGCGGATGTGGTGCTCGCGCAAGGAGGCAGCGTGGTAGTCGTAGGCGTAGGTATTGTTGCGACGGCCGGCGTCTTGATCCTGGATAAATTCAGGGATGAAGCGGTAGGGATCGGTGAGGGCGTCGGCGGGAAGCGACAGGTCGGTGTGGCGATAGAGTTCGTCGTAGAAGGGCGTGCCTTGGAGTTGAGGGTTCTCGTTGGCGGGCCGAGTCATGCTATGCCACCCCTCGTAGTCAGTGAACATGGAGGTGGCTTGTGAGCCGTGGGGCACGTTGAGGCTGACGGAGAGGCAAAAGGGTTGGTCACTCGGCGTGGAGTCGAGGAACTCGGTCATGGCCTCCGCCATGATGGCGGGGATGGTGTCGGCCTGGGCGCGATGGTAGGGACGCGTGGAGGCTTCGTCGTGGTCTTTGGGGAGGAATTTCGTCCAGCCGTCGTGTCCCCACCAGTAGTCGAATTTCTGATCGGCTTTGCCTTTAAAGGTGTAGTATTCGACGCCGAATTTTCCGACGAAGCCGGTGTAGTAGCCATGGCGCCGGAGCACGGCGGGGTAGGTCTGCTCCCATTGCTCTGCGGTCAGCACATATGACGAACTGAAGCCGACGCCGTGCAGGCGTTCGGGCATGCCGGTGAGGTAGGAGATGCGACTTGGAGCGCAGACGGGGGTGGGGGCGTAGGCGTTGCGAAAGCGCATGGACTCGGCCATGAGGGCATCGAGATGCGGGGTCTGGATGACGGGATGCCCCATCGCGCCGAAGGTGTTGTCACGCTGGTCGTCGGTGAGGATGAAAATGATGTTGGGCGGCGTGTTTTCCGACTCGGCGGCATGAAGCCGCGATGATAATCCGACGAGGAGTAAAGGAGTAATTGCGAGCCAACGGAAGAGAGCGGGGATGGGCATTGGAATCAGGATTTTTCTTAGTCGGGCCTTATTTGGGACCGGGAACGGGGACGGTGGCGGGAGGGGTGTCGATGTCGCCTTTGGCCATGGTGACGAGGCGTTGGCACTCGGCGCGGAGTTCGGCGAGTTTGGTGGCGTAGGTGACGCGGTTGGCGAGGTTGGTGGTTTCTTTTGGATCGGAGGCGAGATGGAAAAGCTCTTCGTAGACCGGTTTTTCGCCCTTGATGGATGAAGTCAGCCACTGGGCGTAGTGTTCGGCTTGGCTGGGGGTGACTAAGTAGACTGTTTGCTTGGTGACGTTGGCGAACTGAGCGCGGTCGTTTTGGAAGTAGCGGATGTATTTCCACTCCTGAGTTCGGACACTCTCGATGCGAGGGTTGCCGAAGTAGGTGGACCAAAGATTTTCGGCGAAGCTGGAGTCGCGGAGGTTGGCGGCACGGCCATCGACGAGGGGGCGCAAGCTGAGGCCCTGCATGGTTTCCGGAGGGTTGGCTCCGGCGTAGTCGAGGAGAGTGGGCGCGATGTCGACGGATTCGGTAAGCGCGTTGGACCGGCGACCGCGCTGAGCGGCGGGCACGCGGGGATCGAAGATGATGAGCGGGACTTTGAGGCAAGATTCGTAGTTGAGGGCTTTGCCGCCGAGACCGAACTCGCCGTGCATGATGCCGTGGTCGGAGGTGAAGACGATGATGGTGTTATCGGACACACCCAAGCGTTCGAGGGTGGTGCGGATAGCACCCACAAATTGGTCGATGCCGGTGATGGTTTGAGTCTCGCGGATTTTGAGGTCCTTCATGGCATCGGGTTGATCGACTTCGTCGTAGCCGGTTTGTCGATACTCGGCGTAGAGCACGTCAGGGGGAAGCTTGGGTGAGGTGATGCGATCGCGAGCGATGTAGGTGGAGGGGAGGTTAAGCTCGTCGAGGCGATCGCGGTAAGCGGTGCGGTAGAGCTCGGGGTCGGAGGGCTTCAGTAGCATGGTGCCGGTGCTGGAGCCGTGGGGGAGATTGAGGGCGATGGAGAGGGCGAACGGTTGATCGGGGGGGCGCTGGTCGAGGAATGTCTTGGCTCCCGCGATGAAGCCGTCGGCGGAGTTGAGGAAGCTTTGGACGCCCTCGCCGACGATTTCGATTTGGGTATCGGCTTTGGCTTGGCGGAAGATCTCGTGACGTTCTTTGGGGTAGAAACGGAGGTGGCCGTGGCCGGCATACCAGTAGTCGAAACTGTTATCGATGATACCGGTGTCGTAGCCGAGTTGGCCGATGGGCACGTGGTTTTTGCCGACGTAGCCGGTGAAGTAGCCGGCTTCGCGGAGTTTGATGGGGTAACTTTGCGCCCACGCTTCCGGGGCCATGGCAGTGCCGGAGTTGAAGTTTATGCCATGGCGGCGTTCGTATTGGCCAAGGAAATAGCAGGCGCGGCTGGGGGTGCAGATGGCGCTGTTAACGGACGCGTTGGCGAAGAGCACGCCGTCGGCCGCGAGTTGGTCGAGATTGGGGGTGCCGATAAAATTATCGCCGGTCACCCCGAGGGTATCGTAGCGCTGATCATCGGTGAGGATGAAAATGAGGTTGGGTCGTTCGGCTGGTTTCGCGAACGCGTGGGAGGCTAACAGCGTGAGCAGGCCCCAGAGGATGAGGCGGAAAGCGGGGGCGCGGGGAGGGCGACGGAGATAGGGTCTCATGGAATCAGATTAAGGAGGGGTGGGGTGGAACGGCGGAAGCGCTTAAACAGTTCATCATCGACCCTGAGGGGCGAAGAGTTTAACTTTTTCAGCCGGTGGGTAATGGCTAGAGAAGGAAGGGGGCTCGAAAATTTGTGCTTATTCCGGAAATTGCCACTTCATTTAAATCCGAGGTAACGCTCGGCTCCCTCGCGCGATGGGGCGAGATCGTGAGCCTTTTAAATCGATGAGTTTAGTTATTGGATACACCGACCTGTGAGAAGGTAGCAGCCGATGGGGGCGCAGTCTGTAGGGCTGGTCAACGAGGGGGGCCATTTGGGGCCAATAAAGCGGAGCATGGGTGGGCATGAAATTACGTTACTTATACGCGGTGGGCTTGGGGGGAGTAGCGATGTTGAGTGGGGGCGAAAAAGTTTCTGAGCAGCAAGATTTTGAATCGCTGCTGAAGGCGGATTGGCAGGTGAGGTTGGATGATGCTAGGACGGGAGACTGGCATGATCATTGGATGCTCGATGGTGTGCACGCGACGTTGAGGAACGACGAGTCCGGCATGCATTTCCAGGCGGGCCCCGAGATTGGTGACTATGCGCATCACGCCGGGTTGTGGACTAAACAGAGTTTCAAAGGAGATGTTCGAATCGACTACGAATACACGAGGACGGATGATACGATTCGGAATGTGACGATTCTCTATGTGCAGGCGATGGGCAGTGGAGAGGGGCCTCATACAAAGGACATCGCGGAGTGGAATGAGTTACGCGTGGTTCCGGCCATGAAAACGTATTTCAACAACATGAACACTTACCACGTCAGCTACGCGGCTTTCGGCACGAAGAACGACGTGGCGGAAGAGGACTCCATTCGGTCTTGGCGTGATATGCCTCGGTTGAAAAAGGGACTGACGGGCACCGAGCTAAAGCCAGATTACAGTCGCACGGGATTGTTTGCGCCGGGGGTGCCTCACCAGATGACCGTGATCCGGAGAGGCCGTGATCTTTACATGGAGATTCGCAATGATGAGCAGGCGTATCTCTGTCATTGGAATAACGATACGTTACCCGAAATTACGGAAGGCCGAATCGGATTACGGCACATGTATTCGCGGGGAGCCCGGTATCAAAACTTCCGGGTCGCGGTGCTACGCGAATAACCCCCCTAGGCCTGCGAAACGCGCGGCATCGGTAAAGGTTCTTTGCCCATTTCGGAGTGGAGGAGACGCATCATGAGATCGCCTTTGATCGACTGGCTGTCCGAGTCGTCCCAAAGATTATTGAGTTCGTCGGGATCGGCTTGGAGGTCGAAGAGCTCACCGTAGGGCTGCTGGAAATACGTCGTGAGCTTGTAGCGGGAATCGACGTAGGTCTTTAAATGGATGGTGGTGGGTTGGTGGCGGTTTTCCACGACGGCATAAGTTCGGGGAGATTCTCCGTTTCCGGCCCACGCGGAGCTTTGATCAATTCCCGTCATGGAACGGGGAATGGGCGTGCCCGTCGCACTGAGGAAGGTGGGGGCAAGATCGACGAGCGATTGAAGCGCCGCCGAGCGGCTACAGGCGGCAATGTGGCCGGGCCAGCTCGCGAGTAAAGGAACTTTGATCAGGTCTTCGTAATGAAACGGACCTTTAGCGGTGAGACCGTGTTGACCGAAGAAGTGACCGTGATCAGAAGTGAAGACGATGAGGGTGTTATCGGTGAGGCCAAGGGTGTCGAGTTGGTTGAGAATCTGCCCGACATATTTGTCCATGCAACTAATCATGCCATAGTAGACCGCGATCTCTTTGGCGAGTGATTCGCGATCTTGGAGGTGGGAGTGGCAGCCATGCATCTGGTTGCCACCTTCTTCTTCCCACGCGGAAAAGTCGGGGTTGGCTTCTTGGGTCTTTTGGAAGTGCGGAGGGTTTCGGGCGTGTTCGTTGGCCGCTAGACTTGGCACCTC
>Ga0075118_10001815_pt1 | contig 14500 bp, 12 predicted proteins | sample AntAceMetag02UKE_FD_69794 | JGI IMG/M metagenome (GOLD analysis project Ga0075118, IMG submission 69794) | Saline lake microbial communities from Ace Lake, Antarctica - Antarctic Ace Lake Metagenome 02UKE | ecosystem: Environmental > Aquatic > Non-marine Saline and Alkaline > Saline | place...
CCAAGCTCTCGCACATCGGGTTCCAGAGGTCATCGACTGCTGGTACGACTCTGGGGCCATGCCCTTTGCCCAGTGGGGTTACCCCCATCGCGGCGAAGAAACCTTTACCTCCAGGTACCCAGCCGACTACATCTGCGAAGCCATCGATCAAACCCGCGGCTGGTTCTACACGCTGATGGCCATTGGCACCCTGGTCTTTGATGAGTCCGCATATAAAAACGTGGTCTGCCTTGGACATATCCTCGACGAGGATGGCCGGAAGATGAGCAAACACGTCGGCAACGTACTTGAGCCGATCTCGCTCATGGATGAGCACGGTGCGGACGCCGTGCGCTGGTTCATGCTCGCGTCAGGATCGCCGTGGCAATCGCGTCGCGTCGGCCACGCGGCCATAGCCGAAGTAGTGCGCAAGGTGTTGTTGACCTACTGGAATACCGCCTCTTTTCAAGCGCTTTACGCACGTTCGGCACAGTGGTCTCCCCTTGATGAATCACCACCACCACCGGCTGAACGATCAGCTCTGGACCGTTGGGTGTTATCTGAAGCACATCGCCTCGTGACCGAGGTTGATCAAGCGTTGGAAAATTTCGATACTCAAAAGGGCGGTCGCCTGATCTCAACCTTCGTCGACGACCTGTCCAATTGGTACGTCCGGCGCAGTCGTCGACGTTTCTGGGATGGCGATCCCGCCGCTCTGGCCACCCTCGATGAAGCGCTGCGCATCGTCACCGCCGTCATGGCTCCGTTCACACCGTTCATTACCGAGCAGGTATGGCAACTACTGGTCCGACCGACTCGTCCGCAGGCACCGGAATCGGTTCACCTGTCCGCGTGGCCAACCGTTGATCACGCGCTCATTGACAATGAACTTGCGCAACAAATGTCGTTGGTACGCACCGTAGTTGAACTCGGTCGGGCTGCTCGAGCCAGTTCAGGTGTGCGCACGCGTCAGCCGCTGAGTCGCGCCTTAGTTTCTGGTACAGACTGGGCAAAGATGCCGCCAGAACTTGTCAATGAGGTCGCTGCGGAACTCAACGTTGAACAGGTCAGGGGCCTTAAAGACGAGGTGGGTGACCTAGTTGACATCACGGTCAAAGCCAACTTTCGCTCCCTTGGCAAGCGATTTGGAAAATCCACACCTGATGTGGCCGCTGCAATCGCTGCAGATACGACCATCGGATCGGCCGTGCAAGCCGGTGAGCCAGCCCGAGTCACCGTCACCGGCATCGGCGAGGTTGAACTCCAAGCCGACGATCTCATCGTCACCGAAACACCTCGCGAGGGATGGGCAGTTGCCAGTTCACACGGCGATACTGTCGCACTAGACCTGCACATCACCGACGAATTACGACGCGCCGGCCTCGCCCGTGAAGTCGTGCGCATATTGCAAGAGGCGAGGAAAGTGTCCGGCCTTGATGTCAGCGACCGCATCATGGTGCGCTGGGAATCAGGAAGCGAGGAACTTCGGCACACCCTGGGTGAACACGCAGATGTCATCGCCGGGGAGATACTCGCGGTGTCTTTTGCACAGGGTCTCGACCCCGACGCCGACGTGACCTACGTTGAAGAAGTAGACCTCACATATGCGCTCACGCAGTCCCCACCGTGACGGGGGCGTTACACGTACCTATCGCTGATGTTCAGGGGCGCCGGGAAGGGCAGCCTGCTCTGCGGCAGCAACGAGTTCTTCAGGACCAGACTCAGCCGCGACGTTTTCTTCGTGCGCTGCAGCATCAAACTGCTTAAGCTGTGCCGCAATATGGTCGCGCAACTTCACCCGATAGTTCCGCTCGAAGGTGCGCAGACGCCCCACCTGGGTTTCTAGTGCATCGCGCTGAGAGTCAAGGTCAGCCGTCACAGCGCGTGCTTCCGCGCGGGCTGAGGAGACAATTTGGGTGGCCTCCGCCTTCGCAGTCGACACGGTTTCCTCCGCTGTGCGCTGAGCGATTTCAAGCATCGCAAAGGCTTGAGCCGAGATTGCCGTGGCATCGGGCTTGTCTTGCGGTGCTGGGGCCTGCGAGGTCGGAAGCGATGCAGGCACCGGCGCCGGAGCAGGAGTCGAAACAGGAGCCGAAACAGGGTCAGGGGTCGGGTCCGCAGCCGGAACCGGGGTGGGCTCCGGCGTGGCGACCATATGGGCCTGCACCTGTGTCACGTTGCTGCCCTGTCGGGGACTGGGTGATTTCGCGTCCTCTTTCCCGGCTCCTTCAGCGCGCGCAGATTTCTGCTCGGCGGCCAATACTCGCGATTGAGCCTGGGTGAGTTGGGCCCGTAAGTCATCGTTGTCACCGAGAAGACGGGAAATCTCCGCCTCCACTACATCGAGAAAGGCATCAACCTCATCCATGTCATAGCCGGTACGCATCCGCACAGTGGTGAACTGCTGTGCGTGAACTTCAGTGGGGGTGAGGGCCATGACCGTAATCTCCTTTGCCGATGGGAAGCACTACAGGGCAAGCGCAACATTGATCAAGATTTGAACCGCGATGATGAGAATCAAGAAAGCAAGATCAAACTGGATCCCACCAAGTTTTAACGGTGGAATTACTCGCCGCAGCAGGCGCAGCGGTGGATCTGTCACGCTGTAAATGAGTTCTGCTATGAACAGGAGCGGTCCGCGAGGGCGCCACGAGCGGGCGAAGATCTGAACGAAATCGAAAATCAACCTGCCGATTAAGACCAGCCAGTACAGCCATAGGATGGTCGCAATAACATCACCGACCGAACCCACGCCCTACTCCAATCTCTTTACTTTTGCCTATCGCGCTGACACTAACTCTGATTGAAAAAACCATTCTGTGCCACTTGCGCTCGAGCCTCAGCCGCTACATCCACATTTGCCGGCGAAAGTAAGAACACCTTGTTCGTCACCCGCTCAATGGTGCCGTGGAGGCCGAAAACGAGACCTGCGGCGAAGTCAACGATTCGCTTGGCGTCGCCATCTTCCATCTCGGTCAGGTTCATGATGACCGGAACACTTTCGCGAAACTCTTCGCCAATGCGGCGGGCATCATTGTAGGTATGTGGATGAATCGTGGTGATGCGATAGAGGTCGATGCCACCCGCAATCGGGGGTGCTACCGCAACGGGACGATCGGGCATATCGTCAAAGAAGTCACTACTGCGCTCGCGCGGGGCGCGCTCGTCGCGAAAGGTGCGCACCGATGAAGACGGCGGCTCAGTGACGGAAACCGAACGGTAGTCAGAGACACCAGATCGCGGTGATGTGCGGACATTGGAACGACGTTCCCGGCGTTCTGGCTGGTCCTGCTCGAAGTCTGCATCGTCCTCGCGCTGATCGCCGCGGTAGGTGCCATCGTCTTCAACGAGGCCCAAATACACCGCCATCTTGCGCATTGATCCAGCCATTACACGCCCTTCATGATTTGCCCAGCCCCAGGTTCACAGGGCACCTGGTATCACGTTACCCGAGTCGTGGTCGTTGCCCGAGTATCGCGCTGCCCACGCGCAGGTGTGTCGCCCCAAACTCAAGGGCAGCATCAAGATCGCCGCTCATTCCCGCAGAAATCCAGCTGGCATGCGGGTACGTTTCGCGCAGATGAGCGGAAATCTCTTGTAATCGCGCGAAAGCAGTCCGGGCATCGCCATCGTTTGGTGCAACACCCATGACACCGCGAAGGGTCATTCCCTGCTGTTGATGGACCTGCGCCGCTAGCTCATCGAGTTGATCCGCAGGGACTCCGCCGCGGTGAGATGCGCTGCTGCCCGGTGGGTCAAGGGAAACCTGCACCAACCCGTCCAGTGGGCGGGATCGGCCGCTGAGCCCCTTGGCCAGAGCGGGGACGAGGCGGAGTCGATCAATGCAGTGCACGACGTCAGCTCGTTGAGCAACGATCGCTGCCTTGTTGGTTTGCAGTTGTCCGATGAAGTGCCAACGTAATGCTACGTCTACGGGGGCAACGGTGGCGAATTGGTCAACTTTCGCGGCCAACTCCTGTGCTTTGTTCTCGCCCACGTCGCAAACCCCAAGTCGAACGAGTCGTTCAATATCCTCCTCCGGCCAGGTTTTGGTCACCACAATCAAGGTGACCCCCGATGCCGGACGCTGTACTTCAGCGCAGACGCGGTCAATGTGTTCTTGGACCGCAACGAGTCGCCGGCCTAGTTCACTCTGGCGTGCGTCGTCACGTACGTCGTCAGGTTTGTCCTGACGTTCATCCGGGCTCATCGATTCCGCCGCACAATAACGCCTGCCTGACGTCCGGTAACGCCGTCGCGGCGGTAGGAGAACAGGGCCGAGTCTTCATACGTGCACCCCGCCACGACTTGGGCCTGCACGCCCCAGCGGATCAGTTGTTGAACAACTCCGGCACTCACGTCAACGGCGATGGATCCCAGCCGGGTACGTGCGATGGAGGCATCAGCAACTTCTGCCATCTGCTCGGCCACATCAGCACCCACTTCGTAGCAGCCGGCGCAGATGGAAGGACCGATGACCGCACGGATCTGGTCTGGGGCTACGCCGTCCTGGGTAAGTGCACGCATCGCTTCGTCTACCACGCCGATAACCACACCGCGCCAACCTGCATGTATCGCAGCGACCTGACCGGTGGGCGCGGCTAGGAGGATCGGCACGCAGTCGGCCACCTGTGTGACTAAACCAAGTTCGGTTTCTCCCGTCCACAACGCATCCGCCGTTGGAGCTGAGCGGAAGGCTTGTTCGACGTTAACGACCTGGCACCCGTGCACCTGGGTCATGGTGATCAAGCGGTCCTCGCTGACCTCCACCATCGCGGCTAATGCAGCACGGTTCGAGAGAACGTCGGCGGGATCATCACCGACATGGAGGCCGAGGTTCGCCTGCGCGTAGGCACCGGAACTTTCACCGTGGGTGCGATCAGTGAAGGCCCAATCCACCCGGAGGTCGTCCCAGACCCACCGACCCCGGGTATGCACACCCACGGCGGTTACCTACTTCAAGAAGTCAGGCACGTCGAGATCGTCCTCGCGTGAATCGTCCTCGAAGACAATCGTGCGAGGAGGCGTCAGGGGTCGAACAGGAACCGGTTGTGGTGTGGGCGGCGTGACGGGAATGGAAGGTTGACGCTCCTGGGAAGTGCTCGCCGCAACTTCGGCAGCAACCGGGGTCTCGTCGGAAACCTTGCGGGTCACCGGCTGGCTACGCCGAGTGGGGGGTGTCCCACCATCGAAACCAGCAGCAATAACGGTGATTCGCACTTCATCAGCCAAGGTGTCATCAATGACAGCGCCGAAGATGATGTTCGCATCAGGATGGGCTGAGTCCGACACCATGCGAGCAGCCTCGTTGATTTCGAACAGGCCAAGATCACTACCACCGCAGATGCTCAACAACACACCATGGGCACCTTCGATGCTGGCCTCAAGGAGCGGTGAGGAGATCGCACGTTCCGCCGCTTCGACCGCGCGGTCTTCACCACGGGCCGACCCGATACCCATCAGGGCCGAACCCGCACCCTGCATAACACTCTTGACGTCGGCGAAGTCGAGGTTAATCAACCCGGGTGTCGTGATGAGATCGGTAATACCGGACACGCCCTGCAGCAAGACATGATCGGCCTGCCGGAATGCGTCAATCACACTGATATTGCGATCAGCCAAGGTCAGCAGACGGTCGTTGGGGATCACAATCAGGGTGTCAACTTCATCGCGAAGACTTTCCACACCGATCTCCGCCTGGGTGGAACGTCGACGGCCTTCGAAACCGAACGGACGCGTCACCACACCGATGGTGAGGGCGCCGAGACCACGTGCGATGCGCGCAACGACAGGTGCGCCACCGGTGCCGGTGCCACCGCCTTCGCCTGCAGTCACGAAAACCATATCGGCGCCGCGGAGGACCTCCTCGATCTCATCGGCATGGTCTTCAGCTGCCTGGCGACCCACATCGGGGTCGGCGCCGGCGCCAAGACCCCGGGTGAGGTCACGACCAATATCAAGTTTGACGTCCGCATCGCTCATTAACAGCGCCTGAGCGTCGGTGTTAATGGCAACGAACTCAACGCCCTTGAGGCCAACGTCAATCATGCGGTTGACCGCGTTGACGCCGCCTCCGCCAATTCCGACGACCTTGATCACGGCTAGGTAATTCTGGGGTGCGGCCACGAGCGATTCCTTTCGGCAACCCAAGGTGCGTCCACCTGCGGTTGCGTCTTTGACACACGGATCTCGACCTCACGTTAAGGTCAAGATTAATCGCGCGTTCCTCGTGGATGAGGGTAGGTGGCACCCGCGACCTGACGCAAGCCGCCACGCGGCTACGACGTGGTCGGAACCTGCGGTGCTGACAGATCGTAGACCGACCACTCCCCCGGAAGCAGGGCAGCGAGCACCGTGGCTTTCAGATCCGCATCGCTAGCGCTGCCCCACCGAACCAGGCTGCCACCGGACAACTGCAACTCGACATCGTTTCGAGTCGAGGCGGCGATGCCTTCGGTCTCTGTGCGCAGCCACTGCGGCAGTGCGGCGGCCACGGCAAGTGCCGAGGCAAGCCCGGCGCCGCTCGCGTCGACAAGTGGCAGCCCGGGCGGTTGCGCCGCGGTGCTTTGGATCACCATGCCATCGGCATCGACCCAGTCGAAGCCATCTGCACCACGAGCTGCCGCGACAACAACTCGTGGCGTGACGGTGATAACCAGGGTGTCTGGCCAATCACGGTCAATCGCGACCGACTGAATAGCGGGCAGCGCAGAAATTCGACCAGCGAGTTGAGTGGTATCCACGGTGACCATGGCCGACTGCGGTGGCACGTCCGCAACGATGGTGACCTGATCTTGGACTTCGGCTACCGAAGCGAAACTGGGAACAGCGGTCACGATCACCTGTACTTTTGCAACCGTCAAAAAACTAGAAAACCAGACCAACCAAATACCAACTGCTGCAATGGGAACGAGCACGACGGTTACCCAAAGCAGGATGCGCCAACGAGATTTTCGCGAATCTATCGGGACGGGGCGCGAGCGAACGGTCTGTTCATCGGACTGCGCGGCCGGTGGCCTCATCCGTCACCGCCGAAATGCGCCGCTGCACGCAGGCGGTCAATGATTTGCGGTGCGAGCATGCCGACGTCGCCGGCACCCATGGTCAATACGACATCTCCCGGGAGAGCCACATCGACAACGCGCTGCGGTACCGACGACCAAGACGGTTCAAAGATGGCCGAGATGAGACCTGCGTTGACCACCGCATCCGCAAGCACTTCGCCACTGGCACCCAAGATCGGATCTTCACCGGCCGGGTAGACCTCGAGCACAACGACCTCATCGGCCAGGGCCAATGCATGAGCGAACTCCTGCATAAATGCTGCGGTTCGGCTGTAGCGGTGGCTCTGGAAGGCCACGACCACCCTGCCGGCACCGGCAATTTCTCTGGCGGCCGCCAGCGTTGCGGTGACCTCGGTGGGATGGTGCGCGTAGTCATCGAAAACGCGGATGTCATCAACGGTGCCGCGTAACTCAAAGCGTCTGCGCGTTCCGGTAAAGCCAGCCAGACCCGCTCGCAGCGCAGCCTCTGGATATCCCATGACGACACCGGCGGCTAGGGCAGCGGTGGCGTTGAGAGCATTGTGGTGACCCGGCACGGCCAAGGTGATGCGCCCGAGTCGGACGCCGGTTTGCACCACATCGAATGTCCAACCCAACGCACCAGACATCTGTGTGCTGCTCGCGTCTGATCGGCTGAGTCGGTCAATGCGGAAATCAGCATCCGGCGACGTACCGTAGGTAATGACGTTGATCGGCTGCTGACGTGCTCGATCAATGAGTCGACGTCCCCCTGGATCATCAATGCAGATAACCGCTGTGCCATTGCCGGGGTAGGCCGGTCCTTCTCGCGATTCGACTTGATCTTGATTGACCAGGGCGACGAAATCGGCGAAGGCCTCATCAATCTCGGCAGCATCAGCCCAGTGATCTAGGTGATCAGCTTCAACGTTGGTCACCACCGCGATGTGTGGCGTCAACTGCAAAAAGGAGCCGTCACTTTCATCTGCCTCCACCACGAAACTAGGGCCTGATCCCAGGTGAGCATTAGCACCCGAGGCCTGCAACTCACTGCCAATCACGAACGATGGGTCGCCGCCGGCGGCCTGCAAGGCGACGGTCAGCATGGAGGTCGTGGTTGTCTTACCATGCGTACCCGCAATTGCTACCCCCTGGTGGCCGCGCATGATGTAGGCCAGTGCGGTGGCTCGCGTCCACACTGCAATGCCCTGTTCGCGGGCCACTTGCAATTCAATATTATCTGCCGGGATTGCTGTGGACGCCACCACGACGCCGACCGGATCGTCAGGTCTGGTGAGTCCACCGGGGTCATGGCCGATCGTAATTTCCGCCCCCAGCGCACGAAGAGCGGTCAACCGACGCGACTCCTTCGCATCGGATCCAGAAATCGATGCACCTTGGGCAATCAGTACTCGAGCAATGCCCGACATGCCTGCTCCACCAATACCAATGAGATGAATCCTTTCGGCACTCACCCTCGACCCCCCATGGCCGCCGCGGCAATGACCATGTCGGCTAGCTGTTCGTCAGCATCGGTAACGCCCAGGGCCTGCGCTGCTGCGCTCATCTGCGCCAGTCGATCTGGCGAAGCGAAAAGTGTGGCGATTGTTTCGGCGACGGTGGCTGAGACCACATCTGCATCGAGGACGACGATGCCGCCACCGGCCTCGGTCACCGGGCGGGCGTTGAGTTCCTGCTCACCATTTCCGATCGGCAACGGAACGTAAATCGCGGGGAGTCCCAATGCCGCCAACTCTGCACACGTCATGGCACCGGCTCGACACAGCACAAGGTCGGCTGCAGAAAACGCGGTCTGCATTGATGCGAAATAGGGCACGCTCACGTAGGCGGGTTGCCCTTCGGCGCGAATCGGCGGCCACTGTTCTGGGAGCCCGGCGCCTTGTTTCCCGGTGACATGAAGGACTTGAATGCCGAGGTCGGCCAGGCCAGGCCCCATCGCTGCCATCGCCTCATTGATGCGACGGGCACCCAGGGATCCGCCGAACACCAGGAGCGTGTTGCACGCGGGGTCCAGCCCAAGATCCTTGCGAGCTTCTTCCTTCGCGGTCGCTCGCTCCACCGGTGGCATGGCCGCCACACGTTGAATGGATTCGCGCAAGGGCATTCCAATGACGGCCGCGCGCGGGAGGGCCCCGGGCACCGACTGAGCTTGCCACCGGGTGAGTCGTGCCCCCACTTTGTTAGCGAGCCCAGCACGTGCGTTCGCCTCATGAATCACCAACGGCAGTCCCCGTCGGCGTGCTGCCAGATACGCGGGCAGTGCAACATAACCACCAAACCCCACCACCACGTCAACATTTTCGTCATCCATAACGGCGAGAACCGAACGAATCGCGGCCCGCAAACGCACCGGCGTTGCCAAAAGGTCACGGTTAACCCGGCGCGGCAGCGCTGCTGCAAGAACGTGTCGGAGCGGATAGCCACGCGGCACGACGAGTGAGTCTTCGATTCCGTGCGCCGTGCCAACAAAAACCACCTCGGCTGGATCATCTCGACGCGTGAGCGCATCGGCCAGGGTGAGGGCTGGCTCGACATGGCCCGCGGAGCCACCAGCGGCAATGAGAACCTTCATTTTCCCTCGGCTACAACCGGTGCCGGGTCTGCCGCAGTTCGTGTAAAGGACAGCAAAATCCCTAGCGACAGCAACAGCGGCACCAGGGAAGACCCGCCATAACTCACCAGCGGGAGTGGAACGCCGGTGATGGGCAGCAAACCCAACACCGCGCCGATATTGACAATTGCTTGGGCAACAATCCAGGTGCCGATTCCTGCTGCGGCCAATCGAATAAATGCATCCGTTGATGTCTGCACCAATCGGAAGGCAACAAAGGCAATCACGCCGAAGAGAATGAGCACCATGATGGTTCCGATGAGTCCTAGCTCTTCACCGATGACGGAAAAGATGAAGTCGGTGTGTGCTTCGGGCAGGCTGCCCCACTTTTCGCGACTGGCACCAAGACCTACGCCCCACCATCCACCCGTGCCGAGTGCATATTGACCTTGAATGAGCTGCCAGCCATCGCCGAGGCGGTCAGCATTCGGATCAAGCCAGGACGTGAATCGACTCAATCGATAAGGCGCAGCCAAGGTGAGTGCCGCGATCGCGGCCAGTGCGACTGCGCCGAGGGCGGCAAAGAGGCGCAGCGGGGCACCAGCGGCGAACAGAATTCCGCCAATGATGGCCGAGAGGATCAGTGTGTTGCCAACGTCTCCTTCTAGGAGCACCAGCACCAAGATGAGGCCGGCAACGGGCAGGAGTGGCACCAGCAGGTGGGACCAGCGATCCAGTAGGAATTCTTTGCGTGCCAGCAAGTCTGCCGACCACAAAATGATCGCCAACTTAGTGATTTCTGACGGCTGCAGTCGGAATGGCCCGACAATGTCGATCCAGTTCTTTTGCCCCGCCACCTCAACGCCGATGAGGAGAACTGCCACGAGCAGAACCAAGGCAACCACCAGCGCGGGCCAGGCCATCTTCCGCCAGAAGCCCACGGGCATTCGACTGGCCACGAGCAGTGCAGCCATGCCCAGTAGCGCGAACAGCCCCTGACGCTGGGCGAGGGTGTAGACCGAATCATGCAGCCTGAGGCTGACGATGCTTGATGCCGACAGCACCATGACCAGCCCAAGAGCCAGCAATAACACTGTGGCTCCCAGGAGTAAATGAAAGAGTCCACGGGGGTGTCCGGCAACGGTGCGAGAAGCAACCGGGGTGTCGGGTGCGGCGGGTGCGCTCATGATTCCTCCGCCACTAATTCATGCACGGCGCGGGTGAATCGATCACCGCGGTCGCCATAGTTGGCGAACATGTCCCAGGATGCACAGGCGGGAGCCAAAAGCACAGTATCTGCGGGTTGGGCGAGTCGGTGTGCGAGCCGCACCACCTCGGTCATGGCATCAGGACCTGTTGATGCCACCTCCATGATCGGAACCAGCGGAGCCTGCAGTTCAAGCGAGCGGCGAATGAGCTCACGATCGGCACCCATGAGCACGACACCGCGCAAACGACTGGCCACGCGTTCAATGAGTTCATCAAAGGACTGACCCTTCGCCAACCCCCCGGCAATCCACACCACCGACTCAAAAGCCCCCAACGAAGTTGTCGCGGCGTGGGCATTGGTGGCTTTGGAGTCATTAATGAACCTGACACCACCCACCTCGCCCACCAATGCGATGCGATGCGGCGCCGGAGCAAAGGCCTGCAGACCCGCACGTATCGAGGCCGGCGATGCGCCGATCGCGCGGGCTAATGCAGCCGCCGCCAGCGCATTCGCAATATATGCGGGTGCATCCACTGGCACGTCGCTGATGGTGGCAAGTTCTTGCGCATGGGTTGCTCGGTCGTCGATAAATGCTCGGTCGACCAGAAGGTCATCCACGACTCCGACCATCCCAATGGAAGGTGCGCCAAGTGTGAAACCTACTGCGCGGCAGCCTTCCACCACATCGGCCTCAATCACCATCTGCTCGGTGACGGGGTCTTCTACGTTGTACACGCATGCCACCTGGGTGTTGCGATACACCAACGCTTTATTGTCAGCGTAGTCACGCATGGACGTGAAAAAATCAAGGTGGTCGGGTGCGAGGTTGAGACACACTGCCGCATACGGGGACATGCTCGTCACGAAAGGCATCTGGGTGGCACTAACCTCCACCGCGATAACGTCAAGGTCTGGATGGCGGACCGCGTCAATCAGTGAGTCACCCACGTTGCCTGCCGCAACCACCGACCGTCCATCGGCCGCAAGGATGGCCGCAAGCATCAAAGTTGCAGTGGTTTTTCCGTTCGTTCCGGTGACGCAGAGCCAGGGTGCGGCATTCTCGCGAGGCCGCAACCGCCAGGCCAACTCAAGTTCGCCCCACACCGCGATCCCACGGTGTTGCGCGTCAACGATGAGATCGCTGGAGGGCTTGATACCCGGTGATACAACGAAGACCTCGGCTGATGAATCAGGTCCGTCGGTGCAGCCCAGCCGCACCACTCCACCCAGTACTTCGACAATTTCAGCACGCTCTCGCAATGTCTGTGTATCGGCTGGGTCGATCACGGTGACGTTAGCCCCCACGTCAACAAGTGCGGTGGCCGCTGCGTAACCAGCAACACCGAGCCCGGCAACGGTCACGGTTACGCCCTGCCAATCGCTGCTGGCATCCACCAGCTTGCTCAGATCACGATCGCTCATGCGTTCACCCACTCGGTGTAGAACATCGTGAGGCCAAGACCAATGAAGAGTCCTTGAATAATCCAAAACCGAACAACGATTTGAATCTCCGGCCATCCCTTCATCTCAAAGTGGTGATGAAGGGGTGCCATCAGTAGCAGCCGCCGGTGCAGCAGCCGGTATGAGGCCACCTGGCCAATCACCGACATCGACACGAGTAGGAACAGCCCACCGAGCAGAGCAAGAAGCAATTCGGTTCGGCTGACCACTGCCAGGCCGGCGATCGCGCCACCTATGGCAAGTGATCCGGTGTCTCCCATGAAAATACGAGCAGGGGCGGTGTTGTACCAAAGAAAGGCAAAACATGCTCCGGCGAGGGCGGCCGCAACGACGGCTAAGTCCAGGGGCGCAGCGGTGTCGTAGCAGGTCGGTCCGGAGTTGGAGAAGCAGCTTTGATTGAACTGCCAAATGCCGATCAGGATGTATGCAACGAACGTCATCGTTGCTGCACCCGTTGCTAGCCCATCGAGCCCATCGGTGAGGTTGACACCATTCGTTGTGGCGGTAACAAGGAACCACACCCACAAAACGAAAACTGCCGTGGGCAATACAAGACCGGTATCGCGAACAAAAGACAGGGCGGTGGAGGCTGGGGTCTCCCCCGCGGCATTGGGAAACTGAAGCGCAAGAACAGCGAACGCAAGGGCGACGATCGCCTGGCCAATGAGTTTGGTGCGGGCACGAAGCCCCGTTGCACGCTGCTTGAAGATTTTCAAGTAATCATCAGCAACACCGACGCCACCGAGGCCGAGCATCAAAAACAGCACCAGGAGCGCGCTGGGCGTAGGTGGTTGCCACAGGAGTAGATGCGTGAGGAGGTAGGAGACCAAAACAGCCAAGACGATGGCCACGCCACCCATGGATGGAGTGCCGCGCTTGGCTTCATGTTCGGGATAGGGCTCATCCTCGGTCGACACTCTGATGGCCTGGGCATAACCGTGCCGGCGCAAAAAGGTGATGAGCAAAGGAGTGGCGACGAAAACGAAGAGAGCCGAAATCAGTCCGGAAACAACGACGAGCCTCATGGCAGTTCCTGCGCAAGCAGTGCATGGGCTACACGCTCCAGGCCAAATGAGCGCGATGCCTTGATAAGGACCACATCTCCTGGCCGTAGGTTCGCTCTTAGCATCTCGATCGCGGCGTCTACGTCTTCTACCCAGGCTGCTTCATCGCCCCAGGACCCCTCGAGGTTCGCGCCCAGGTACAGTGCCCGAGTGCCGCTCCCGACCGCAATGAGTTGAGAGACATCAAGCCGAACGATCATGCGCCGCAATACATCGTGCTCATCTTGACTGTCAGCGCCGAGTTCACCCATCTCGCCCAGGACCGCCCAGGTGCGCCGACCTTGCCCGAGCGCAACGAGTGCCTTGAGTGCGGCACGCATCGATTCTGGATTCGCATTGTATGCATCGTTGATGACGGTGACGCCATCGCTTCGGTTGGTAATCTCCATGCGCCAACGACTGCGCGGTTGGGCTGAGTTGAGTCCGGTAATGACATCGGCAAAACCCACACCGGCAGCCAGCGCGAGCGCTGCAGCAGCACAAGCGTTGGCCACCTGATGTTCACCGGCCAGTTGCAACTGCACGCTGCCGATGTCGCCATCAAACTCCAATTCAAATCTAGCTCGCGCGAGTTCATCAATAGTCACGCTGCTCGCCCGAACATCGGCATCAACGGACTCCCCAAAGGAAACTATGCGCGCTGTCGTACGTGCTTCTTGGGCACGCACCAACGGATTATCTGCGTGCACCACTGCGATTCCACCGTCCGCTGATGACGGTAATCCGGCCAGAATCTCGCCCTTAGCCTCGGCAATGGCTTCACGTGAGCCGAGTTCGCCCAGGTGTGCACTGCCCACGTTGATGAGGCCACCGATCTGTGGCGCACCGATGCCGCACAGATACGCAATGTGGCCCAAACCACGCATGCCCATTTCCAAGACGAGATATTTGGTGTCTGCGTTGCACTCGAGAATAGTGAGGGGAAGCCCAACTTCAGAGTTGTATGAACCCTGCGGCGCTACGGTCGCAGCGATCGGCTCCAAAATGTTGGCCAACAAGTCTTTCGTTGTGGTCTTACCGCTTGAACCGGTGAGTGCCAGCACGGTGATTTCGGGTAATGACCTCCGGTATGCCGCGGCAAGTTCACCGAGGGCGGCGACGGAGTTAGACACGATAATGGCCGGCACACCGACGGGCCGCTCGGCCAGCACGACGACCGCGCCCGCTGCGATGACTTCCGCAGCAAAACTGT
>Ga0075118_10001816_pt1 | contig 14495 bp, 7 predicted proteins | sample AntAceMetag02UKE_FD_69794 | JGI IMG/M metagenome (GOLD analysis project Ga0075118, IMG submission 69794) | Saline lake microbial communities from Ace Lake, Antarctica - Antarctic Ace Lake Metagenome 02UKE | ecosystem: Environmental > Aquatic > Non-marine Saline and Alkaline > Saline | place...
TGCGCGTGTTGTCCGCCGAATGTGGCGCGATTGCTTTCTTCTTTGGGACACTACGCGGTGAGCTCAACCCCCGGCGGTCTGGCGATTCACTTGTTTGCGCCGATGCGCATTGAGCACGGCGGTTGGCAGATCGAAGTTAAGACGAACTACCCGTGGTCCGAGGCGATTGAGATTTCGGTCTTAGCCGCTCCCGCCGGTGAGGCCGAATTGTCGATTCGAGCAGCAGGCGGCACGTGGTCGCGGGGGGATGATCTCGTTGCCACCGATGTGGTTGGCGGCTATTTCCGCCTGCGCCGGGACTGGCAGGCGGGCGATCGGCTGACGGCGGAGTTGCCCCTGCCGATCCAGCGGGTGCGGGCGCATCCGCGCGTCAGTTCGGCTGCGGGTCGCGTTGCTTTGATGCGCGGTCCGGTGGTTTACGCGGTGGAGGAAGCGGACCATGGTCCGGGACTTACTAGCCTAGGCGTAGCCCGGGAGGCGGGCCTTGCCGCGCAATGGGATGCCGCCGCGTGGGGCGGGGTCACCGTCCTGACCGGCGAGGCATTGCGAGCATCACCGACCGAATCCCTTTATCAATCCGATGCCCCGGCGGAGCTTGAATCTGTTTCGCTGCGAGCCGTGCCCTATGCGTGGTGGGGTAATCGCGGCGAAGGCGAAATGCGCGTTTGGATACGAGATTACGAATCATGAAAACACCTCAAATAAAACTTACTGGTCTCCTCGTGGGACTGCTTACCCTATCGGCTAGTCCCGTCCTGGCCCTCACTCCCGCCGAGGCGGCGGAGCGGGTGGCTGCCGATGATGCGACCGTCACCTTTCTGGAGCACCTCTGTGACGACCACGGCGGCCGACTGTCGGGCTCTGCGGCCAACGAAGCGGCGATGGTCGATTTGGAGGAAGCTTTGCGGGATATCGGACTTGAGCCGATCCGCGAGACCTTCGCGATGCCGGGCTGGGTCCGGGCGGAGGATACGCTGTCGATGTTGAGCCCCGTGGCGCGAGAGATGCGGGCCATCGGGTTGAGTTACCTCGAACCCACGGGCCCTCTGAATGGCCCCGTGGTGGATCTAGGCAACGGTGACGAGGAGGCGTTCAAGCAACCCATTCCGGCCGGGGCGATCGGCCTGTTCGGTCCGAGCTCACGCGGTCGCGCGGGTGATGTCGGGCGTCGGGCCATGGAGCACGACATGGCGGGATTGATGTTCATCAATCGCGAGGGCGGCGGACAGTTGTTGGCGCGCACGGGCGGCTTTCATGGCGACCCTCTGCCGATGCCCATTTTCTCCATTACCCAAGAGGAAGGCTTTTGGATGCGTCGACTGATTGCGCGGGACGTGCCCGTCGAAGTGGGCCTCCATACGCGTTCCTTCAACAAGCCGATCGAGCTGAGCAATCTGCGGGTGCGGATTCCCGGTCGCTCCGCGGAAACCGTGATGGTCGGTGGCCACTTTGATAGCTGGGATAATGGCCAAGGCGCCGTCGACAACGGCCTGGGTATTGCCCAACTCCTGGCGGTGGCACGCGTGCTCCACGGCGCCGAGCTGGAGCGCACCGTCGAGATCGTTTGGTATAACGGCGAAGAGCAGGGTTTGTGGGGATCGCGCTACGCCATCGAGTCAGGCATGGATGCCGCCAACCCGCCCGTCATCATGCTCAACCTCGACATGGTCGGCGTGCCCATCGCCATCAACGCCATGGGTCACGACGATCTCCTGCCAGTGTTGGAACGCTGGAACCAAGAGCGCGGCGAACACGCGCTCGAGCTTGGCGTGCAAAACAAGGCCTGGATGGCGAGCGACCACACCCCTTACCAGGTTCATGGCGTGCGCGTGCTGACGTTTAACGCGCCGATTCCGCGCGAGTCCGTGCGCTACTACCACGACTTTGCCGATACCTTCGACAAACTGACCCCGGAGTTGATCAAAGACTCGTCCGCGATCATCGCCTCGCTGGTGGTTGAGTTGGCGAATGCCGACGACCTACCCACCGGGGTAGTGCCGCCGGAGCAGGTCGAGCAGATGCTCAAGGACGCCAAGCTCGAAGAACGTCTCAAGGGTTCGGGTCTCTGGAAGTTTTAACCGGCCGATCGACGCGATCATGCAATTACGGTTTGGCCTATTTGTGGCCCTCGTGGGCCTGATGGTAAACGCGGTGTGCGCGGCGGACTGGATGACCTCGCCCGCAGCCTCCGTGCTGGCCGTCGGCGGCTCGATGATGAACGGCAATCACTTCGCCGATTCGACGTTGCCAGCGATGCGCGAGCACTACGCCGGCACGAAGACGGTGGCGTTGGTCCTGCACCCCTCCCATCCGGCCGATCGCGATAGAATGGAGCGCCGGCTGAAGCAGGCGTTTGAGCATCTCGGCGGCCAAAAGGCGTTTTCGCTCCACCCGTTTGAGACGGCAGAAGCCAACCGCCGCTTGGCGGAAGCCGATGCCATTTTCATCGGCGGCGGCGATACCTTCATCCTACTGCGCGACCTCTATGCGACGGGCCAGCTCGGGATCATTCGCCAGCGCATTCTCGAAGGTATTCCCGCGGCTGGTAGCAGTGCCGGGGCCAACATTTTTGGCGTGGTGATCGGCACGACCAATGACTTCCCGGTCACGGATATCCCCACCCGGCGCGCACTCGCGGTGATACCCGTGGTCATCAATCCCCACCATCCCTTACCGGAAGCAGAACCGGACTTCGGCAGCCGGGCCTGGAAGCTGCGCAACTACCTAAAATGGAATCCAACCGAACGGATTATCGCGTTGGGTGATCGAGCGATGTTGCGGCTCCACGCAGGCGAGCTCTCCGTCGCCTTGGGCCCCGTTTGGGCATATCGCCACGGCGAAACCACCGCATTGGAAACCGGCGATCCGGTAGCTTGGGAGTGAACGGCCCAGTCAGGGTGAAGCGGGCGTCCGAGGTAGGGCGGGCTCGCCGAGCGCGCCGTTTCAGCCTGCTAGGTCTCACCCTCCGCAATCTACTTCCAGCGCGTTCGGCGCGTGGCGGAGAGCACGCCCTACCCGGCCATCATGGGCTCCGCCGACCTTGCTTGTTTTTCGTGGTTTACCCGCGGCTCCCGCAGGCTGAAACGGGAGACGTCAATCCCGCGCAGGGCGGGAGCCTCCGCGAGTTGCATGCGGCGGCGACTGGGGCGGTTGATCCGATTGAGTCCGTGGTCTTACTCGTTGCGGTTGCGACGGGGCCGGCGAAGGGTCCAGACGGCGAGACCGAAGCCGATCAGTATGGCTCCGTAGCTAGACGGTTCAGGGACGGTTATTTCGTTGGGCCCGGCGTCAAACGTTCGCCAGATGGTGCTCGTGGCACTAAATCCCGTGAAAGTGATTTGAGCGGTATTGTTGTCGCGCTGATCGAGGATCACCGTGCCAAATCCGCCGGTGAATGATCCCGTGGTCCAGAGGTCTTGAAAGGAGAACCAGTTGTTGACCGTGATGGTGACGCCGGGAGCGATGACGAGTGAATTGAGATTGAGGGTGTTGGCATCGATCGCCCCAAAGTCGATTACCGTGTCGCCGGTGACATTGAGGACCCCGAGTTTGAGGGTGCTGCCGCCCGCGAGCGCGAGGGTAGTGCCAGCGGTCAGGTCGAGGGTCCCGCCGAAGTCAAAGTCGTTGGTGATGTTCAGCGTGTTACCCGCGGTGAGGGTGAGGGTGCCGGTGGAGCCGGAGCCATCGCCGCCGGAAATCGTGCCTCCATTCATGGTCAGGATACCGTCGATGTTGAGATTACCGGTGCCGGAGATGTTGAGCTGGTCGATGGTTTCGGCAATGCCGCTACCCATGGCAAAAGTTCCCCCGGAGACATTCAGGTCCATGCTGTCGGCGAGGATATTCGATGAGCCCAGAGTCAGAGTGCCGGCCGAAACGTTCGTCGTGGTAATGGTCTTGGCTGCACCGGAGAGGGTGAGCGTGCCGGGGCCCTGCTGGTTGAGGGTCGAATAGGTATTGGAACCGGTGAAGGTGGTATTGCCTGCGCCATTGACCGTCAGGGTGCGACCGGAGCCGGTCAGGATGCCCGATAGGGTGAGGTTCGCTCCGGCCGCCGCGTTGATGGTGGAATTGGTGGCGAGGGTGACGGTGCCCGACCAGGAGTTGGTGCCGGAGAACACTTGGAGGGCACCGTCCGAGCTGATGCCGGAGCCATTGAGAGTGAGCGCTTCGTTGGCGATGGTGACCCCGGCGAGTTGGAGTTGGGCTCCGGCGTTTACGACGGTGGCTCCGGCGACGGCCCCGAGACCGGAATTGTTATCCACGCGCACGATCCCTTGTGCGACCGTGGTCACGCCAGTGTAGGTGTTGTTGCCTGAGAGGATCAAGGTCCCGGTGCCCGTTTTGTCGATACCGCCGTTTTGGAGGCGTGCGTTGATATCGAGGGTCGACCCGGCAGCGGTGCTGATCGTCTTGGTCATGTCGCCATCGAAGTCGATCAGGCCATTGATGGTGGAGGTATTGGTGCTGGAGATGTCGCCGGTAATAAACAGGGCATCCGAGCTGATATTGTCGCTCTTGCGCGCATTGATGGTGCCGCCATGCAGATTGATGTCGCGGAGATATTGGTTGTGCCCCCGGGTGTTGAGCGTGCCGTCGGCGTTGACGGTGAGATCGATGTTGGCCGCGAAAAGGTTCGCGTAGTCGTTGCCGGCCCCGACGTCGTTGGTGCCGAGGGTGAGGATCGCCGAGTTGGCTGCGCCGGAGCCGTCGCCGACGGTGACGCTATTGTTAAAGGTAAAGTCGACCAGCGGACCGACGTTGGGAGCATCGTTGTAGAGGTTGCCTGCGATCATGGTGCCGTCGTTGATCAGGGTCTGGCCCGTCCAGTTAAGGTTGCGGCCGTTTTCCATGGTGAAGGTGCCGGATCCGTCTTTGATGAGGTTACCCGAGCCGGTGAGCTCAGCGCCGAGCACGGTATTGCCCGATCCAGCAATAGTGAGCGCGTGAGTGCCGGTGGCGAAGGTTTCGGTCGAGATATCCCCAGCGGCGATATCGACGAAAGAGCCGATGCGCAGGATGCCGGCATCCGATTGGAAGGTGGTGTTGCCGGTGAGCGTGAAGTCGCCGGTGAGGCGGTTGTCGCTGGAAAGATTTTGAATTGCGCCCGCCGTGGCGTTACCGGTGCCGGCGAGGGTGTAGCTGGTCTGGGCTGCGGTGATGCCGCTGGTGAGGGCGAGGGTGCCGCCGGCGTTGACGGTGGTGGTGCCGGAGCCCAGCGCGTTGGGGGCGGCCAAGGTAAGGGTGGACCCGGAACCAACGGTGGTGTTGCCGGAGTAGGTGTTTGTATTTGCGAGGGTGAGGTGGCCGGCGGTGGTGGTGAGGTTGCCGCTGCCGGAGATAATCCCGGAGAGCGTATTGGTGCCGGTGGTGTTGGTGACGGTGCCATTATTGGTGAGGGCTTCGCCCGCGGAGATATTGTTGGTGAGCGCGAGGGTAGCACTAGAGTTGACGGTGGTGGCCGCAGCGGTGGTGCCGAGGGCAGTATTGGCGGCCAGAGTGAGGGTGCCGTGAGAGACGGTGGTAGCCCCGCTGTAGGTGTTGTTGCCGGAGAGGGTGAGATTGCCGGTGCCCGCTTTTTCAACCGTGCCGGTGCCCGCGAGGATGCCGGCGTAGGCCGAGGCGTTGGCCCGGTCGAAAATGACGACACCGTTATTCGTCAAATTACCAGCCAGGGATCCGGTCGTGCCGCCGGTGCCGATTCGGAGGGTGCCCGTGGATACGGTAGTGGTCCCGGTGAAGGTATTGTCGGCGGTGAGGGTGACGGTGCCACTGCCGGATTTGGTGAAATTACCCGAACCGGAGATGACGCCATCGTAGGTGGATGAGCCAGAATTGACGCCGAGGTCGAGCGTGCCACTCCCCAGGGTGATTTGACCGGAACCGCTCAGGGTGTTGAAGGCTTCGTTGAAGCCGTTGAGGTCGAAGCGCCCATCCGAGGCAATGGCGATGGTGGGCGTGGCATTGGCGATTTGATCACGGGCTGCTAATCGCACGATCGCCGAACCGGCGGCCCCGACGCCGTCGCCGATGGTCAGCGCAGTGCTGTTGCCGATGGCATTGGTCCCAGCGGTTTTGTTGAGCAGCAGGGTACCATCGTTGAGGTGGGTAGCGCCGCTATAGGAATTACCCGCTGTGCCGCCCGCGAGGGTGAGGGTGCCGGTGCCGGATTTGGTCAAGCCACCGCTGCCGAACATCTGACCGTCGATCACGAATCCACCAGCCCCCGTGAAGGTGAGATCGGAGCCGACGGAGAGCGTGCCTAGGGTCAAGGAACCGGCGTCGGAGGTCAGGGTGGTGGTGCCACCGAAATTGAGTTGAGCAGTCAGCGTGTTGTTACCCGAGATATTTCGCAGCGCTCCGGTGCCTCCGTCACCCGTGCCTTGCAGAGAAAAACTCCCCTCGGTCAGCGTGATGTTACCTTGCAAAGCGAGGGTCGCTCCGGTGGCGATTTCGTTACCGAACGTCGACGCCCCAAGTGAGGTGTTGCTGGCGGCGATGAGGGTGCCCCCATCGATGAAGGTGAGCCCCGTGTAGGTGCTGGTGGAACCGGTTAGCGTTAGGTCGCCAGAGCCAGCTTTGCGGAAGGTATTGTAGCCGCCGAGGATGCCACCCGAGAATACGGTGTCACTCGCGGTGTTGGTCACAAAGGTGTTGCCGAAGTTGAGTTGAATGCTACCGGCCCCCGCGAGCGCGCCGATCGTCTCGGTGCCCATGCCGCCCGTCATTTCAAACGTCGCTCCAGCAGCAATCGTCAGGTCAGAGGCGTCCGCGATTCGTTCGGCCCCACCCCCGACGAGTAGCCGGCCGGCATTGATTGTGGTGGCCCCGGTGTAGGTATTTACACCGTTCAGACTCAGGGTGCCCGACCCGAGTTTGGTGAGTCCACCTGTGCCGGTGGTGATGGCTCCCGATACCGTAGTCTGGCCATCCCCGGCGACCGTGAGGTTTGTATTGGTGCCGGTGATACCTCCAGCGAGTGATAGAGTGCCGGCGTCTGATTGGATTCGGGTGGCCCCCAGCAGGTTTACTTGAGTGGAAAAGGTGTTGTTGCCGGAAATATTGAGTAAGGCGCCGCTGCTGCTCACGCCGGTCCCGGTCAGTCGAAGCAGTTCGCCCGAGGTGATGCCGCCAGATACCCGCAATTGTCCGCCGTCGCGAGTTTCGGTGAAGGAATTAACCGCGGTGCTGCCGAGGCCGTTGTTGGACGTGACCTCCAACGCTGAGCCCGTCCCGATGAAGAGATTGGAAACGAAGGTGTTGTTACCGGAGAGAGTCTGCACGCCACTTCCTGATTTGATGAAGCGATTGCCGGTATTGATGGTGCCTCCTGCGGCCCCGCCGGTGATCGTTCCGGCGTAGGTGGTATCGCCCGCCCCGCCGGTGAGTTCGCGGCTATTGTTACCGGTGACATCCACCCGACCGGAGCCGGCCAGACTGGTCAGGCGCACCACGGACCCCGAATTGATGTCGAGGTAACCGTCGCTCAGGAGCATGGGAGTGAAGATGTTGGAGCCGGAGATACTTCCGCTAGCCAGCACGAGCGTGGCAGATTCGGCGGCACCGATGCCATCGCCGATAGTCACGGTCGTGCCGCCGCCCAGCGCCCCAGACTTGGAGTAATTTAGTCTACCGTTGTTGATAAACGTATTACCGGTGAAGGTGTTAGCCGCGCCGGATACAATGGTGAGGGTGCCGGGTCCGTCGAAAATGAGGCCTCCCGCGCCGGAAATCGGACCGCGCCAGGTCAGGGTCCGACCCGTTGCGACACTCACGGCGACCGTATCATTCAAGAGGTGGGTCGTGCCGGTGGTGCCACCCAATACGTGGTTTGCGCCGGTGGAGGAGATACTCGCATTGCCCGCCGTGGCGTCGAAAGTCAGTCGGTTGCTGCCCAAGAGCGTGTAGGCATTGTTGTCGTCGAAAGTGATCGATCCGACGGTGATATTCTGACCGAGCGTAATGGTGCGATTGGCCGTGATCACATTGCCGAACGTGACGCTGGCTCCCACCGCGTCAGGGAAGGCAGGTGACGACCAATTCGAATTCGCGTTCCAGTTGCCCGCTGCATTCAAGATCCAAGTTTGGCCGGATCCTGATATCGGCAAAAATAAAACGATTCCGGCGCAGGCCATGTTCCACCAACGGGCAGGGGGGAGGTTGATGCCGGGAAAAACGAACCGAGGAACGTAGGACTCGAAGAAGAGCAAGCAGGCTGTTGGTGTTACTCGTCAACTAGGGTGTATTCTCTATTTTTATCAAGAAAATCTCAGCACCGAATCATCAGTATTAGTGCTTAGTATAAAATGACCCCAGCCCCAGCCGATCAAGGCGGGCGTCGTCAAGTGGCATCCACTAACCAGTATCTACGCTTGTCCCGCCCGCGATGCGCCAAATTGGTAGGTCAGCTGCCAATCACGACTCTCTCCGGGTGCAAGCGATAGCCGTTGGTAGGGTTCAATCGAGAAGGTGAATCCGTTCATCCAAATGGGACATTCCGATGGCGCGAAATCGGTGGTGAATCGGATCCCATCGCGCAGCGTGGGATGCGCGATGCGCGCGTCGACGGTGCTATTTTCGAATCCCGCCAGCAGCGCGAATGCGCCATCGTCTTTGCCGATGTAGCGGCGGGCTCCGCGCAGGATTCCTCGCGCTAACTCGAATCCGCTGTCGGCGGGAAGCGAGGCTTGGGGCGGAAGCTCGACTGCGATGCCACCGACCTTATCGAGAGCGAAAAAGGGGTGAGCAAACCACTCCAGTTCCAGGGGAATTTTGCCGGTGTTGGTCAGTCGACTCTGACTGCGTAGCGTGCGGCCTTCGAGCTCGAGGGTGCGCAGGAGTTCCGCTGCGTATCCGGCGGCGGCATGTTGGGTGCGAAATTCGGCCCGCGTCGGACCAATGTCCAAATGCCAGGTGCAGGGATCGGCGATGATCACGCCGTCCGTATTCCGGCCTAAGGTGCCGACGCCAGGGGCAAAACCTTCGTCTCCCCGCCAGAGCCAAGGATCGCCGGAACGGGCGCGATCCCGGCAGGCTTCCGGGAGGCCGTGACCGTTGAAAGGGTCGGGGTTGGGTTCGGGGCCTTCGGGTCCGCTCAGCAGGGGGCCCGCCGTCGCATCGTGGATTTGCCAAACATAAGCCCCGGCGCAGAAACGAGGTCCTAATCGGTCTCGGTCGGCCGTGGGGTCGATGATGTCGACCCGCAGGGTTTCGTTGGCGAGGTGCAGCATGGTCGCAGTGGTGGAATTCAAATCAGGCTGGGCCGTGTCCGATCATCAATGCTGACCCACGTCGGCGTTCTCGGTTGGCCGGGCTTTACGCCCGATATTCTGCGCCCCACTTTATCTCAGCGGTCGCCTGAGATTTTTTGGTAGTAGGGATCGCCCTCCGTGATCGTGCCGCGGGCAATGGGTTGGTTGGTGAACGCCGATTTGTAGATCGCGGTCACAAATTCCAAGGTGCGCCGGGCTTCTCCGCCGGAGGTGTGGGGACATTCTCCGTGATCCATGTCGTGGACGAATGCTTTCAACTGCGCTCCATGCGTCGAACCGACATCGGGCGGAAAACTTTGCCACGCTTGTTGGAGGGCGTCGTCTTGGGCGGGGGGGGTGAGCGTGAGTTTCCAATCATCGCGGTTGTAGCCGTAGAGATGGCTCAGCTCGACGGTGGCGCGCTGGTAGTCGAGTCGGATGTATGTCTGCTGACGGGGGCTCAAGGCACTGTTCACGATCGAGCCAAAGGCTCCGCTGGTGAAACGCACCAACGCCATCGAAACGTCTTCGACTTCGATATCGCGATCGAGCGTGCCGGCCATCGCGCGCACCTCTTCCCATTCGCCGAAAAGATCGAGGAAGTGGTCCATGGCATGAATGCCGAGTCCCATGGTGGGTCCGCCGAGCTCCGTTTCCCAGCGTCCGCGCCACGGCACGGCGTAGTAGGCTTCATCGCGATACCACAAGGTATTGCACACGCCGATGAGGGGCTTACCCAACTGGCCGCTAGCAGCTAGGCGCTTGAGATGGAGATTGGAAGACGCGAAACGCATCTGGAAGACGCAGCCGGTGTAACAACCGGTGCGTTTTTCGGCGGCTCGAATCTGGTCGAGCTCGGCGAGGGAACCACAGAGGGGTTTTTCGCAGAGCACCCAGGCGCCCTTTTCCATGGCCTTGATACTCATCTTGGCATGAGTGCTGGGGGGGGTGGCGATCAAGACGAGATCGGGCGCAACCTCAGCCAACATCTTGTCGTAGTCGGTGAAGGCTTGGGGCACCTTGGCTCGCTCACAGAATTGCTGCACGCGCTCGAGGTCGAGGTCGACTGCGGCGACGAGTTCGACGCGTTCATTAACAGACTCCACGGCCCGGAGATGGGCATCGCAGATTGATCCAGTGCCGACGAGGACGGCGCGATAGGTTTTGCTCATAGTGTTTTAGCTGGCTTTGAGCGAACTGAAAAAACAGTGAGGCCGTCGAGCTCTTGTGTCGGGGCCGGAAAGAAATAGGACGAGATATAGCCGACGATCATGCACGCGCCGATGGCGGCGGGATTGAGCAGAATGGGGCTGATTTCGGTGCGCAGCGACAGGGCCACGGCAACACTGGCCGCCGTGCCGAGGAGGGCTCCCTGCCAATTAGCCCTACGGGTGAACAGACCCAGCGCGTAGGTACCGGCAAACCCACCGCCGAGGATCGCCGTGAGTTGCAGCATGGCGTCAAACATCGATTTGATGTCAAACGAGGTGAACACGACCGCCACCGCCGTGCTGATGACGCCGGCTAGGATGGTCACTAGGTAGGCGAGTCGGAGACTCGTTTTTTGGGTCGGTTTCTTAGCTAGGCGTTCGTAGAAGTCGATCGAGGTGAGCGTGGCCACACTGTTCAGTCCGCTGGACAGCGTCGACATCGAGGCCGCGAACAATCCGGCGATGATGAGTCCCGTGATACCCATGGGGAGCTCGGCCGCGATGAAGACGGGGAACGTCGCATCGGTATCGATCAGCGGGTTAAGGCGCTCCGGGTTGGACTTGTAGAAGGCGTAAAGCGCGGTGCCGATGGCGTAAAAAAGGAAGCTTCCGGGGATCACCACGGCGGCGAGCATGAGGACGGAGGAGCGGGCTTCTTTGTCATCCCGCGTAGCAAGCACGCGTTGCATCATGATCTGCTCCTTGGGCCACGTTGGCACGTCAGTCAGCACGACCAGCATGATGGCCCACACGGTGGGCGTGGCGAAGTCCCAACTGAAGTCGAAGAGGTGCGCCTTGTTGTCGGCATTGGTGATGGCGATGATTTCACTCACGCCTCCGTCCACGCCCATGATGACATAACCGATCGCGAACAACGCGCCGCCGATCATCACAAACACCTGAATAACATCGGTCCAGATCACGGCCTTCATACCGCCGACTAGCGTGTAGAGGGTGGTTACGATGCCCATGAGCACGATGCACATCACGACGTTGGCGCCGGTCACACTGGAGATCGCCAGCGCCGGCAGGTAAAGCACGATGCTTAACCGACCGACCAGTTGGAACAGAATGGTGAGGGCACTCGCCATCAGGCGGATCGAGGGATGGAACCGCGTTTCGAGGTAAGTGTAGATCGAGATTAAGTTCAGCCGGCGGATGACCGGGATGATCTTGTAGGCCACAATCAGCAGCCCTAAGACGCCGAGACACTGTTGCGAAAGGTAGAGCCAATCGGTCCGGAAGGAGAGGGCCGGGATCGCAATGAAACTGATCGCACTCGTGCCGGTGGCGTAGAGGCTCAGGCCCGCGGCCCACCACGGCACATCTCGGCCCGCTAAAAAGTAGTCGGTGGTGGAATCGGCGTTACGTTTCTCGCGGTTGTAGCAATACCAACCGACTCCGAGCATCGCGAGGAGGTAGCCGCCGATCATAATCCAATCAATGACAGGTAACGATTTCTTGATTTGGACCAACTCCACCGCGAACGGGGACTCGGTGCCGGGCAGGTTGATCAAAAATCCGCGGTCAATGGGCTGCACCGTTACGGGAGCAGCCTCCAAATTGATTCTCCCGGCCAAAAACCACGTATCGGTAATGGCGTGGTAGGTCATTATGCCATACTCGTCGCCGTCGATTTGGGTCAGGCCGAGGATGAACGCCTGACCGGACGCACTGGTGATATCACCGATCAGATCAACCGGCGAAGCGGCGTGCCCCGCGGGGAGCGGCGTGATCTCCCGGACGATGCCGGCCAGTTCGGCGGCCGCGACAGGCCGGGCTTCGACCTTAACGAGCTCGTTCTCTGCCTTGACATTGGACTGCCAAAGCAGACCAGCAGTAATGAATAAAAGAAGGCGAAACGGGGTTTGACGGAACATGAAAACCTATCGGGTTTACGGGGGTTGAGCGCCGAAGATCAGGCGGGGGGGGACCGAAAAAAAAGCTGAAGGGGTTTTTAGTAATTACGAGGCTCAACGTGAATTTATTTCATGAAATTTCAGACAAGATTCTAAGGGACAATCTACCGAGCTTCGCCCTGCGGTGCGCCGAGTTTAGCGGCACCGCGCGGAGGACCGGCGTAAGGTGCCGGGCCGGGTCAGCCTGAAACGGGCGCCGTCCGGCAACTCCCCCACGCGGGCCGGGACGAGCGGTGTGCAGGGAAGGGGTGCGGGTGACCACCTTTTCGCGATGCTCAAACGCGGCTACGGGGCATCGTAACGGCACCGCGTTGGCATCGTGCGGAGTAGCCGCGCTTGAGGCAGCAGCCCGAAAGGGTTGAGCGCCTAACGCGGCCGGATCGGTATGCTTCGCTCGGTCAGCCTGAAACGGGCCCCGTCCAGCAACACCTCGACCCGGAACGGAACGAGCGGTGTGCTGGGGAGGGAGACGCTTGGCGGCACCCGAATGCGGCGGACTGGCAAGGGGGACTACGTCGGAAAACGCCGCGCCCACGGTCTCACGGGTAATCGTTACGCTACCCGATGCTCGCCAGAATCTTTTCGCCGGTGAAGCGCTGCTCGGGACTGAGCGAATGAGGAGTCTTGTTGCCGTGAATTTCCGCCAGCTTGGCGAAGTTGGCCCGAGTCGCCTTCACGAACTCCTCCACCGGTTCCTCATGGCCGCAGAGCTTCATAATCACCGGTAACCACTGGTGACCGTAGCGGATGTGATTCTGCTCATCGTTGCGATCAAAGGCCAAGAGCGTGTCAGCTTCGAAGTCGTTGAGCTCACGCACGCGGTCCATGATCAGCGCTTTGGTCGGGAAGCTGTTGGCCTCGAATTCCATCGTCATCATCGCGTAGCGTTCGGCCGGCGGCATGTGCACGAGAATGTTGTAGAGCTCAAGGGAGTGTTCGACGGTGCTTAGATCGACGCCGTGCTTGGGCAACTGGCGGAAACCGAATTGGCTGTGCCGGGACTCGTCCCATAGGTGGCGCGCAAGATCATGGTGCAGATCAAACGGCGCTTCGAGCGTATCGACGAAAACAGTGGAAAGGTAGTCGACGGCGTCGAGTTCCATCATGAGCCAGACGTAGATCATGATCCGAATCACCCGCGCATCGGTCTGCGGATCTGCGAGCCATTCGCGCACGATTGGCGTCTCTTTGGGATCCGGACTGAAGATACTCGAGCAAACCGGGTAAGGTTCCCGATTGCAGGTTTCCGGGTGGGCGTAAGGACGGGTCTCGTGTTGCCACGAAAAGTCGGGGGGCGGCGTGATCGCGGGTTGGCCGCCAGGCTGTCCGATCGATTCCAAGGCCACCCTCAGGTGGGCGCACCACACATTGATCGTGGGCCCGGTTTTGAGCCAAGGCGCGATCTCGATGAGATGGCGTTCTTCATCGCCAATGAATTCCTCGACGAGCTTGCGCGATGGCCAGTCGGCGAGGTGATGGGTCGCACCGAGGTAGTGCTGGTAGTTTGCCAGCAGGTAAGGCTTCAGCACGGTGTAGAATCCCGCGAGCACTGCGTCAGGATCGATCCCGACGGCGGCCTCGTGAAATACTTTCCAGATGGCGGGGCGTACCGATTCACTTTTTCCGAAACCGGTGAGTTCGCGTCCGCGTTCACGGATGAAGCGGCCGTGACTGGCGCTTTCCCAAACGTGTTGGCAGATCAGGTATTTGAGCTCCGGTTCGCCCACGCGGGACACCATCGTAGTCGCACTCGCTACAAAAGCCCGCTCTAGCTCGAAGAGATTACGCTGGAGTTTGGCCATGTCCTGCACGGCGGCGGTGCGGGAGCCGGTTCTAGGTGAGGCAGGAGGGGGGGCGGGAGATTGAGAAGCGACCATGATTAAGGCGGATTAAGAGATCAGCAGATACGACCGCGCTTGCCCGCGAGGGCATGACCGGGAGGGTTGGCGCCGACCCAACGATCGTCGATGGGCTCCGATGCGCGCTGGAAACGGCAATCGCTGGAGATGCGCAGGCGGTTCTCGGTGCGGTTGTCGAGGGAGGCGTGGACCATGAACATGCCGAAGGTGATGAAGTCACCTGCTTCGAACTCAGTCGTGAGCCAGCGGCCGCCG
>Ga0075118_10001817_pt1 | contig 14492 bp, 9 predicted proteins | sample AntAceMetag02UKE_FD_69794 | JGI IMG/M metagenome (GOLD analysis project Ga0075118, IMG submission 69794) | Saline lake microbial communities from Ace Lake, Antarctica - Antarctic Ace Lake Metagenome 02UKE | ecosystem: Environmental > Aquatic > Non-marine Saline and Alkaline > Saline | place...
CCGCGAGACACCCCGCTAGGCTCAAGAAACTCACTGCCCTGTGGCACAAACGCGCCCACCAATATCTCGCCGACGCTAAAAAATAAGAACAGCCCTTCCCAAGCGATACTCCCGAACGATAGCCTCACGAATGTCATTACTAAAAGGACTCCCCATCGCAATCGGCCTCGCCCTCACATCTTTGGCAGCTCAAGAAAAATCGGTCGCTCTTCCGACCACCGAGTTCGGCTTCGTCAATCTCTTCAATGGGAGGGACCTGACCCATTGGATCGACGTCAACACCTCGCCTAAAACCTGGTCGGTCAAAGACGGCCTCCTCATTTGCTCCGGCCAACCCATCGGAGTGATGCGCTCCGAAAAACAATACGAGAACTTCATCCTCGTCGTGGAATGGCGACACATGGAAGCCGGGGGAAATTCCGGCGTCTTCCTCTGGAGCGATGCCCAGCCGAGCGGAAACCGCCTCCCAAAAGGGATGGAGGTCCAAATGCTCGAACTCGAATGGCCCTACATCCACAAAAAGCGCGATGGTTCCCCGAATCACCTCGGTTACGTCAGCGGCGAACTCTTCGGCGCAGGCGGCATGAAAGCCACCCCCGAAAACCCGAGAGGTAGCCGCAGCATGTCCTTTGAAATGCGCTGCAAGGGCAAAGGCGAATGGAACCAATACGTCATCGTGGCCGTCGATGGCTCCGTCAAACTCTCCATCAACGGGAAGTTCGTGAACGGCATCCGCGATGCTGATCTCCGTAAAGGATACCTCTGCATGGAATCCGAAGGAGCCGAAATCCACTTCCGCAAAATCCAAATCATGGAACTCCCCGCCGGAAGAGCGACAGACCTCGGCATGACCCTCGACCAAAAAAACGACGAGCCAAAGTAGCGACCCTCAACTTCGTTTCCGGCATTGTGCAATTATTGAAACCATGATGAAATCAACACTTCTATTTCTCACTCTCGTCCTATCCTCGTGTGCCAAGCAAAAGCAAAAGCACGAAATCGATTTCCCAGCCCTCGTCGCCCAGGCCGACCGCTACAAACTCCCCAAACCACTCAAAAAAGCCACGCTCATCCTTGCCAAAACCGACGCAACCACGATCGCCGCAAATCGTTCAAGCGACCGCGATCCCTCCATCTACGAGCCCGGATTTCTCCTTAAAACAAACCCCGATGGCACCGCCCAAGTCATGACTGGATTCCGCCAGTCACTCTCCGAACCCCGACGCACCCACCAACCCGCCACGCTGCCCTTCTCTGCAACTCCCACCAAACCCAAATCCGGCGGCTACGTCTTCCGGGGAAGCTCACAAACCTCATTCTCCACCGCCGTCCAATGCGCGCGCCTTGGCGACCTCAAAAACGCCCAAGCGCTTGCCGACCTCTACCTAAATTCGGAATACCACGACGGCTTCCACTCCCACGAACCCTCGGACTCATACAAGAAAGAAATTCCCCTCCTCCTCGCTCGCATCACCTACGGATTCTACCACCAAAATCTTCGCCAAAAAGATACTGATCCCGGAAAAACTCTCACCATTCTCAAACAACTTCAAAAGGAATTCCCGGCCCTCTTCTCCGACGACCCGGAAGCATATTATGAAAATCGTCGCACCGTTTTCATCAAAGATCTCCGACTCACCGTTAACTCTCCGCCTCCCAAAAACAACTCCATCGAAGATCTCCTCTTCCAGGTTGCCTTTAGCGATGTCGCCTCCCACATGCGGACGCCAAAACACCCCATCTCTAAAATCTACTTCCAAGGAACGGACGCCATCCCCGAACTTGTTAAACTCTCCACCAGCCGGAAACTCACCCCGGCAATTCAACCCGCTTTCATGAACTCCTCTGAGCGCCGCCTCCGTCTTGGCGACGTCGCCTCGCTCGTTCTGGAGGACATGGTCGGCGCCCACGCCCCACAGAACACCCATCAATCACTCGACGGCCTCTGGAAAACCTGGCTCGAAAAAACCAACCTCTCCGACGAAAAATCCTTCTTCCTCAAAGCCCTCGCTCCCAAGAAACAAAAATCAAATTTCAACATGCGATTCGAGTCGGGAGCGCCCATTGCCATCCTTCTTAAAAGACATCCAAAAGACGTTCTTACTTTTGCAAAAAAACTCTCGGGTAGCGCAACTCGTGGTGACTTCGCCTCAGCTCTTCTTGACTGTCAATTCGACAGACAAACCAATATCACCGCCCTCAAATCGCTCTACCAAAACCAAAAAGGCCTCGACCGCCGCTACATGCTCCAAACCCTCGCCAAACTCGACCCCGCCGCCGCCGCCAAGCAACTCCTCCCTCTCATCAAAGGTCTCCCAAATGACGTCAAGGAACCCTACTGGACCGCCGAGGAAGCCACTCTTACCCACGTCATCATGGAACTTGATGATCCGCTCGTTTGGAAAGCCTATCTCGCCAAAACCAAGACCTGCGCAATTGGCCTTCGCATGGAAATCATGAACCCCATGAACTACTCCTACATCGGCCAGAAAAACAAAAATCTTCGCCTCGCGTTCCTAGCTGCCTTCCTAAACGACAGCGAAACCCGCACCATCAACCGAAAGGGCAAACGCTGGGACGGCCCCCACGCCGGCTTCACCTACCCCACCCTCTCCGTCCAAAACTTCGTCGCCGAAAGAATCGCCTCCATCCTAAAACTCCCCGGCCAACCCGCAGACCACTGGACCGAAAAAGAGTGGACTCCCTATCGTAAAAAGGTCGAGCAAGCCCTCTCCAAGCTCACTCTCTCCGACCTCTTCTAAAGACCACCAAGACGTCCCCCTTCTACGAAGAAAGTCCACGAAGGAGGAGTCCTTTCTCTTTTCTAATCGATGGATCTCTCCTTCTTTTGTAAAAGGGCAAAAGTGAAAGCCGTTTTCCTAATCCTCGTTACCCTTATCGTTGCGCCTGCCTTGCTCGCCAAGAAGCCCAATTTCCTTTTCATCCTCGTTGATGACCAATCGCCTTTTGATCTGAAGGTTTACAATCCTAAATCCTCTCTTGAAACCCCGAATATCGACAGCCTCGCGAAGGATGGCCTCGTCTTCGATGGCTCATATCACATGGGTTCTTGGAGTGGTGCGGTTTGCACTTGCTCCAGAACGATGATCATGACGGGCCAAAGCGTTTGGCACATTCCCAAGAACCAAAAAAAGAAGGCCCAAAAAAAAATTGCCCGGGCAGCCCACCCCGAGACCCGGACCCTCCCGTGGGTCTTCAATAAGGCCGGCTACGAGACCATGCGTACTTGCAAACGCGGCAACAGCTACAGCTTGGCAAACCAACAATTTCAAATTATCAAAGACGCCACTAAGCGCGGCGGCACCGATGAAACAGGCTCCCATTGGCACGGCCAGCAAGTCATGGATTATCTCGGAGAGCGCGAAACCAAGAAAACGGAAAAACCCTTCCTCATCTACTTCGGATTCTCACACCCGCACGACGAGCGCAATGGCAAGCCCGAGTTCCTCGCCAAATACGGGGCCAAAAACCACCGCGACCAGAAATCCCTCCCGGCACTCAATCCCAAGCAGCCTCAACTCCCAATCAACTCCCTCCCCAAACATCCCTTCCCCCACGGCCACCCCAGCCTTCGCGACGAGGTCAACGTTCCAGGCGTTTGGGGAAACCGCGATGAAGCCACGATTCGCAATGAACTCGGCCGCGAGTTTGCTTGCTCCGAAAATATCGACATTCAGATCGGGCGCGTTTTGAAAAAACTCGAGACGATGGGCGAGATCGAGAACACCTATATCATCTACACCTCGGACCACGGCATGGCGATCGGTCGCCACGGCCTCCAGGGAAAACAAAACCTCTACGAGCACACCTGGCGTGTCCCCTTTATTGTCAAAGGCCCCGGCATTCAAAAAGGCCGCGTCCAAGGAAACATCTACCTCATGGATACCCTCGCTACTCTTTGCGATCTTGCGGACATCAAAGCGCCCAAAACCAACGAAGGTATCAGCTTCAAACCCGTCCTGGATGGTAAGAAAAAGATCGTTCGCGACACCCTTTTCGGGGCCTATGCCGGAGGGACCAAACCCGGAATACGCTCAGTCCGCAAGGGCGATTGGAAGCTCGTCAAATTTGACGTCCTTGATGGCGCGGTGCGGGAAACCCAACTCTTTAATCTCAAAGAAAACCCGCACGAATACCTCCCGCAGCACGAAAAGAAAAACCCGAAGTTGACCGACCTCGCCGAAGATCCCACGCACGCCAAAAAACTCGCAGAGATGGAAGCGCTTCTCAAAGCCGAGATGGAGCGCCTGCACGACCCCTACCCTCTTTGGAATCATAAATAAGATCGACGACTCAAACGGCTGGAACAAATTTCGGCCGGAAGATTTCACGATCGACCAACTCTCCGCTCACTTTAAGAAGGAATCGCTTGGGTTCATCGATCACAATCTCAAATCCTGTCGTCATCGTTGTGCATCCGGTAGATTGGTGGTCCCAAAAAGTCGCAATGCCGTTTCCCAGGCTCCACGATTTTCGGAGCTGGCAGTAAGTCCAACGAAGGTGCCTAGAACGAACTCGGACCTTTCATTGCGCGACGTTACCCCATTGCTCTGGCGGTCACCCGCATCGAAATCACTACTCTACGCAATCGCAATTACCGCCAAAATCCTTGCGGTTATGTGTATCAAAAGATCGACATAGAATTTCCTATCTCAGAAGCACGAAGCCAACACTCTGCCCTCGGCATCCAAGCTGAAAGGTCTCTTGCGAAGCCGAGAGACGACTCTTTTCGACAAAAAATTCCAGTGCCGACAAAACAATCAGTAAAGAAGAAGAAAATTCGTTGCTCTCACAGATGATGATTCAGGTTGCCATTGCCATCACTCTGGAGACCATTACGCGCAGAAAAATTCCCAATCATGAGTAACGACCCATATGCGCCCGCAGGACGAGGCGTGGCAGCCTTCATCCTGGTTCTCTTTCTGAGCGCCTTCCTCCTCTTCCAAGTCCAGCCGGTGATCGCAAGAATGATCTTACCCTGGTATGGCGGGAGTTCGTCCGTCTGGAGCACCTGCATGCTCTTCTTCCAAGTCGGCTTGGTCATCGGATATGGCTATGCCCACTTGCTGGTCACTGTTCTCGGAAATCGCCGCTACCTTCAGGTGGGGGTGCACCTCGCTTTCGTCGCGATCGCCATCACCAATCTTCCCATTACTCCGGATCCCGAATTGAAGCCGATTGCTTCCGGGGCAAGTCCGGTCATCGAAATCCTCAAGCTCCTCGGTCGGACCGTTGGGATTCCCTACGTCATTCTCGCGGCAACCGGTCCTTTGGTGCAATCCTGGTTTAGTCATCTCTACCCGGATCGATCTCCCTTTCGCCTCTACGCGGTCTCGAATGTCGGTAGCCTTCTCGCCCTCTTATCCTACCCTTTTTTCTTTGAAGTTCATTATCCGGTCTCCCTGCAATCGAGCATCTGGGCGACTGGTTTCGTCATCTTTGCCTTACTCCTCGGCTGCTCTGCCTTCTTTTTTACCCGGGGTCAAACGCGCCAAAGACCAACGTTCTCACCGACGAATTCTCAAACCGAGACCGGACCAATCCTTCGCCCGACTGTCTCTCACCGCCTCCGCTGGGTCAGCTTCAGCATCTGCAGCTCGATCCTACTTATTTCAATCACCAACAAGCTTTGTGAAGACGTCGCCGTCATTCCCTTTCTGTGGGTTCTTCCTCTGTCGCTTTATCTTCTCACCTTCATCATCGCCTTTGATCACTCTCGTTGGTATTCGCGCAAGTTTATGGTGGGAGCGGCCGGGGTGACAATTGGCTTCATGATTATCCAGATGAACGGCCACTACTCTCATACAAGAGACTGGCCTATCCTTTGGCAAGCCGCGACCTTGTGCGCTGCCCTCTTTTTCACCTGCTTCGTCTGCCATGGCGAGATTGTCAGGCTCAAGCCTCCCCCGCGATTTCTCACCGAGTTCTATCTCCTGGTTTCCTTAGGGGGCGCGTTGGGGGGCGTTTTCGTCAACCTCGTCGCCCCAACGATCTTTAAGGGATACTGGGAACTTCACGTCGGTTTGATTCTTCTCGCGGTCCTGGTCACCCTTCAGCTTTTCCCTGCACTACGAGAACTTCGACAAGGTCAACGATCGGCTACCCAATCTGCGATCAGGATCTCGGGAGCCGTTGCATGGTTAGCCGCTTTGGTCGGGATGGCCTACGGGCTGAAGCGGAATTTCAATCTTTCACGAACCGAAGTCATCGCTTCCTCACGGGGCTTTTTCGGTGTCCTCAAAGTGAGTGAAACGCAGATCCCCGGATCAGAAAAGTTTCGAAGCCTCTATCACGGTAAAACCATCCACGGCCTTCAATTTTCCAGCCCTGAGCGCCGGACCATGCCTACGGCCTACTTTCATCCTCGCAGTGGAGTTGGCATTACTTTTGGACTTCTTGATCAACGGCAAATTACGCGAGCTGAACCTCTGCAGGTCGGAGTGCTTGGTCTTGGAATCGGTACTCTTGCGGCCTATGCCCGACCGGGAGATCACTTTCAGTTTTATGAAATCAATCCCGAGGTCGCTGACTTCGCCCGATCACATTTCACCTTTCTCGAAGACTGCCAAGGGGACGTCGAGCTTGTCTTGGGAGACGGTCGAATTTCATTGGAACGCGAACTTAAATCCGGTCATCACGATGACTTTGACCTCCTCGTCATTGATGCTTTTAGTGGTCATGCTCCTCCGATCCACCTCCTCACTCAAGAAGCCTTTGAACTCTATTTTAACCGACTCAATGAAGGAGGTGTCCTCGCCCTAAATATCAGTAACGGCGAAATCGACTTTTCTGACCCCATTCGAAATCAGGCCCGTCGAGTCGGAATGAAGGCCTATCAGGTCATCCATCTCCCCGAGGGTGGCTTTCCATCCATCTGGGTCCTCGTGACTCAGAACGGGGCCTTTGCACGCAGACTTGAGCGGTCCCGGCGGATCACCCCTTGGGCCCGCCCCGAACCAAAGAATGTCTTTTGGACGGATGACTTCAACAGCCTTCTTCAGGCGTTCCGATAGACCACAGAAAAACCTTCACGATAAAGCGGCAACTCCCCTTATTGCGCCAAGGAATGATGACACCGAAGGGGGCCCGTTGCTTCCGTATTTTCTTCATTGATCAGACAAGGAAATCAGGGTTCTCTTCCACAGGTCGTAATCGCTCACATTTCCCAAACGTGTGACATCATCCTTCGACGCCTTGCTGACGTTCCGATGCCGCCTGTGTTTCGACCTGCACCTGGAAACGATTCGATCAGAGCCTTCGCCATCTGCCCGCCATGATTCGCACCCTAAAAAACCTCCCGAGCCCCATCCGTGTCGGATTGGTGGGTGCAGGTTGCATGGGATCAGGCATCGCACATCAAATCTCACTCACTTCGGGAATAAACCTCGAATGGATCGTCGCGAGGAGACCTGAAAGCGCACAGAAATTGGCCGACAAGACCGGCGTGAAAACGGTGGGCTCGGATGCCTGTCAGCTCCTTCAGAATCATCCGGTCGATGTGCTCGTAGAGGCCTCCAATACCATCTGGGCTGCCTACCGGTATTGTCAGTCCGCCCTTGAGCACGGCAGCCACGTCGTCCTTATGAACGCCGAGGTTGACCTCGTCTTTGGCCCCCACCTTTGCAAACTGGCAGCCTCCAAGGATCTTGTCGTTACTTCTGACGCCGGAGATCAGCATGGCGTTCTCGCCCGTATGATCCAAGAAATCCAACTCTGGGGCTTCGACATCATCCAGGCGGGGAACGTGAAGGGGTTTCTCAATTACCACGCCACTGCGGCTGAACTCACTCACGAGGCGGCAAAGCGAAATCTTTCTCCTTTGAAGTGTTGCGCTTTCACTGATGGCACCAAGCTGAATATCGAGATGGCCATCCTTGCCAATGCCTTCGACTTTACCCCGGCTCGGATTGGCATGATCGGGCCAACCATTCCGCATCTCGACGGGGTCTTGCAAGCCTTCGATCTCGATCACTTGGCCAGTCTTCACGGAGTGGTCGACTATGTCCTCGGAGCGCAACCGGGTGGTGGCGTCTACGTCATCGGAAAATGTGATGACCCGGTCCAGCACCCTTATCTCGAATACTATAAAATCGGTCAGGGCCCCTACTACTTGTTCAAGCGTGACTACCATTTATGCCATATTGAAACCACCACCGCGATTGCTCAGACCTTCCTCCACCGTGATCCCATCCTGCAACCCTGGGCCGGTCGGGTCACCGATGTTTACGCTTTCGCCAAGTCACACTTCCCGGCAGAAACAAGTGTCCCCCACGGGATCGGAGGTGACCACTTCTATGGATTGATCGCCACCTGCGAAGAAGCCCTCAAGAACAACTGGGTTCCGATTGCCCTCCTCGATTCCGAAGGTGAATCCGCCCGGCTTTCGCATCCCATCGAGCGCGATCAAGCGCTCACCTGGGACCACCTCTTCTCGTTTTCGTCTCCCATGATCGACCTTTACCGGACTCCCGACAACCATGCCCCGGCCTGATGAATCCTCCTGGAGAAATCACTATTTTAGGATCCGGAGTCTGTGGACTCTACGCCGCCCTGACCGCTCTCCGAAAAGGAGCCCGTGTCACCCTCATTGAAAAAAACAACCATCCAGGCGGCCTTGCCGCCGGATTCAAGCGAGGAGGCAATCACTTTGACCAAGGAGTTCACATGCTCCACGCAGCCGACCCAGAAATTTACCGTGACCTGGCCCAACTGATGGCCGGGGAACGACTTCCCGTCACTCTCGACGCCCGCATCCGCTGGAACAATCGCTCATACCGCTACCCCCTCAAGGGACTCGATATCCTCGCAGGGATGAATCCTTTCCAACTCGTCCGCTGCACATTTGGCCTTGCCCTTGCCGAGGTCAAAAATCGATTCAACCATACCCAGGAGGCCGCCATCACCGCCGAGGACGCGCTCATCGCAACCTATGGTGCCCCCCTCTACAAATTCTTCTTTAAGGACTTCACTCATAAATATTGGAACATTCACCCTAGGCAACTCTCCGCCGAATTCGTTCGTCGCAAGATGCCCCGACTCAATGTTCTTGATCTCGTCAAAAAATGCCTTCCCCGCTTTCTCACTAAAAAGTCCAAAATTCTGGTTGTGGAGAGCGCCCTAGCCGACGAGACCCTGCACTACTCCGCCACTGGTTCTGAGACCCTCCCAAGGGTGCTGGCTCGCGAGGTCATGGCCCTGGGCGGAACCATCCTCTACGAAGCCCATATCTCAAAGATCACGGAAACGCATATTCATCTCTCCGAACAAACCGTTCCCTACCAGAGACTTCTCTCCACCATTCCTCTCCACTCCTTTATCGCGTGTCTCCCTCATGCTCCCGCTGCCGTCCGCGAGGCCGCGCAACACCTCCACTACAAACCCATCGCCACCTATGGACTCCTCGTCCAAAAGGAGAAGTGCCTCGATGGACTCTACACCTATTACCGCAACCGCATCTTCCACCGTGTTGGCGAGCCCAAAAATGCCGGTTTAAAAATCACCCCGCCTGACCATAGCGTCCTCATCGTAGAGATGACCTGCGATCGCGACGATCCAAAGTGGAATGACGCCCCGGAAATCCGGGAGAACATTCTCGCCGACCTTGTCGCCGAGGACATTTGCCATCCTGACGACATCACGGAATGGCATCACTTCACCAACCCTAGCGGCTACCCCATCTATCAACTCCATTTCGAAACACACCTCGAAGTCGTGCAGGAGTGGCTGGCTTCGCAGGACCATCTTGTCAGCACCGGGCGCCAGGGCGCTTTTGCCTTTCCAGGCATGCACCAAGCGATGCGCATGGGTCAGGTCGCCGCCGATTCTCTTCTTCCCTAGATATGGACCGCCAAACTGAAACAATCCACGGTGTCATCTTGTCTTCCAGCGCCAAGATCCACGATGAACGCGGATGGCTCCTCCCAGCACTGACCGAACACGAGCCCCAGTCTCACTGGGTCTTACAAAATATTTCTCGATCTCATCCCGGCACCCTTCGCGGTCTCCATTATCAGGACCCTCATCCTCAGAGTAAATTTCTCGTCGTGCTCGAGGGAACTTTACAGGACATCATAGCGGACCTCCGCCCCGACTCACCGACCTACCAACAATTCGCGATTTACTCTCTCGAGTCTCACGCGAAGAACCAGATCTTCATTCCCAAGGGCTGCGCCCACGGATTCCTTGTCACCGGCAGCGAGACCGCTCTCGTCTCCTATCTCGCCGACGCCCCCTACCATCCGGAAGCCGAAAAGACACTCGCTTGGAATCATCCGAATTGGAACTTCCCTTGGCTCCACCCCCATCCAATTCTCTCCCTCAAGGACCAAGGGCCACCCCTATCCGACGACCCGCTTGCCTGATGGAACCCCGCCCAGCCCCCTCCGCCATCAGCCGCTTCGCCAAGATTCCCCGTTGGCTTCACGCCTGCATTCTCTTCGTGGTGGTTTTCCTCGCCTTCGCGCCGGCCCTTTCCTTTGACTTTATTACCTACGATGACCCCGAGTTCATCGTCGATAACCCCAACGTCAACACCGGCCTCAATTGGGCCAACCTGAAATGGGCCTTTGCTTCGCCGGGTGAAGTGAACCTATGGAATCCTCTCACTTCGCTCTCACACCAGCTTGACGTCTCTCTCTTTGGGCTCAATCCCGCCTGGCATCATGCCGTGAACCTCTTCTGGCACGCTCTTGCCGCGAGCCTGCTTTTCCTAATTTGTAGGAAGCTTCTCCCTTCCATAGGCTGGTGCTACTTCATTGTCTTGCTCTGGGCCATCCACCCTCAAAAAATTCAATCCGTTGTCTGGATCTCTGAACGGAAAGCGGTGCTTTCAGGGGCTCTTTTTTTCGCCAGTATTCTCTTCTTTGCCGTGTGGGTGACGCGCTCCCGGAGGAGTCCCACCTTCTACTTATTGAGTCTCCTTTTCTTTATTGCCGCCGCGCTCGCCAAGCCCAGCGTTCTCCCTCTGCCCCTCGTCCTCTTTGCACTCTTTGCGCTCAAGCCCGATAAAATCGTCGCCTCAACCCTTGCTTCCCTTCGTCAACTCACGCCCTTTTTCATCGCGGCCTTGGTCGTGGCTGCCTTAGTGATCTTTTTTCGAAACCAAGGGACCCTGAGTGAGGTCGGCAGTAGCGAGGGCCCCTTCGAACGATTCCGTCAGGGGGTCATGAGTTACACCTTTTACCTCACCCGCTTCGCGTTTCCGGTTCCCTCACAGCTTTTGTTCACCCCACCCACCTCCCAGCTCCCCTTCATCGTCTCCCTCCTCAGTCTTGGCCTTTTCCTGACCGCTGTCACTTGGTTCGGCAGGCAAAACACGCTCATTCTCCTCGGCGCTTTCATTTACACCCTGCTTTGGCTCCCGATCTCCGGAGTTATCCCGATTAGCCATTACTTTGTTGCGGATCGCTACAGCTATCTTCCGCAAATTGGGATCATCCTCATGCTGGTGGGCGCGGCCCAAATTGTCTCCTCGTATTGGCCGCAGCGCCTCGTTCTGCCCTTGCTCTTCTCCACCCTTGTGGGGGGGCATCTTGTTCTGTTACAAATGCACCTTCCGCTTTGGCAGAATAGCGAAACTCTCTTTGGGCATGAGATGCGCGTGAACCCCAGAAGCTCTCTCGCTCCCGTCCACTACGGTGAATTCTTCCGGCAGGACGACCCGGAAAAAGCGCTCGGCTATTACCAAATGGCCCATCAAAAAGCACCTCACGAAGGGATGCCTCCGACCAAGATGGGCCTGATGCAGCTCCGCCTCAAGCGACCAGACGAAGCACTCGCGAGCTTTTTAAGAGCGACCCGGGTTTCCCATCCCGTCCCAGAAACATGGACTCAGCTCCTCCTGCTCCAGGTCGAACTGAAGCTCTACTCCGAGGCCGAAGCAACGGTGAACGATGGTGTTCAAAGTTTTCCCAACGATTGGCCCATGATGATGAACGGTGCCAATTTCTATCTCCTCGTCAAAAAGGATCCCAAAAAAGCGCTCCCCCTCTTTCTCAAAGCTCATGAGATCAAACCCTCCGAGGTCGATTCCATCCGGGCCTGCGCCCGTTGCTATCGCGTCCTCGCGGACACACAAGCTGCCGAGCGTTTTGAACGTCTCCTCCCAAAACAGTGAACCCCGAGTCACCCATGAGTCAAAAAAACCATCTATCAACCGGACCAGGCGGAATGGCCGTCTTCATTCTGGCGGTTTTCTTGAGTGCCTTCCTTCTTTTTCAGGTTCAACCGGTCATCGCTCGCTTTATTCTCCCTTGGTATGGCGGGAGTCCTTCTGTCTGGAGCACTTGTATGCTCTTCTTCCAACTGGGTTTGGTCGTGGGATACGCCTACACCCACCTTCTTGTCACCGCCTTTCGAAATCGCCGGCACCTTCAGATCGGGATCCATTTCACCCTGGTCGCTCTTGCCCTCTTCACCCTGCCCATCACTCCGGATCCCGCGATGAAGCCAGGACCGGAAGACACCCAACCCATTCTGGGAATCATCAAGCTCCTCGCCAAAACGGTTGGAATCCCCTACGTCATCCTCTCCGCTAGTGGCCCCCTCGTTCAGCACTGGTTCAGTCGGGTTTACCCGGACCGTTCTCCCTTCCGCCTTTACGCCGTCTCAAATATCGGGAGTCTCCTTGCCCTCCTCAGTTACCCCTTTCTTTTCGAAGTTTATCTAACTGTCTCGAGACAATCGCTCCTTTGGTCTCTTGGCTTTGGCTTTTATGCCTTTGTCCTCCTCGCGACTTCCTTCGTTTTTGGGAGATCACGACTACGCGCTTCCTACGATACCAAGGAAGCAATCGTTCAAGATAAGGTGGAAGCTGGCATGATCCCGAGCCGCACCCATTATCTGCGCTGGATCCTGCTCAGTGCCTGTGGGTCCGTCCTGCTACTTTCGGTGACCACCCAGATCTGCCAGGATGTCGCCGTCGTCCCCTTTTTCTGGGCCATCCCTCTTTCACTCTACCTCCTCTCCTTCATCATCGCCTTCGACCACTCGCGCTGGTATTCACGACCCTTCGTTATTCCATTAGCTGCGATTTCCGTGAGTATGACGATCGTCCTTCTCAACTCCTCCTTCGAATCGGGAGACTGGCCCTATGTCTGGCAAATCGTAATTTACTGCAGCGCCCTCTTCTTCTCATGCTTGCTTTGTCATGGTGAAATCGTGCGCCTGAAACCCACCTCAAGGTTTCTCACCGAATTTTATCTCGCCATTTCCGTGGGCGGGGCGCTGGGCGGAATTTTTGTCAGCCTCGTCGCGCCCCAAATCTTCGACTCATACCACGAGCTTCAGGTGGGCATCCTGCTGCTGGCAATCCTGATCACCTGGCAGCTCTTCCCCGATTTTCAAAAATTGCGTCGTCGTCTTGCCCCGAAGTCCAAGTCGGGATCCCCCTTCAAAGTGACACTCGTCTGGAGTGGCGCACTCCTTTGGTTCGCTACGATATGTCTCGTGCCTTTCAGCCTTCACACCAACACTCAGCGAGAAAACGAAGATGTCATTAGCTCCTCGCGCGGATTTTTTGGGGTCTTAAAAGTGACGGAATCGCACGCCAAGACAGGCGAGATCTATCGCACCCTCTTACACGGCCAGATCACTCATGGGGTCCAATTCGTAGACTCCAAGCTGAGCACGACTCCAACAACCTACTTTGGCAAAAAGACCGGGATCGGGGCGGCCTTCGAGTTCATCCCACAACGTTTCGGGCCTCAAAAAGACTCGCTGTATGTCGGCGTCATTGGCTTGGGCGTAGGAACCATCGCCGCCTATGCCTTACCCGACGATTATTTCCGATTCTACGAAATTAATCCTGATGTTATCGCTCTCGCCCGATCTCATTTCACCTGTCTTAAAGACTGTCAGGGAGACGTGAGTGTGATTCTCGGTGACGGTCGCGTCTCATTGGAACGGGAACTTGCGCAGAGGAAGGAGAAGGGAAACCGTTTCGATATTCTGATCATTGATGCCTTCAGCGGCGATTCGATTCCGATGCATCTCCTCACCAAGGAAGCCTTTCGTCTTTACGCCAAGCATCTCAAGAACGATGGCGTATTGGCGGTTCACATCACCAACAGACACGTTGACCTCTCGGACCCAATCAGAACACTTGCCAATCAAGATGGCTGGACTGCATTGAGACTAATCTCTCCTCCCGATGGCAGACTTGCTTACGGTGCCGACTGGACGCTTATCACCAAGAATCAGGGATTCATAAAGGAACTTCGAAACGCGGGACGTGTTTATCACTGGGAACGCGAAAAGCCCAAAAACCTCCTTTGGACCGATGACTTTCACAATCTCTTGGAAGTTCTTAAATAACCACGCTTGGCCATAGAAACGACTGCGCACCCCATCACCTATGAATCAAAGAAAACGAATCTCAACAGCGCCAGGCGGAATGGCCGTCTTCATTCTGGCGGTTTTCTTGAGTGCCTTCCTTCTTTTTCAGGTTCAACCGGTCATCGCTCGCTTTATTC
>Ga0075118_10001818_pt1 | contig 14491 bp, 9 predicted proteins | sample AntAceMetag02UKE_FD_69794 | JGI IMG/M metagenome (GOLD analysis project Ga0075118, IMG submission 69794) | Saline lake microbial communities from Ace Lake, Antarctica - Antarctic Ace Lake Metagenome 02UKE | ecosystem: Environmental > Aquatic > Non-marine Saline and Alkaline > Saline | place...
GCAACTCTCCTCCTTGGCTGATACTGGCCAAGTGACTGATGCTACTCTCGTTTACGACGAAGCCTCGGAAGACTGGGTGGTCATCGGCACAAACCTCGAATTGAAGGCCCTCCTTTTCCCAGAAAAGAAGAAGCTGCAAATCAGGGGACAATCAGACGAAGAGACTACGGATCGTGCCTCTTCGGACAGCCGCCCTCCCATCACGGTTGACGAAATGTTGGCCGCCGCCGAAGGCCGCACTGCAGACACTAAAGACAGACTGGATCCTCAAATCGCCATGGCGCGCGCTGCGTCGATCGGTGCCTGGGGTGTTTTCATCATGCTCATACTTTCGAGCGCGGCAACGATCGCACCCTCGATTGATTTCGTGACCAAATTCCAAGTAGGCGGATTACTCGAACATCCCCTCGTTATTTTCGGCGCCCTCGATCTACTCTTGGCCGTGATTATCGGCCTGGGTATGCTCTCCGCCTACCCCGTGATACGCTTTCGTGCTGCGCTCGGCCTGGGATTTCTTGGTTTCATCTTTTTCACTCAAGGACTTTCCATGCCGTTCCTCGCAGTTATCGCAGGATCCGCTGGTCTCTACCTGTGCACCGTCACGGTAAGCATTCCGATCGTCCTGATCTCATCACTCGTCGGCATCGCCGGCATGTTGGGTGTCGCTTACCATATGATCCTCGGCGGAAGCTGAACACACCATGGCACGACTCGCCGATTATTGGCGTCGATTTCGCGAACTTTACCAAAAGGAAATCTGGCAGCCCGAATACTTAGAGGATCGCTCGTGGAGAGGATACCTTTACACACTCCTGCGCATATTTTCGATTAGCATCACGGTTTTCACCGAGACTCGGGCCGCAAGTCGCGCCGCCGCACTTAGCTTCAGTTCCCTCTTAGGGTTTGGTCCCCTGATCGCCATCACCATGGTTGTCGCTGGGATGGTCGTGAAGCAGGACGATCCCGATCTAGCGGTGAACACCTTGAACCGGATGATCAAATTCATCGCGCCTCAAGTGGGTGAATATGAAACCCAAACCGCAGATCAAAGCTCAGAGAACACCTCCACGACAACCGATCTGATACGTGCTATCGCCCCCTCCCCCAATTTAAGTCTAAAGGAGGATGCTGAGCGTAAGCCATCCGTCTCATCCAAGACTACGGTCGAAGAAAATCGCGCCGAAGTGAATCCCGAGCTCGTGCAACTCATCAACGGCGTCGTCGCTGGTTCACGCTCAAGCACGGCCGGAGCACTCGGTGCGCTCACCCTCGTGCTGATCGTCATCCTGTTGTTTAAATCGATTGAGGATGCCTTTAACGAAATTTGGGGTGTCCGTGAAGGACGCACGTGGCTGATGCGAATCATCTACTATTGGACGATCCTCACACTGGGGGCCGTATTGTTCTTCGCCTCGATCACGCTTTTGGGCGCGGGAGCCTTCATCAACGTATTTATCGAAAAACTCCCCTTCGGTCACGAATTACTAGATGCCACGCGTTGGATGCTGCCGCTCGTTTCCGGGGCTTTCGTGATCAGCATGCTCACGCTATTTTATCGCTACATCCCGAACACGCATGTCTTTTGGCGGGCCGCATTCGTCGGAGCGTTGATCGTGGCCTTGCTGTTGTTCCTGAATAACTACCTCGCATTCATTTACGTGCGACGCGTGGTTCTCGCCAAGAGCCTCTACGGTTCTCTCGGCATCCTCCCGATTCTGATGTTCGGGCTCTATATTTTCTGGCTCTACGTGTTGATTGGCGGGCAGATCAGTTACGCGGTGCAGAATGTGCATTTCCGCAGTAGTCAAAATGCTTGGAGCACGCTTTCCGTTCGCACGCGTGAGCGGCTGTCCCTGCTGGTGCTGATCACGATTGGGCGCCGTTTTCAGGACTGCTTGGCCCCCGCGACTGCCTCTGAGCTTAGCAGCATGATGAAAGTGCCCACGCAGATTCTCAATGAGAGCATCAATCTTCTCATTGATATGAAACTCGTGACTCCGATCCCCTCAGGCGAAGCCGAACCATCCTCCGATTTTCAATATCAGCCCTCGCGTCCTCTTCAGCGCATTACTCTGAGCGAATTCAGGGACAGCTTTGAGCAACACGGTGAAAACCTCGAGGGCGATAACTTCGATCACCTCGAACCGCTCCTCCGTGAATACCGCTCTAATATGACGAAGCAGGCCCAGACTGACTTTCTGCGCAAACCGCTTGATCTCTTAATCACAGAGCATCCGATCACCCAGAGTCGGCCTCCCTACGCCTTTAACGAATAACACTCTGCTCATCGACTCTAAGCATCACTGCGGCCTAGGTCTCCCAATTAGCCCTTGCCTCGGTAGCTGGCCCTCCTAGCTTCGCCCGTTTACACCCATGTTTACCTGGATTCAGAAATACTTCCAACGCCACTTCGGCATCATCTGCTTTTTAATTCTCGGCGCCATGGGCATACCGCTCATCGTCGTCTTCGCCCCTTCGGATGGCATTGGCCAAGGTGACCAAAAGGCATTTGTGCGTGAGATCTTTGGCTACAATCTTGGATCCCAACAAGATCAAGCCCGACTCTTCGGTGATGCCAACTTAAGCGCGACCCTGCAACTCGGTTATGCTGGCGTCAGCGGCGAGCAATTGCAGCAATACGCCTTTCAGCGTGCGGCAGCTCTCCATCTCGCAGATGAGCGCAACATACCTGCGACCACACCTGCTGAAATCACTGAGTCCATCAAAGAGATGCGGGCATTCCGGAATGAGGACGGAAAGTTCGATGCCCAACGCTATGCGACGTTTCGCGAGACCCTTAAAACCGGAACACGGATGACCGAAGCCGACGTCACTCGCGTGATCGCTGATGATGTGCGCGCCGAAAAACTCCGGACGATCCTCGCGGGCCCTGGCTACGTGCTCGACGCTGATGTCGCTGCACAGCTCGCTCGCATTGAAACCACGTGGACGCTCTCGATCGCAGAAGCTGATTACACAAAATTCAATCCCAGCATCGAGGCGGATACTGATGTCCTCGCTAAATTCTTCGGCGATAATACATTCCGCTATGAAATCGGACCGCGGGTCAGTCTCCGCTACATCGACTTCCCTGCCGCTAAATATCTGGATCAGGTCACGACCAATGAAGACGAGTTAAATGCCTTCTTTGAAGCCAATCCTTCACGCTTTGAAAAGCCAGCCGAAGGAGACTCACCTGCCGGTCCAGCCACCAGTGCAGATTTCGAAATCGTGCGCGCCGAGGTTGAAGCCCAGCTCAAACTGGCCAAGGCCCGCGAGCTTGCCACCCACGAAGCCTCTGATCTCACCCTCGCTTTCTACCAAAACGCGCAAAAAGGAACGCTCTTCAACGATGAAGCTGTGATTGATTCATTCCTCGCGGCCAACAACTTCTCCACCAAGCCATTGGCCCCCTTCACCATTGAGGAAGGTCCGAGCGAGCTCGGCAATTCGGCTGATGTCACCAACGCAGCGTTCAAACTCGGTGAGCGCCGATTCTATTCGGATGCGATTCCCGTCCAGAACGGTGCTGTCATTCTCCTCTGGCAGGAAGTTCTGCCCAATCGCATGCCCCTCATGAGCGAAGTGCTCGAGAAGGTAACCGCGGACTATACCGAGACCGAAAAACGCAAGCGCTTCGTCGCCTCAGGAAAAGTCATCCAATCCACGCTCACCTCGCGATTGGAAGCGGGAGATGATTTCGCGACCGCTGCGCAAGCCGCGTCCAACGCCACTGGCGTCACCGTAGACGTGAAGAGTCTCTCCCCCTTTACTGCTTCGAACCCTCCGGAGGCGACCGAGTTCTCCACTTACGCTCCGTTGGAGACTTTGAAGAAGGGTCAAGTCTCGGCCATGATCATCAAGGATCAAAAGGGCGTTCTGGTTTACGCTGCTGAGAAGCAACTGCCTGACCTCACTGCTGCCAATCCACTCTATCAACAAACCCGTAAGCAGATCGCGATCACGACCTCTCGCTTGGGCGTCAGCAAATACCTCGAGCAACTCGTTCGCGTAGAACTGGAGAAATCGATGCCCCCGGTTAACTAATTAACAGCCCGTCGCTTCAACGCGGCGGGCTTTTTTGTGTCCCTAAACTCTGGCCAACCGTTCATCCGCACCCCGAACCGTTCGCCCCAAATCTCTCGTCTCGATGAGTTGGCTCTCGAAACTCAGGCTAATTGCTCCTTCACTCGATCTGAACTTCTCCGGATAAGTCAGCCTGAAATCGTAACTTGCCGTTATATCAGACGTCTTTTAACCAGCTAATTCACACTTTCCTCAATTTTCGGTAACTTTTCGCCGACTCCCGTGTTCTCAATTTAGAACCACAGCACTGATAACACCACGAACTCCATGTCGCCACAGGTCTTTCGCTCCCCCCCCCTCATTCTTGCCCTTCTGCTTGCTCTGCTTCCCACCCAACCGGTGGCAGCCGCAGAACTTACCCTGCAAGAGTGCATCACCCGTGCGCTGGATAAAAATTTCCAACTCCAAATCCAGAGTTTCGAAACTGCCAACGCGAACGAAAGCCTCTCTGCTTCGCAGTCGTCCTACGATCCCAGCTTCACGTTATCAGCCAGCAAAAGCGCCAGTCAGGCCGATCAACCCTCCACCTCTTTGGTGGGCACCAAAAACGATAACTTCAATACGCGTGTCAGTGTCTCCCAAAAGATTACGACCGGTGCCACCGTCAACGTCAGCAGCACGTTGATCCGCAACGAAACCAACAATTCCTTCGCCACGCTGAATCCCGCCTACAACGCCGACGTCACTCTCTCAATCAAGCAGCCTCTCCTCAAAAACGCGGGCTCCGCCGTTAATAAAGCCGCCATCCGGCGCGCCGAGATTGGCGTCACCATTGCCGAGCAAAACTACAAGAGCAACGTGCTCCAACTCGTGCGTGATACCGAAGTAGCCTATTTCAACCTCGTCTTCGCTCGCGAGCAATTGAAGGTGCGCTCTCTCAGCCTCGAACTCGCCGAGAAACTCTACGAAGAGAACCGCACTAAAAAGGACACCGGCGTTGCGACCGATCTCGATGTGCTCCAGTCCGAGGTCGGTGTAGCCATAGCCCGTCGCGCCGTGCTCCTGGCCCAACAGCAGGTTCGTAATTCTCAGGACAACTTACTCAACATCATCGGTCAATTTGAGTTCGATGCCACGCTGGGCGAAGTCAGTCTCCCCGCTACCGTCAAACTACAGCCTGACTTTCAACGTTCTTACACCCTCGCGCGCGCTAATTATCCTGATTACACCGCTGCTGAAAGCACCCTCGAGCAATTGGAAATCTCCGCGACCGCTGCCAGACGCAATCGCCTACCGTCTCTCGATCTCGGCGGTGCCGTCGGCTATAACACCAGAGACAGCAACGCGAGCGATGCCTTCAATCGCCTACCCGATGGTGACGGCTATGCTTGGCAGGTGGATCTCTCCCTCAATATCCCCTGGGGCATGCGCTCCGAGAAAGCGCAGTATCAAACGGCACTCAACAATTTGCAGCGCCAAAAAATGCGCCTCCGGCAGATCGATCAAAATCTAACTGTTCAAGTGCGCTCCGCCGTGCTCTCGGTCGAAACCAATCTCGAAAGCGTTACTATTTCCGCTCAAGCCACTTCTCTCAGCGAAAAACAATACGAGCTCGAAAAAGCCCGTTTCGATGCGGGTCTCTCGACCAGCCGTCGCGTGCTCGAAGCTCAAGATGATTTGGAGACAGCTCGCGTCGCCGAATTGCAATCCCGCGTGAATCTTCGCAGTGCGATTGCCGAGCTTCATCGGCTCGAGGGCACTTCCCTCGCTCTCTACAATATCGCGATCGACGGTAATACTGCCGCCGTCAACTAAAGCGCCACGCGCGCCTCAGTCCTCCGGAAATAAATCCGCCGGTTTCGCGACCGCCGCATCGACCGTAAGATGCCCCGGGATCTGTGTGCGAAACCAAGTGCGCTGTTTCTTCACCAAAGCGCGCGTGTTTTGAGCAATTTTCTCGGCCAACGATTCGGCCGGCAATTCACCCGCCAACATCGCAATCACCTCACGATAGCCGATGGAGAGAGCCGCACTCGGGTTGACCTGCAGATTCCTCGGCAACAGTTGCTCGACCTCAGCCACCAATCCCGCTGCCAACATTGCATCGACTCGTTGACTGATGCGCTGCACCAAGACCTCCGGATCGCGCACGAGTTCGACTAACTTGATTTCGTAATCCGCAAACGCAGAAGGCTGCGCTGCAAAATCGGCGCGCAACTGTAGCAAAGTTTTACCCGAGGCCAAACACCGCTCCAGAGCTCGCGTCACCCGACGCGGGTTATCTCGATCCAACGTGCCCAGCCCATCTGGGTTCAATGCCTTGAGGGTGGTAACCGCTTCTGAAAGTGCCATCTCCTCAACCTTAGCGCGGGTTTCGTCCGTGACATTAATACCGTCAACCACTGGGGCCAAAAACGCCTTGAGATAAAAACCACTGCCCCCCGTCACCAAGACCCGACGGCCTCGGGCCAGAATCTCACTCACCGTCTCCCGTGCCATCGTCTCGTATCGAGCAATATCCATTCGCTCCGATGGTTCACAGATATCGATCAGATGATGCGGCACCCGCGCCAGTTCATCCTTGGTCGGCTTCGCTGTGCCGATATCCATGCCGCGATAGAATAACAGCGAATCACACGATACGATTTCCGCGTCATTTTCTTCCGCCCAGCTCAAGGCCAACTCCGTTTTCCCGACAGCAGTGCAACCAGTGAGGAGATGAATCGTTTGACGCGTAGACATGGCAGACAAGAGTTGGGCCCAGCGTCCCCAGCGTGCAAGCGTGTGGTTTATCTCAAGTGACCTTCTTTCCATACTCGCCGCCACGCTTCGAGTCCTCCTAGCATCACCTCGGCTTTGAAACTGCGATTTATTTTTAATCCCCACTCCGGTCACAATCTCCGGAATCCGCATCTCTTGCATCGCGCGCGCGGCTTCATTCAAGAGCAGCAACTCGATGCCACTGTCGTCCCCACGGAAAGGCCACTGCACGCCACTGAGCTTGCCAGACAAGCCGTCGACGAAGGGTGTGATACCGTGGTAGCTATCGGCGGTGATGGCACGATCAACGAAGTGGCGACGGGCTTGATCGACACCAAGACCACCCTCGGGCTGATCCCTTGCGGTTCCGGCAACGGGCTCGCAAGACATCTCGGCATCCCGAAGCCCAACCAACTCGCTTTCGATACGCTACTCAAAGGTCGCCTCCGCGTAATTGATACGGGCGAGGCCAATGGTCGGCCATTTTTCAATGTCATGGGCTTAGGATTCGATGCCGATATCGCGGACCGATTCGCCAAGCTGACTAAACGTGGATTCCAAGCTTACGTTCGCACGACTCTTTCGGCGTGGAGTTCCTATCAAGCGCAAAACGTCATTGTGCACAACGGTGACCAGACGATCGAAAGTCCGGCCCTGATTCTCTCGGTCGCCAATTCCGATCAGTTTGGAAACAACTGCTACATCGCCCCCGGAGCGCAAGTCGACGATGGCTTGATCGACCTCACGATCATTAAGCCAATCGGCTTTTTCAGAGCTATCCCGCTGGCGATGCGACTCTTTCTTGGGAGGATCGATGGTTCAACTCATGCCATCCGCACACAAGGCACAGAATTCGTCATCGAACGCCCTTCTGCCGGTATTGTGCACGCCGATGGCGAGCCCTTTAACACCAGCGCTAAAGTCACGGTCACCGTGCGGCCGAAAAGCTTACGCGTTCTGGTCCCAGCCGGTTCCTAAGCGGAAATATCACGGAAGGTAACCACGCGATTGCGGCCGCCTTCTTTCGCCGCGTAGAGAGCTTTATCAGCCGCCGCGATCAATTCATTCGCTCCATTCGCATCACGGGGAAAATCAGCCACTCCTGCACTGATCGTCAGCGGCAACACCAAGTCTCCCCCTGTCGGCACTGCATCCGCCTCGATCGAAACTCGCACTCCGTCAGCTAGGCGACGGGCCACATCGGAATCACCTTCCAACATCAAGATCGCAAATTCTTCACCGCCGTAGCGCATCACCCGATCCACGGATCGTGCTTTCTTGTCCATCCGTCGCGCCACTTCTCGCAACACCACATCGCCGGCCAGATGGCCGTGTGTGTCATTCACATTTTTAAAATGGTCGATATCGACCAAGATTAAAGAAAACGGGCGATCAAATCTCTGCGATCGCTCGATTTCTTCATGGAGAATTTCATCAAACATCCGTCGATTCAGCAGGCCCGTCAACTGGTCGCGCGTTGCCAAACGGCGCAAGGCCTCCAGCGTGTCCCCCAGCTTCAGCGCATAACGCATGGAGCGCTCAAGCATCTGTGGGCTGATCTCCCCCTTCACCAGATAATCCAGCGCCCCGGCATTCATCGCCTCGATATCGACCGTGGATCCCGTTTCAGCAGTCAAAAAAATGATCGGCACTCGGCAGTTCTTTTCAATCGCCTCCCGAATCAATTCCAACCCATCGCGCTCACCGAGCCGGTAGTCTAAAAGACATACCGCATAATCACCCGACAACAGCTCTGACAAACCTTCCTTGTAGGTTTCCCGCCATTCCAATTCATAGTCGCCCGACACAAACGCCTTGAACTGCTGCTTCGTTAAGGCGAATTGCAGTCGGTCATCATCAATGAGTAAAACTTTGCGTGCCATGGGTCGGAAAACGATCAGCTGTTTCGAGGAGTGCCTGCAACCAAATCAGTCATCACTGCCTGCAAGGTGGCGGCCATCTTTTCGGGCTCACCTAAATTATCACGGATGCTATTGACCAAAGCACTTCCTACCACGACTCCATCAGCATAGGGAGCAATCGCGCTCACCTGTTCGCGACTTGAAATACCAAACCCCACCACGACGGGCAGTTTCGTGCGCGACTTGATCCGCTCCATCGCCTCCGGAATATTAGTCGCGGCTTCCGTGCGCACCCCTGTCACTCCCTCACGCGACACGTAGTAAATAAAACCAGTCGTCGCTTCTGTGATCGTCGCGATGCGGGCATCCGGTGTTGTCGGAGCTACAATGAACACCGTCTCCACGCCATGCTTCGCACAAGCTGCGGCGAGATCACCGGATTCTTCCGGTGGAAGATCGAGCGTCAGAATGCCATCCACCCCCGCCGCTTTCGCATCAGCGATGTAAGTTTCTAAACCATGCGCGAACACGAGATTGTAATACGTGTAGAAGACGATCGGCACTTCACTGAATTCTCGAATCCGGCGCACCAATTCGAAGCACCCCTCTCGCGTCATCCCGCTGGCCAACGCACGTTGAGCGGCTAGTTGATTCGTTAGTCCATCGGCGAGCGGATCGGAAAACGGCACGCCGAGTTCTAGCACGTCGACTCCGTTTTCGATCACGGTTCGGCACGCGAGGAGCGAGGTCTCGAAATCGGGATCACCCGCACAGAGGTAGGCGATAAACGCGGTGCGGTTATCCGTTTGGGCTTGGGCAAATGCTCGGGCAATTCTCGACATGATAGAGGGCCATTACTGAACAACAAAACTCCGCGGCGCAAAGAATGTTTTCCGCGATTATTTCAGCGTGAAATCCACCCAAACTGGGCAGTGATCGGAGATTTTGGTTTTTCCAATCTCACAGGAGATGTCTTCGCACTCCGGCGGAAGAAAAACAAAGTCCAGCGTGCGGCGCGGTAGATGAGCCGGAAAGGTATGTCCCCCCTGCGGTTGCAGCGTGTAATCACCATGCAGGGAAAAATAGCGCATCAGCTCAGCCGTCGCATCCGGCCGGTGGGACGGGTTATTCATATCCCCACACACCAGCGGAGACATATGCCAGTCGTCCTGCCGGTGCTGATGCTTCTTCGCCACATAATGCATGATCTTCTCCACCTGCTTGAACCGATGTAGCCGCGAGCGAAAGTTAAGGTGCAAGTTCAGAATCGGCACTCGGCGCCCTTGGATATCCAATTCGACGAAGAGAAACCCCTTCTCACCTACCGTCTTCTCTCCAAACACGATATTCTCTGAATCGACAATCGGATGCCGCGAGAGAAACGCATTACCGTAACTCAAGTTCAGCAAACCCTCGCGCCGGTTATTGATTCCAAACGCCGAGTGCTCGAATCCGGTGTGCGCCTTGAGATAGTCCAAATGGTCGAAATTGCCCGCCCAGCGGGAATTCTGATCGATTTCCTGCAACGCGACCACGTCTGGCTTCAACTCGTCAATCAAACGCGCAATCTTTCGTAGATTCAGGCGTAGCTTTCGACCCAGTGTCAGTCCTTGGATGGGGGTTAAGCCCCGTCCATGGGCGATATTGAAAGTGAGAATACGCAGGCGCGGCATGTCCAAGATTACGCTGCGAGCCGGATGCCAATCCATCAACGGCAATCACGCAGAAGAAGGGATTGATAGAGGCCAACCGGATCGAGAAGTTCGGCAACCCTTTACGGCGGCCATAGCTAAGTTGGTTAGAGCATTCTGCTGGACAGCAGAATGATTCAGGGGGTTGGCGGGCTCGAGTCCTCAGAGACAAAAGGTAGCATGGGCATGTATTTCGTTTATATCCTTGTCTCCCTCAACTCTGGCCGTTCCTACGTTGGACAGACTGATAATCTCATTCGGCGCTTCCATCAACATCGCGAGGGTTTGGTCCGCTCTACCCGCGAGAAGCTAATGGAACCAGGATGCTACATTGGGAGAAATACGACACCCGCAGCGAAGCCATGCGACGAGAACGATACTACAAGTCTGGTTCCGGCCACCGAGCAAAGCATGAACTCATCACACGAATGATGGCAGATTTATGGCCACCAACTCCAAGTGAGTCTCCACCATAAGCTCCCAGCGTAATTGAACCAACAAGAGATTGACAGACATCAATCTGCCCATGAGTTTTTGCCACTCCTCTTTACGGCGGCCATAGCTCAGTTGGTTAGAGCACCTGATTGTGATTCAGGGGGTCGCGGGTTCAAATCCCGTTGGTCGCCCCATTTGCTCATCGTTTTTCGGCTGTTCAGAGCCACCTTAGCCAACCTTTCCCCGCCGGTCACGACGCTAGACCTCCGCCGAAGCGGGTAAAAAGCTTTCAGGCAATATGACCGTAAACCGGCACCCTCCTCTCTCCGGACAATCGAGGGCGATCGTGCCGCCCAGCATTTCGGACATCCGCTTCACTATATTTAGCCCCAGACCAGTGCCTTTGATCGTGCCCACGTTTGAGGCACGCTCAAAGGGCTCGAAGATGCGGGCCCGATCTTCGGGCGGTATCCCCATGCCTTGATCCACTACGCTCAGCCGAAGTTCATTATTATCTACCTCCATCTCCACGGTGATCACACTCCCCGCCGGTGAATAACGCACTGCATTGCTGAGCAGATTTTCGAGAATATTGTTCAATAAGTTAGGATCCGTAATAAACCGATCGCCCTGAGACTTGTCATTAAACTCGAAGCGATGATCGGCTGTATCGCCCATCCGAATACCTTCGATCATATCCTTCACAAATACGCCCAGATCAACCTTCGCGGGTTTAACTTCGAGTCGCTTCGCATCAATCCGGTTGAGTAGCAGAATTTCATCCAACATGACGGTCATCCGAGTTAGCGACGAGTTGATGCGGGCAAACAACTCTGTGCGTTTTTCCGGAGACAATCGGTCCATATGATTGGCCAGGATCTCGGCCGAACCCATCGCGGCGGCCATCGGGGTTCGAAATTGATGCGAGGTTACTGAGATAAACCGAGTCTTCATCTCAGAGATCTCATGCTCTTGAGCCAGTTTGTCCGCCGCCTCGGACTCTCTACTTTTCTGCGCAGTAAGATCCTCTTTGAGTGCCGCGTAATGGGTGATTGCCCCACTGTCATTGAGGATTGGGGCAATCACCGCTGTCTCGTGGTAGATCTCGCCATTCTTTCGCTTGTTCTTAAGTGACCCGCTCCATACTTCGCCGCGTTTCAGCGTCGCCCACATATCCTGATAAACCTCAACCGGCATCTCACCAGACTTGAGCATACTTGGGTTTTTCCCGAGCGCCTCTTTCGCCGCATAACCCGTCACCTTGGTGAAGCGCGGATTAGTGTATTCGATCGAGCCCGTAAGATCAGTGATGACGATGGAAAGCGGTGCCTGTTCGATAATATTCGAGAGCTTTCTCAGCTGAAGCTCAGATTGCTTGTGCAGGGTGATGTCCTGAAAGATTCCAATCAGTTTTACCGGACGTCCCTCTCGCAGTGTCACCTCACAAGTGGAGCGCACGTTGATCCGTCGGCCTTCAGTCGTCATTAATTCTGCCTCGATATCGAAACCTTTGCCGTGCTCAATGGCAGCCTGGACGGCCTCGGAGGTAATGCGCCTCGAATCGGGTAGGTAAAAATCGAGAGCAGTCCCGACCGCCGGCGCATACTCCTCAGGCGATGTATCATGGATACGAAAAGTTTCTTCTGACCAGTAGAGTTCCTCCGTAGTAATATCGAATTCCCATCCTCCTATTCGTGCAATCGACTGGGTATTCTCCAACAACTTAGCGCTTCGTTGAAATGCTATTTCAGCCGCTTTCTGCTCGGTGATGTCCTGTATACTCCCGATCTGTTTCACCGGACGCCCCTCTTCGAGTATCACCGCACAGGTGGATCGCACTTCAATCCTGCGGCCCTGGTAGGTCAGCATCTCGAGCTCGAGGTCGTAGCCTGTGCCGTGCTCCCTCGCAGCCTTCATCGCTTCAGAGAGAATGCGACGCGACTCAGGCAAATACAGTTCAATCGATTGGGCTTTATCCGCCATCTGGTCATTCGGCGAGACTTCCAGAATACGGTAGGTTTCCGCGGTCCAGAACACCTCGTCATTTACGAGATCAACTTCCCACCCCCCCACTCTCGCCATCGATTGCGAAGCTTCGAGCAACTGATTGCTCCGAAGCAGCGATTTTTCTGCCTGCTTGCGTTCAGTATTATCCTGCAGGGAGCTGCGGATTCCGGTAACTGCGCCCTGATCATCTCTCATCAATTTGCTGGTAATCAAAAGATCCAAGAAGGAGCCATCTTTGTGTTTCAACTTTCCCTCAAAAGAATCGCCGACAGGTAAAGTGCCCGCAAGTTTGGCTTGGAGTGCATCCTCTGACAATTCGGAATCGAGAGTGAACTCAGTGATGCGGTGGCCCTGCATCTCCTCTTTAGAATAGCCAAGTATCTTTAGCTCCGTCTCGTTCACATTCACTAAGCACCCGTTGAGATCAATCTCATGATAGCCCACCGGGGCTTTATCGAATAACTGGCGGTAGATTTTCTCGTTATCCCGAAGCGTCTGTTCCGCTAGCTTAACCCCGCTGAGGTCCTGAAAAATTCCAGTCAATTTAACGGGACAACCCTCGCGGAGTGTCACCTCACAGGTGGTGCGCACATCAATCCGACGCCCCTTGGTGGTCAATGTTTCCAGCACAAGATCGTAGCCTATTCCGCGATCCATGGCGGCCTTCAGAGCATCAGAGATAATGCGACGCGAGTCGGGCAGGAAATAGTCTACCCCGGCCGACATCGTGGGATCGAATTCCTCCGGCGACGTGTCGTGGATACGGTAGGTTTCGGCGGTCCAGAAGAGAATATCGGTTTCGAGATCCAGCTCCCAGCCGCCCACTCTGGCGGTCGATTGGGAGGCATCGAGTAACTTCGTGTTCAGCCGTAGTGCCTCTTCCGCCTGCTTGCGTTCGCTGATGTCGGAGTTGGTCCCCACGATGCGCAATGGTTGGCCGGTGGCATCACGGGAGACTACCTGCCCGCGGGTGAGAGTCCATTTGTAGCTACCGTCCTTGCAGCGCGCGCGATGCTCACTGACGTAGGTCGATGTTTGGTTAGCGAAGTTTGATTGCAACAGGGCCAGCACGCGGGGCAGATCTTCGGGGTGGACTCGGCTGGACCATTCCTCGAACCCGTCGCCGATCTCATCCTCTGCATACCCGAACATTTCCTTGACCCGTTTAGAGTAGAAAACCGTGCTGCTCGGCACGTCCCAGTCCCAGACCCCATCACCAGTGCCCTCAAGGGCGATCTTCCAGCGATCATTCACCTGAGTTTCTGTTTCCGACAGCTTGCGAGGATTTCTCAGCAGGGCTATGCTATGCATGGTCGCAGCTCGAAATTTGGCTGACAGACGTCCAAGCAGGGTTTGTTTCATAACATTATGATCAGGTTAATCGTCATGCGGTGAGTAGTGGGAGGGTAAGTGATCAAGCGGTGGGGCATATCCCTATGTCACAATAACATTTTCCCCGCTGACAGGCAACTTCGTATATCACTTGTTACCATATACTTATACGATATTAATATAGGTATATTGCCAACAAAAACTAAGGGCATGACTGCCCGTAAATAGGTAGAAAACCCTTTAACTGCAGCACCAGATCAACAGGCAAAGACAATCATACCACCCGCAGTCGGATACACGCTGACCCCTTCCAGCGCGTGCTTGCTACCAAGGCTCACGCCACCTTCACCAATGTATCATTGAGCAGTCAGCCATGAA
>Ga0075118_10001820_pt1 | contig 14486 bp, 14 predicted proteins | sample AntAceMetag02UKE_FD_69794 | JGI IMG/M metagenome (GOLD analysis project Ga0075118, IMG submission 69794) | Saline lake microbial communities from Ace Lake, Antarctica - Antarctic Ace Lake Metagenome 02UKE | ecosystem: Environmental > Aquatic > Non-marine Saline and Alkaline > Saline | place...
GCTCCCGCAGCTACCTTTATTTTTCACTTAATCAGCTAGAAGTCTAACCTTTAAGCCCCGGTTTTGTCGGATCGGGAAGCTTGTCGGGTGTTGACACATTTTTCCTCGGATTTTCTGTTGTTCTCGGGTCTTTCTCTTGTTAATGCGCATAAACGTACTGCCTTGCATTAGCTGAGTGCATGATAATATAATACACAAATAAAATTGTATTGATAATAAATGTATCATATAAAGCTGTTGCTGCTTTAGCGATTGCCTCGAATGGAGATAGAGCTCTATGAAAACAAAAAACTATGTTTATGGTAAGTGGATTGAAGGTGATGGCGAGGGCAGGCAAGCGCACGATGCCGTCAGTGGTGAGAAGATAGCAAGTGTTTCGAGCCGCGGGGTAGATTTCTCCAGATTGTTGCCATTTGCGCGCGAGGTTGGTGGCTCGGCATTGCAGCAGATGACACTACATCAGAGAGGCGCCATGCTCAAACGGTTAGCCCTATACCTCACAGACATGAAAAAGGAGTTTTACGAGATTTCCAGCCTAACCGGTGCCACGGTTGGTGATCATCGAGTGGATATCGACGGTGGTATTGGCACACTGTTTAGCTACGCTAGCGTGGCGCGGCGCGAGTTTGGCAATCAGCGATTTATCGTTGAGGGTCCTGCGGAGCGTTTGTCAGCAGATAACAGTTTCTCGGCAAGACATGTGCTGGTGTCTCGCAATGGGGTGTCCGTTCATATAAACGCTTTTAACTTCCCGTGTTGGGGCATGCTCGAGAAAATCGCTCCGAGTCTGATTGCCGGTATGCCAGTCGTTGTCAAGCCTGCAACCTCTACCGCCTATCTGACTGAAGCGATGGTGCGTGCAATCATCGAGTCGGGCCTTTTGCCGGAAGGGGCGCTGCAACTGATCTGCGGAGATATCGAAGATTTGTTTGATCATCTTATTGAGCAGGACGTGGTAACGTTTACTGGCTCAGCGTCAACCGGGCAGATGTTATGCAGTCATCCCAATATCGTTGCCCGGCGTGTTCCGTTCAACATGGAAGCTGATTCCTTGAACTGTTGTATCTTGGGGCAGGCGGTGCAAGCTTCCGACCCCGAATTCAATCTGTTCATCAATGAAGTCGTCAGGGAGCTGACGGTAAAAGCCGGACAAAAATGCACTGCTATACGCAGAGTTCTTGTGCCTTCGGTTATGGTTGAGCCTGTAGCGTCGGCGCTGCGTGAGCGGCTGCAGAAGGTGGTATTAGGGGATCCTCTAATAGAAGGCGTGACCATGGGTCCATTGGTAAGTGCCGCACAAAAACAGGATGTTAAAAAATGTGTGGACCAACTGCTTGTGCATTGTGAACTGCTGGCTGGAGGGGAGGATTCTTTCGAGATTGTCGGTGACAGGGCTGACCCCAAGGGTTTCTTTCCGCCGACAATATTGTTCTGCGCCAAGCCGGACGATGAAAATAGTCCGGTACACTCGCTCGAGGCTTTTGGTCCGGTAACAACGGTGATGCCCTACAGTACCGTTGATGAGGCGGTGCGTCTTGTTAGCTTTGGGCGTGGCAGTCTCGTAAGCTCCATAGTCACATCCAGTGAGGAGGAGGCAGGCGAGTTCGTGATGCGTCTTGCGCCGTATCATGGGCGCCTTCTGGTTCTAAACCGGGATTGTGCTAAGAGTTCAAGCGGCCACGGTTCGCCGCTGCCCCAGCTGGTGCATGGTGGTCCCGGCCGAGCGGGTGGTGGGGCAGAGCTTGGTGGCGCTCGTGCCGTAAAGCACTATATGCAGCGCACATCGGTGCAAGGCAGCCCATCTGTGCTCACCTCCATTACCAAGGAGTACCAGGTTGGAGCGCGAACTATATCTACAGATATCCATCCTTTCAGGAAATATTTCGAGGATCTTGCGATTGGTGAGAGCCTGCAGACGCATCGGCGAACGGTAACAGAGGCCGATATCGTAAATTTCGGTTGCTTGAGCGGCGATCACTTCTACGCGCACTTCGATGAGGAGGCTGCAACCAACTCACTTTTTGGAAAACGTGTTGCGCATGGCTATTTTGTTATATCAGCGGCGGCAGGCATGTTTGTCGAGCCATCGCCCGGTCCGGTTTTGGCGAATTATGGCCTCGACAACCTACGGTTCATCGAGCCGGTCGGAATCGGGGACACCATACAGGTACAAATTACCGTCAAGCAGAAAATAGAAAAAGAAAAGCGGCCCGATGATGCGCAGGCGACCGGCGTCGTTGTGTGGGACGTGCAGGTTTCCAACCAACGCGGTGAGTTGTGTGCTCACTATGACATTCTTACCGTCGTTGTTAGACGTGATGGGTGAGTTACGAAGCGGCAAAGGAGCGGGCGAGATGGCGGAATTTTCAAATATTACTTATACGGAAAAAGACGGTGTGGCCATACTGGTGTTGAATCGGCCAGATACACTGAACAGTTTTAACGTGGCTATGCACGAAGAAGTGCAAGTCGCAATGAAAAGTGTGCGCAGTAATGTGGAAATTAGGTGCTTGATAGTCACCGGTGCAGGCCGGGGATTCTGCGCCGGGCAGGATCTTAGTGATCGATCGGTTCAGTTAGGCGATGAGGTGCCGGATCTGGGCGAATCGGTGGAGAAATACTACAACCCTTTCATTCGCGGGTTGATGACTCTGGATAAACCGGTGATATGCGCCGTCAACGGCGTTGCAGCCGGGGCCGGTGCGAGTATTGCGCTTGCGGCGGATATTGTGCTGGCGGCGAGATCCGCCAGTTTTGTGCAGATATTCTGCAAAGTGGGTTTGGTTCCAGATTCGGGTGGGACCTGGAATTTGCCACGAGCAGTCGGCTTGCCGCGGGCAAAAGGCCTTGCAATGCTCGGTGAAAAACTCACGGCGGAAAAGGCAGAGCAGTGGGGAATGATCTGGAAATGTGTTGATGACGAGGAATTGATGCTCGAATCGATGAAACTGGCACAGCATCTTGCAAAGCAGCCCACTCGTGGTCTGGCCGAAACCAAACGGTTACTTAACGAGTCATTCTCAACACCAATTCATCAGCAGCTGGAAAGTGAGAAGTATGCAATGAGAATGCTAGGTCAGACACACGATTACAACGAAGGGGTGAGTGCTTTTCTTGCTAAGCGGACTCCGATATTCCGGGGCGAATGAGATGAGCGAGATGAATGATGTTTATATATGTGATGCAGTTAGGACACCGATCGGACGATACGGCGGAGCACTGTCAACGGTTCGGGCTGATGACTTGGAGCAGTGCCTCTGCGTGCCCTGATCGAGCGTAATCGTGATGTGGCTCGCATGGCTGGTCTGCTTTCCGGGCTGGCGAGTCGCAACTCATGGTTGCCGGGGGCGTGGAATCCATGTCCAGGGCGCTGTTTGTAATGAGTAAGGCGGCGACTGCCTCTAGTCGCTTAGTGGAAATGTTTGACCCTACAATAGGGTGGCGCTTTGTCAACAAACGGTTTGCCTTCCTGTATGGAATGCACTCCATGCCTGAGACGGCAGAGTTCTGCATAAACAGAGCCGACCACGGTGTGTTTGCGCTTCGCAGCCAGAAACGGGCCGCTTCTGCTCTTGAGCAGGGAAGGTTTGCCATGGAGATAACACCAGTGGAGGTGCGCAGGCGAAAGGGCTCGGACGTGATCATTGAGCATGACGAGCACATACGACCTTGACCACGCTTGAAGCACTGGAAGTGCCTGCCACCCCGTTCAGGCAGAACGGAGCGTGACTGCGGGTAATTCGTCGGGAGTCAATGATGGTGCCTGCGCCTTGTTGCTGGCATCGATCCGCACATTATGGGTGCCGGGCCTTTGCCTGCAATTCGGAAAGTGCTGTTATTGGCAGGACTGTCGCTGACAGACATAGATGTAATCGAATTAAATGAAGCCTATGCTGCACAGACACTGGCAGTGTTGCGATCACTGGGTTTGCCGGACGACGCGCCACATGTGAATCTATGCGGTGGAGCTATTGCACTAGTACATCCATTGGGTATGAGTGGAGCCCGCCTTATAACAACGGCCATGCTTGAGTTGGAGCAAAAAAGGCACGTTATGCCCTGTGAGCCTTGTGAGCCCTGTGTATAGGTGTCGGGCAGGGCATCGCGATGATCGTTGAGCGCTTGGAGGCGAGTGCATGACACATTCTAAGTTTGTCGTGACGTGCGATGTCAATTATGATACATTAAATTATCTTGTTTAGTTTATAAGTATCAAATGTTACGAGAACTAAAATTGGAGTATTTCTGATGGCTGAATATAAGTGTGACCAGGAAGAGTTGGATCGACGTTTCCAGCAACGAATTGATGAAGAGCAACGAGTCGAGCCGAAGGACTGGATGCCAGAGAAATTTCGTAGCAATCTCATAAGACAGATCTCGCAGCATGCGCACTCTGAAGTCATCGGTATGCAGCCTGAAGGAACGTGGATTACACGAGCTCCGACACTGCACAGAAAGATAGTTCTACTTGCGAAAGTTCAGGACGAAGGTGGTCATGGGCTGTATTTATACAGTGCGGCGGAAACGCTGGGCGCCACTCGTGAAGATATGGTTGCAGCTCTTCAAAGCGGAGAGGCCAAGTACGCCTCGATTTTCAACTATCCGTCCCTAACTTGGGCTGACGTTGGCACCATAGGGTGGCTAGTTGATGGCGCTGCCATTGTCAACCAGATCACGCTACAGCGAACATCATACGGCCCCTATGCCCGTGCCATGGTTCGCGTATGCAAAGAAGAAAGCTTTCATCAGCGCCAAGGGTATCAGAGCCTAATGGCGCTGGCATTCGGGTCTGAGGAGCAGAAAGCGATGGCCCAGGATGCGTTGGACCGTTGGTGGTGGCCAACATTGATGATGTTCGGGCCGCATGATGCTGAGTCAGCAAACAGTGCGCAGTCGATGAGATGGAAGATCAAACGGGAAAGCAATGACAGCCTGCGCCAACGTTTTGTCGATCAGACTGTTCCGCAGGCAGAGTATCTGGATTTGCGTATCCCCGATCCGGATCTACGCTGGAATGAAGAACGTGAACATTACGATTTTGGTAAAATCGACTGGAATGAATTCGAGCGTGTTGTTTCTGGCGACGGCCCATGCAACCGCGAGCGCATAACGCATCATACCCAGGCGCATGAAAGCGGGGCTTGGGTTCGGGAAGCGGCAAAGGCGCATGAAGAGAAACGAAGAATTCGGAACGAGTCTGCAGCGAGTGCGAGATGCAGCCAAGAGGTCGCATGAACAAGGTGGAACAATCGATGAAGACGGTAGATCATATGCCGCTGTTTGAGGTGTTCATTCGGTCCCGTCGCGGGTTGGATCATAAGCATGTTGGCAGCCTTCATGCAAATAGTTCCGAGCAGGCCCTGGAGTATGCCAGAGACTGTTATACGCGGCGAAGCGAAGGGGGAAGTATCTGGGTTGTGAGATCAAGCGATATCGTCGCATCTCAAGAAGAAGATGCGTCTAGTTTTCATGATCCTATGGACGACAAACCGTACCGACATGCAGCGCATTACGTGCTGCCTGACGCTATCAGCAATATGTAAAAAGTAGGAAAGACGATGACGGAAACGGTTAACAATCAGGCTTTGTTTCGCTATGTACTGGCGCTGGGGGACGATGCGTTGATTCTTGGTCAGCGCTTGTCTGAGTGGTGCAGTGCTGGCCCTTTTTTAGAAGAGGATCTGGCGCTGGCCAATGTGGCGCTGGATTATCTTGGACGTGCGCGCATGTTTTTTGAATACGCCGCACGAGTTGAGGGTGGCGGGCGCACAGAAGATGACTTGGCGTTTGGTCGCACTGTGCGTGAGTATCACAACCACCTGCTGTACGAACTGCCGCGGGGAGATTTTGCGTTCACCATGGCCAGGCAGTTAGTGGTCGATCTATATAATGTTGAATACCTGTCTGCTCTGAGTAATTCTCGGGACGAAACGCTCGCGGCTATTGCTGCGCGCTGCTTGAAGGAAAGCCAGTATCACCTGCGACGCAGCCGGGAATGGGTGGTGCGCTTGGGCGACGGTACTGACGAAAGTCATTCCCGAGTGCAGAAAGCCTTTGATGAGTTATGGGGTTATACACATGAGTTGTTTAAGCCCGACAAAAACGAACAGGCGCTTACCGAAATTGGCGTTGCAGTTGACTGTTGTGAGATTAGGGAAAAATGGAATCGCCAGTTTGATGCCATTCTGGCTGAGGCTACTCTCGAAAGGCCTGACGATGGGTGGGCAATCGACGGGGGGCGGAAAGGCATTCACACGGAAGCATTTTGCTCCTTACTGGCAGAATTACAGTACATGCAACGTGCCTATCCAGGCCTGGAGTGGTAGTGAATGGCAGATATAATGCTGGTGCCGGAGCTGTTGGCTAGCCGCCAAGTCAGGCGAAACAATTCGGATTGCGTCGAAGTATGGAAAGCGCTCGACTCTATCGCCGACCCGGAAATACCTGTTCTCTCGATATGGGATTTGGGCATTCTGCACGATGTGCAGCGGCAAAGTGACACTGTAGTGGTGACGATCACGCCCACGTACTCCGGATGCCCGGCTATGGATGAGATTGCTCGCAACATCCGCGAATTGGTAGTAGAGCAGTGCGGGCTAGAGGCGATCGTCAATATCAGCCTGACGCCAGCATGGACTACCGACCTGATATCGCCGCAAGGCAAGGCAAGGTTGCGTGAATATGGCATCGCGCCTCCGCGCGAACGCGGTGCCGCAAGTCAGCCAGTTGCCTGTCCGCAGTGTGGTTCAGCAGATACGGAGTGTGTCAGTGAATTTGCATCGACCGCATGCAAGGCGCTCTATAAATGTCGATCCTGCGAAGAACCGTTTGATTATTTCAAGTGTATATGAGAATTGACAGAAGGCGTTTATGACAGACACAAATTTTTATCCGCTCAGGGTCGAGCGGATACGGAGGGATACCGAATCAGCCGTTGTTGTTGACTTTTCAGTCGATGAGCAACTGGCTACTACGTTTAGATTCAAGCAGGGGCAATATTTGACGCTCAGTGCTGAGATCGAGGGACAAACCGTACGGCGCTCATACTCGGTTTGCACTGGCGTGGATGAAGGGAAACTTGCGGTAGCCATCAGGCGGATTGAGGGTGGGCTATTTTCGAACTTCATAAATGACAGCTTGCGCCAGGGTCAGGTTCTGAGCGTCATGCCTCCGCAGGGTGAGTTCTACACAGAGCTTGATCTAGAAAATGAGAAGCACTATATGTGCATTGCAGCGGGAAGCGGGATCACGCCCATCATTTCTATTATTAAATCAGTTTTAGTGAAGGAACCGAAGAGCCGAGTAACGCTGATTTACGGCAACCGTCGGTCGAATACTATCATGTTCAAGGAAGAACTGGGGTTCGTGAAAAATCGGTACATGGATCGGTTCAACTGGATCAATGTGCTCAGTCAGGAGCGGCAAGATGCTGAGGTGCTGTACGGTCGTATCGACAATCGGAAAGGCGCGGAGTTACAGGAGAAGGGCCTGATTGAACTGTCAAACGTTGATGAATTCTTTCTCTGTGGTCCCCATGAAATGATCACAAATCTGTCCAGCGGATTGCGGAAATCCAACATTAATGAAGCAGACATTCACTTCGAGCTGTTCTTTGCTTCCAGTGATGATGCTGAAACCGCGAAGACCAAGCGTGATGAACGGACTCGCCTTTACAGCGGCAAGGTCAGCCAGGTTTCCGTGACATGTGATGGACGTACCATAGACTTCCCATTACCGGTTGATGGGGACAATGTGCTTGATGGTGCTATGAAAAACGGTGTGGATTTACCGTTTTCCTGCAAAGGAGGTGTTTGCGCCACCTGCAAGTGTCGTGTGCTCGAAGGCACAGTGGATATGGATGTCAATCATGCCCTTACCGAGAGTGAGATATCCCAGGGCATCGTATTGGCATGTCAGGCTCATCCGCTGAGTTCTCGTGTGGTGCTAGATTTCGATCAGAAATAGGTTCGATGTGGACGGCCATTTCGTTTAATATCAGGGGCCGTGGCGGTCAACATCTGCAGGTGGTGCTTGGGGGCAACAACCTATTGCTGAAAGGGGTAAGAACCGATGACACAAAGAAGCGTATTGACCAGAACGTTGGCTGATATCAACAAGGAACAGTCACTTAGTGGCACATCAATCATCATTACAGTGTTCGGAGACTGCGTGTCCCAGCATGGCGGCAGTATTTGGATTGGAAGTCTTATCCGGGCGATGGCTCCGCTTGGCATTAACGAGCGCTTGGTTCGTACCTCCGTGTTTCGTCTGGTGAATGATGGCTGGTTGTCCGTGCGCAAGATTGCCCGCAGGAGCTACTACAGCTTTACTGAGTCCGGTAAGAGCCAGTTTGAACGTGTGGCCCGCCGCATTTATCAGGCAGAGCAACCGAAATGGGATAACGGCTGGACCTTGCTGGTTTTGAGTTCCGTGCCTTCAGAAAAAAAAGATGAATTGCGCAAGAAGCTGCTATGGCAAGGCTTTGGCCATTTGGGACATGACCTGTTCGCACATCACCGCTTTGACAATCAGTCGCTAGATGAAATTCTGGTTGAAACAGGTGTGATGAATGATGTTGTTATCCTTGACGCCGAGGCTCGTGAACTTCCCTCCCGTTTGGCGCTTAAGGCGCTGGCTCAGGAAAAATGGGGCATTGCCGAATTGGAGAAAAAGTACAAACGTTTCCTTGTGATTTTTCGCCCTGTGCTGGATGCGATAACAAAGAAAATCAAGCTTGACTCAGAAGTTTGTTTTTTGATCCGCACACTATTGATTCACGAGTATCGCAGAATCCTGTTGAAAGACCATGACCTTCCAATCGAGTTGTTGCCCAGTGGTTGGCCGGGTCTAAATGCGCGAAATCTGACAATTAACCTCTACTCAAGGCTATCGCCTAAGGCGGAAGACTTTATCACCTCTGAGCTTGAATCCGCTGAAGGCCCGTTGCCGAAAGCAAGCCATTCCTTCTATGAGCGATTTAACTGATCTGGTGTCGCACTCTGCTGCTGATTTGTCTTTGGGACAATGCCTTCAAAGAGACGTTCAAATAGATACTTCTATTCCTGTTAGCCTATTCAGTATGTGTCGTATTCGTTTGGGCTAAATCAAAATAAAGAGGGTTTAGGGGTGTCTAGGGGGAACTATAAAATCAGTTGGCCGCAAGTATGCAGCCAATCCTAATATCGATTTGCTGGCAACAATATGTGCGGACTTTTACTCGCTTGGGTTGCCGTTTCAGCGCCTTTAATCGTTCATAGCAATATAGGCCCGCCAGAGCCCTTCAACCATTCGGTAGGCCATAATTGGCCTTCGCTTGTACTGCCAAACAGGTGGGCGCTAAGACAGTTGGGCGGAAGCACTATTGATGCAGATGGCAATGTCTGGATAATTCAGCGGTCTGATAGGCTGTTTCAATACGAGAGGGCTGCTGCTGAGAATCTGCCTATTGCCATCTGCTGCCACCCGGCTCATCGGTTATGCAGTTTGACCCGGAAGGTCATATTTTAGGCGCACGGGGAGGCCCTGCGATGGTTACGACTGGTCGGAGAGTAGGGGCGGCATCACTATAGATTATCAGGACCCGGCCAGATTGGCGTGGCCTGCGAACATCTCCGTGTATGGACCCACCAACGAAGTCTTCATTGGTGACAGGTATGGCAACAACCGCATTATAGTTTTTGACGCTGAAACTGGAGAATTCCGCCATTTGCGGGGCGTTTACGGCGAGCGCCGACAGTTCATGGGGTCGGTGGTGCACATTGCGTTTTGGCCTAATGGAGAGCTGAGTTTGAGTCTGTTGACTGATAACCCTAACAGCCTAACCCTATTCATTGAACGTGCAACCGGGGTAGTGTCGAGACCATTAGGGCTGTTTGGAAGTTATGCGTGGCAACTGAATCGACAGCCTTAGGCGGATGTTGATTGTCAGGGCAACGTATTTGCCGCCGAGGCCGCGGGCAAGCGAGTACAGCGGTTCGTTCCGGGAGATTTGCTTGGGGACTAATACTGTGTCTTTTCAATTGGGGTGAATGCAAATGCTTGGCAAGGTGAAAAGGCGCGGTTTTATGATACGTTGCGCTCAGATATCCGCGTCTGCGTATTTGCTAGCTGCGCAGAGAGTAGTGAAAACCTCGGTGAGGCGTGTGCTCCAGGAGATCTGATGCCGAGCGATCTTGCTTTCAGAAATTCCAGCCTATATCCGAAGCTATCCATGGATGCATAAGAACGGTGCCAAATGTGCGCATATTATGGTGCTCCTTCCCCAGAATCGGCATGTTGCAACTGTGAAATCTCTAATGGATCCGTGAATCGTAACGGGCGCTGTAATGTATGGGCTGAAATTAGCTGACACTTGCAACGCATCTCACGTCAGGCGAGAAAATTAGACACATTATTCGTTGAATTAATATTTATAGTGTGTCATGTTCGGGGCTGTCAAGAATTGCTGTGATCTTGAGGCCAGCAGTCCACTAGAAATAGCGACAATTCTTCTTATAATGAGAACAATAAAAGAAGACAACCAGCATGAAGAAAAAGTACATACGAGGGCGATCGGCTAGCGTTGTGGGAGCCAGTACTGTGGGGGCAATGCTTTTTGTGAGCGGAGCCATTGCCCAGCAAAATGTATCTGATAAAACTATTGAGGAGGTCTTGGTAATAGGCACCCTTATCTCGCGAAGCGCTTATGAAGCCCCGACGCCTGTATCGGCGCTTGACGAAGAATCCTTCCGCCAAATGCCAGTGACCCAGATCGATGAGACCGTTGCGTGGCTGCCGGTTTTTCAGTGCCTGGCAACATGATGTTCTACCACCGATTGGGCTGGATTCTAAGTGTCGGCGCAGACTATGAGTTCTAAACGATAGACCGTTTGGTTTGATTGAGGCTGACAGACAGTAACGTATTCGGCACACCGTGCAACACTAATAGCCTCTTCCAAGCAGGCCGCAGCTTCAACTTAAGGTTGCGGGTTATTAGCGCAGGTTTTGGTTAGCTACTTATTGTATTTTAGCGATGCCCAAGCGGCAGGCGGGGTTGTAGGCTATAGTTGGCTGCTTCCGTTGACGATTGTCAGCGGTATTGACCCTCTCCCGAGATTCCTGTTGGTGATCATGGGCATGTGCGAGACCATTTATCCAAGGCTTGATAAGCCGACCCCTTTTCCAGTTTGGAGTACTGTATGAAAGACCGGAATTTTTTTCTTGCGTTGCTGACATGTGCACTATTTTCTCTTACATCCTTAGCGGGTGGCGCCAACGCATTTCCGTCTGCTGACATCGTGTCCCGCGGGTTGCTGGACGTCGATTTTCCAAGATCGCAGGAGCTTGCGCCCGGCGTTTACGCTTACGAGGGACTGCATTCAGCTCTCCCTGACGGCACAGTCTTCAACACTGTTAGTTTAATTGTCGTTACAAACGATGGAGTCATGGTCGTTGATGGTCAGGGCGACGTGTGGCAGACAAAATTGATGATCGATTTCATCAAAGACCTTACAACCCAATCAATTAAATACGTTGTGACCGCGTCGGACCATGGCGACCATGTGGGGGGTAACGCGGCATTCAAGGCAGCCTATCCTGACGTGAAGTTTATTTCCTCACCAGCATCACAGGTCAAACTCTCCAACACTGCAATTCCTCCAGACCAAATCGTTGCCGATGAGCGTAAGGTTAAAATGGGCAAAACCGAGATTCAGATCCTGAATTTGGGTCGTGCTCATACAGGCGGTGATCTCGCTGTTTATCTACCTGAAAGCAAAGTGCTTTTCCTCGGTGAAATCTACATGCGGGGCCTCTTCCCTGCGATGCGTTCGGCATACCCCAGTGAGTGGCTGGACACAATTGAAAAGGCACAGGCGATGGATGTGTCCTGGTACATCCCTGGCCATGGCTTCATCGACGATGCCGCGTCGATGGAACGGGATCTCGATGCGTATCGGCAATCAATTGACGCTGTGATCAATGAGTCTCAGCGCCTGCACTCTGCTGGGGAACCGTGTGAATCCCCAAGGGCATGTACAGCAGCAGGCAAGGCAAATTGGAGGCAATACGAAGAGTGGACCGCGAGTAAAAATCAGGCGCCGTTCGCGATAAAACGGGTCTATCAGGAAATAGAAGGAACGCTCGATGTCGCCCAAGCGCCTGATCGTGAATTGCTTGAACTGTGGAAGGCGGGGCAGACGGCTTTTGGCCAATACGTGACGGGGGTGCCCTTTACAGTTGAGACGGGCCGCGATCTCGCGGCGAACCCGCTATTGGACTACGCCTTTCTGAATCTCGAACGAGACTACGATATAGATTCGGCTCGTGACATAGCAGAGGGCCTCCGAAGCGGGGGAGCAGGGCCCGCGATGGAGTTACTGGTTCGCATTCCGCCTATCTCTGAAGACGGTGTCGAAGCTTCGCGAGCGCGAGTCAAAGAACTCCTTACCATGGGAGCAGATGGTGTGGTGTTCCCGCATGTGCAGAGTGCCGAGGAGGCACGCATGGCCGTGTCGTTTTTCGAAGGCGTAAACGTGTGGTCCCCTGCTAACCCGGATGGTGATATCGTTGTGATGCTTATGTTAGAAACACCTGATGTATTCGCTGAGCTTGAGGAAATCGCAACTATTCCAGGCTATAGCGCTCTGGCCTGTGGCATCGGCAGTCTGACTAACGCCTTGGGTGGTGACAGAGAGGCTGCCGAGAAACTCAATTTGGAGGTTCTGGCACACAGCCAGCGTGCCGGAATGGCTGATATTATTACCGCCGATACTGAATCGGTAGCGCGTCGTGTGAATCAGGGCTTTCTTGGCTTGCTGGTTTACGGGCCCAGGGCGGATGAAGTCATTCGCTTGGGCAAGGCCGCGGTTGGTAGCTAGTGTTATACGCAGTGTTTAATAATTTGTGCTCGGTTTTTCGCGGAGTGCGATGCTCGTTCACAGGTGACAAACAGATGGCTAAAGGAGTCAATATGGATAAGAAAATTTCTCGCCGCACCATTCTCAAGCACGGCCTGCAGATCCCGCTCGGAGGAAGTGTTCTTTTCGGGCTGGCCGCATGTGGCAGCGACGGTGACAGCAGCAGTGCAATGGTTTGTGCCGACCCGAATATGATGACTTCAGCGGAAGAAAGCGTTCGCCGTACATTGAAGTATACGGGAATTTCGCCTGACCCTTCCAAAATGTGCGCGGGCTGCGCCTTCTTCCACGCCCCAGCGCAAGACGGTGGATGCGGATCATGCGAAATGTTCGCGGGAAAGCCGGTAAATCCGAGCGGCTATTGCGACTCGTGGAGTGTTGACGATTAAGGTCTACATCAGCCTGAACCAGTATCACTAGGGAATATAGACTTCGGCGCTTTGGCTCCGAGGACGTAACTTATTGTGGATAACAACCTGTCAACAAGATCGGAGCAAAATAATGACGTTTCAACTAAGAACCGGCGGGCCGAGCCGGCTCGCTAAGGCATACAGATCTGGTAAATTATATAGCATGGTACTGACAGCGGGTATTGCTGCCGTCATGGTGAGCTTATCGAGCCCCGCCGCTGCGGCTACCTTGTCTGAAGTGGAAAAAAAAGGTGAGTATCTGGTTGCGGCGGGCAACTGTGTGAGCTGCCATACGGACGACGATGGTAGCCCATTTGCGGGTGGACTCGAGTTTGCAACACCGTTTGGAACGATATATTCGACAAATATCACTTCCGATCCAGAAGCCGGCATCGGCCAGTGGAGCCTTGAAGACTTTACTAACGCGATGAGGCACGGCGAAGCGCCAGGCGGCAAACACCTCTATCCTGTTTTCCCCTATGCGTCGTACGCGAAAGTTAGCGACGAGGATGTCGCGGCCATTTACGCCTACCTTCAGACGATCGCGCCGGTGAGGTCTGCGCGGCCGGAGAATGATCTCGGTTTCCCATTCAACCAGCGCTGGACCTTGGGTCTCTGGAAAGCGGCGTTCCTCGACGATAGTCGCTTTGAACCGCAGCCGGAGCAATCGGAGGAATGGAACCGTGGCGCCTATTTGGTAGAGGGGCTGGGTCACTGCGGTATGTGCCATACACCGCAGAATTTCCTGGGCGCAAGCGACAATGGTCTTGCAATGACCGGTGGAACCTACATGGCCCACGTCGAAGGGAAGCTGTCGGCTTGGTCGGCGCCTAACCTCACCTCAGCGGATAGTGGTCTGGCAATGTGGTCTGTCGATGATATTACGGATTATCTGAAACTCGGCGTTAGCCATCGCGCTGGCGTATTTGGACCCATGAACAAAGTGGTGGTCAATAGCACCCGGCATATGTCGAGAGAGGACGTGTATGCGATGGCCGTGTACTTGAAGAGCTTGCCGGCTAATTCTCGGGACAGCGGTGAGCCCGCAGCGGCGGATGTCTTGCGGGCAGGCTCGTTACAGTACGACATTCACTGTGGCAGCTGCCACTTGCCGACAGGAGAAGGAGCCCCAGAACAGGGCCCTCCGTTGATTGGCAGTCCTGTGGTTCTGGATGCGGAT
>Ga0075118_10001836_pt1 | contig 14360 bp, 10 predicted proteins | sample AntAceMetag02UKE_FD_69794 | JGI IMG/M metagenome (GOLD analysis project Ga0075118, IMG submission 69794) | Saline lake microbial communities from Ace Lake, Antarctica - Antarctic Ace Lake Metagenome 02UKE | ecosystem: Environmental > Aquatic > Non-marine Saline and Alkaline > Saline | place...
TGGCTTCAATATCACTTAAGGCAAAACCATTCAGTACCCCATCAGATTCCATGTCCAATTCCTCAATATCCAACATGGCATCCAATATGGCAGGATCTATCAGGTCTAGAACGGATTGAAGCAAAACACTGACATCTGTATTCGTGAGAGCGGTATTGGCATCTCCTGAAGCTTGTTTTACGGCATCACCTAATATGTCTTGATTTAATATATCAAGGTGTCCTTGAAGCGCCGAAATGAAAGTGGGTACATCACCCGCCTCTTCGAGCTCATCATTCAGTGCATTGGCAGCTTCTGTAGCCGCAGTAGCAAGCATCTCGTCTTGCTCTTCAGCCATGGCTGCCACATTATTGGTGTCTTCTACAATTTCCGCCATTAGGCCCACAAATTCGTTCAAGGCATCGATAATAGCATTCAGTGGATCAACAACAGTACTTTTATTTGTAACAGCTTCTCCATCTGTACCCCCTTGTACAGCCGTATCTGCATCAGAAAAACCCGACACTTCAGCAGGTAAATCAGTGATGATGCCTTCGGCTTCAACCAGTATATCGTCTACCTCTTCTAGTATATCAGAAACAGGTGATGCGTCTGTTATAAGGTGGGAGACTTCCGTTTGTTCAGGATCATAGCTGTAATTTAGTATCGTTTCAAGGTAAGGGAAATAGACCGCCCCATATTTCTTTTCTTCTAAATCCGAGGTGATTAATTCCCTAACTCCTGACTCCAAAGAAATTTCGGATTCCATGTTATTTGTATAGGTGTCGATGATAGTAAACCTATCTCTCATTTTTCTACACAAGGCAAGTGCATTGTTGTAGATGGAATAAAACTCAGCCGCTTCTGGTAAAGCCGTCGCATCTGGAAATAAAATTAAAGTAGGCTCATCCTCTTTTTCTAACTCCTGCAAGCCTGTATTTAGCGCAGCCATGGTCACTGGTGTAACCGGATCAGCATCGTCATATACACCCACAGAGATCACATAACATGGTCCTCCCCCATTGGCAAAATAAGCCTGCATGGAATAAAACATTAAAAAAGGAGACTTGTCCTCTGGGTCAGGTGCTTCCACTAAAACAGCTTTTTCACCTGCTTCCTCAGTTACCTGGACTTTAAGTCCTGTTTCAGGATCTGGTCCACCAAAAAATGTTTCATATTCTAGTAATGAAACGATTCGTTTGGGCGCTAAGAATAAGGTTTCGCTTGTATCAGCTTCTTTTTCTCTAGCTTTTTCTGTGTAACCTATAAAAGCCGGAATTGCGGTTTCTACTTGGGCTACGGATGGAGGAAATTTTGATATTTCCTCAATGTATACACCTGGGGTTCTATAATTTGCTGCCATGGTTCAACCTGTTAAATATAAATTTCTGAATAATAATTGTTTGCCTCTATCTTGATACGCTCAACACTTGGGTTGGGAAATTGTAATTCACTCAAATTATCATTGGGCTCATCAAAATCTGAATCCGATATGATTTGAACGAAACCGTTTTTGGTCAGTGGTTTAGGAGAATTAGTAGTTACACTGATTTTATTCGAGTTCTGGTGGTAGGTCCAAAAAGTACTTCTATTGTTAAAATGGAGCTTAAAAACCGTAGGGCTTAATTTAAGGGTACCATTTATGTTGGTAACGTTTAGATTTCCGTTTTCCCCTTGCATCCTTATAAGGAGTAGGCCTTTGGCATGTGTTCCTGCAGTTTGGTTCCCTGAATCTGCAAAGTAGGAGTCGACACTGTCACTTGACACAAGAAAATCATTCGAAAATAACCTGTCCTCACTTTCTAGGGGCAGTAAATCAAAATCTATTCCCTGAAAATGCGCTGGAAGAAAATTTGAAAGCAAGATTTTTTCTTCTGAAAGGGGATTGATATCCGTATAATTTTCAAAGTAAGGGTCTTTATAACTTATGAGAAATTCTAAAACCAAGTCTTGCTCTAAAGGGATAAAACTTTCCTGACCGTCCAGCTCGGAAACCCTCGCAAAAATGATCAATCCTTGATTTGAATATTTAATCAACAATTGAAATCGCTTTAAAATTTTTTCGGTGCCCCTTGTAGGACTAATGTGAAGAAAATCCTGCCAATTGTACTTTCTTAAGTTCAACTGCCGAACGTTCTCTTCTAAATCTTCATGCTCAATAACTCCGCTGTTAAGGTGGTATGCGTGGTACACCTTAAGGGAGAATAATTTTTTATATTGAGTAGATAACATTGTCAGTTCTTGTTTTTAACATCTGAATGGACACTTTCTATCAATGGACCCTCACTATGTGTGATGTCCCTTTCCATAGGAAGAAGATTAAGTTGATACAAGACAGAAGGCAATTGCTTGCCACCAAGTGTACCCCAAATAAAGTTCATCTCTTCAAATGTGGGGGTATATAACTCTATGGTAAAATTAAAATCCCCTACATTTTCCATCGCTTCCAGTTCCCTATTGAAAACAGTATTGGCTTGGGTAAAACGTTTTTTTCCTTGAAAAAAATTAATAACGGCTGATAGGTCTATAAGGGAGTTGCTATATACATCCCTATTGGCAGAGAAAAGCAAGAAAAGATGAAGGTTAATTACCCTGTTTCGGTACTGCAACTTATTATTGTTGACTTGGTGGTTTGAGAAATTTTTCAATGTCCCCTCCTCGTGAAGGTTTACAAGCGTTAAAACCATTTTGTTTCGCATCCCATCTGATGCTTCTGCAGCTCCTTCAGCCAAAGCTATGTTATCAATTACCAATTCAGAATTTTCCAGCCCCACCTCATCAAAGTAATGGTTGATCTGTTCTTTTAATATTTGAAAAACTTCAAAAATCATTGGTCAATTAAACAAAAATGAAACAACTAAGTAACAGGTATAGTAGCGTACACCGATTGATCTAAATGAAATAATGTTGGTTTAGAAGTACCAATCAAAGTCTAGGAAAAATATTTGACTAACCTTAATCAAAGGTTAATTATTGCAGTTGGTTACCTCAAGACTCAAATTATAAACTCTTTTTCAATTTGCGTGAAAATTATAGTAATTCCAAGACTTTGTATGTAAAAATTTGATTTAAAAATTAAGTATTATAGCAATTAAAACTAAGGAGTTGATTATAAGTAAATAATATAAGATTAAACTAATTATTGCGTGTTTCCTTTAAATCGAAAGAATTTATAAGCGTCACTAATCGATCGGACAGTCCCTTGTATAAAAAATTGCAGCGGATCAAAAACATATCGCATGCCCTGCACACTATGATTCTCAATAATGATTCCCCCCAAAGATTAAAAAGCTATCCAAAAAATTTACTTAGTTTTGTCAGGTCGTGTATTTTAGGCTTTTACCCAAACTATTGTCATTCTCTATAAGCCATAGATCACACAAAATTTAGCTTAAATTGGCTATCTAGGGAGTAAGTCTTCCCAATTTTCTCATGAACCCAAATCACCATCATCCGCTAAGGAAATTATAAAATTGGTGGAAACTTTTACCAAATACTGTTGCTTCAAAAGCCAAAAACCTAGTAATTTGATAAGCATATCAGAAATAAAATGAGAAATATTCTGGTCCTGATGGCCCACCCTAAATTGGAACATTCAAAGGTGATTTCCGGGCTAATGGCCTCCATCAATGGTTTGGAAAATGTCCATATCACTGATCTTTATGAGTGCTATCCGGATTTTAATATCGATGTGCAACATGAACAGGAAATGCTTTTCGGTGCTGACATTATAGTTTGGATGCATCCCTTGTATTGGTATTCGGCTCCTCCGTTATTGCAACAATGGATAGACCTCGTCCTGGAGTATAACTGGGCCTATGGGCATAAAGGCATCTACCTTAAAGGTAAATACCTATTCAATGCGGTCAGTACGGGAGGTTCCCCTGAAGCCTACAGTGCAAAAGGGCATCATGGTTATCAGTTAAAGGAATTTCTCCTGCCCTATAAGCAGACGGCAAGGCTGTGCAACATGAATTACCTGCCGCCTTTTCAAATTGCCGGTACCCATAATATTACGTCAGAGAAATTGAACCTTCAAATAAATGACTTCAAAGCGCTCATAATTCACTTGAGAGACAGCCCAAATTTAAGTGATTTAGAAAATCTTCCTTTTTTAAACGATTTCAAGCAGTAGCATTATGGAAAACGGATTTTTATTTCAAGCAATCATCTACCTCTCAGCGGCTGTAGTTTGCGTTCCCCTGGCAAAAAAGATCGGAATGGGTTCCGTATTGGGCTATTTATTGGCAGGTATTATCATTGGTCCTTACCTCTTCGGTTTTATTGGTGAAGAAGGTGAAGACATCATGCACTTTGCAGAATTTGGAGTGGTCATGATGCTATTCCTGATTGGTTTGGAATTAGAGCCAGCGAAACTTTGGAAAATGCGTCAGATGATCACTAGGGTTGGTCTTTCACAAGTATTGATCACAACCTTAGTCTTTTTTGGTATCCTCTATTTTATGGGTACAGGTTGGCGACAATCCCTTGCTATTAGTACCTCACTCGCCCTTTCTTCTACAGCCATCACTTTACAATCCCTTAAAGAAAAGGATCAGATGAACTCCTCTGCTGGGCGAAATTCATTTGCGGTCCTTTTGATGCAGGATATTGCAGTCATTCCTATTTTGGCAGTTTTGCCATTAATAGCTCTCGCTGCAACTTCCGATGTGGATATCGATCACATGAGCCCTATTGCCCAATTCCCCGGATGGTTGCAAACGCTGTTGGTATTTGGGGCTGTGATCTTGGTGGTAGTTTCAGGTAGGTACATTATAATACCCATGCTGAGATTGATCGCAAAGACAAGGTTAAGAGAGCTTTTTGTTGGTGGTGCCCTATTAGTTGTGCTGGGAATAGCCTTTCTAATGGAGCTAGTGGGATTGAGTCCTGCTTTAGGTACTTTTCTTGGCGGCGTAATATTAGCCAACTCTCAATTCAAGCATGAACTTGAAAGTGATCTTGAACCTTTTAAAGGTTTATTGCTGGGTTTATTTTTCATCGCAGTAGGCGCATCCATCAATTTTGGATTAATTGGCGAGAATGCATTGATGGTATTTGCTGCTACCCTATCCATCCTGCTAGTAAAAAGCCTTATACTATTTGGTATCGGCAAAATGAATAAAATCAGTACCGACCAAAACCTTATTTTCGCATTCGGTCTAAGTCAGGTAGGAGAATTTGCCTTTGTCACCTTTTCCTTTGCCACTGAATTAAATATTCTAAACTCAAAAACGACAGAAATTCTTATGGCAGTGACCGCCTTAAGCATGACTTTTACGCCATTGCTGTTGTTGTTTAATGAAAGACTCCTACTGCCTTATATTGGCACCAAAAAGAAAGAAGAGAAGCCCCATGATGAAATGGAAGAATCCAATAAAGTGATCCTTGCAGGATTTTCTCATTATGGAAGTACCGTTGGTAGGTTTTTAAGGGCAAATGGCATTAATGCGACAATCTTAGACAGTGACTCAGACCGAGTAAATCTCCTTAGAAAAATGGGTTTTGAAGTCTATTATGGAGATGTCACCAGAGTAGATTTGCTAGAGATGGCTGGAGCGAGGGATGCGAAAATACTGATTTCAGCAATTAGAAATCCCGAAACAAATTATCACCTGGTCACCATGGTCAAGAAGCACTTTCCCAACCTGGAACTAATGGTGCGGGCACAAGACAGAATGGAAGCATTCGAATTAATGGAATTGAAAGTACCACATATTTACATGCAAAATTTAGAAAGTGCGGTGAGAATGGGGAAAGATGTGTTGATTAAAATGGGTTTTCGAGCACATACGGTGCATCGCCTTGCACAGGATTTTATCAAATACGATGAGGACTCATTGGTTGAGTTGGCCAAGGTGAAAAATGACAAAAAAGCTTTTATCTCCACCGTAAGGAAAGCCATAGAAATGCAAGAAAATCTCCTTTCCTTTGAACTGAATCGGCGCTTCAGTCTCAACGACCATGCTTGGGACTCAGAAACAATCAAAGAAGGGGAGGAAGAAACGAAGTAGTATCTAGGGGTTTCGGCTATGGTGGCTTCGACAGGCTCAGCCACCGGGTAGTAAATTATTTCAGGTGGATGGTGGGTTGGTTGGTTTGTGAGTTTAGTTTATTATTTCCACACCATTATTGTAGGTTATTACCTTGCTAATCTTTTGATTACATTCATAAAATCTCCACTTCTCTTCCATACTGTAATCCGCTACTGGATGGTCAAAAAATAACGCATATCCTTCTGATTCAAGAGTTCCGTCGGTTCGGTAATTTCTTAAATATGCTTTAGTCAATCCATCCTCTACCTTCCTAGGATTAATTATTTCAAACCAAACTTTATATCATAGAAGTTGCTGACTGATGGTATCTTTGACAATTCGTTCATTTACGATGTCCAAAGTGCTGAGGTCCCATTCAGGCGGACAAGGTTCTTCATCAACAATCTTTCTCTGTCCATTAAAAATATTTGAACTAGATTCTGAATTAAAACATTCAGGTACTACTATAAATAAAATAAGTGTGATTCGCTTCATTTTTTTTTAAACCCAATAAAATAGGTGCCTAGCCTTACTCAAGGTATTGAGTTTCCAAACCTTGAGAGTTATGAGCTGATACCTGGTGTTATGCGCTTATGATAATACCTTTAGTTGTATGTCTAATACAGGGGATTAGGTATTCATTTGTTAGCATTTTTTTTATCACTCAGAAATCAGATGTGATCTGGTCTTTAGTGATTATTCTGCTGGTCAATTTTTTGATCGTTGTATGGTCAAACTTATTTTTAATTAGTTCAAGAGAGCATATGAAGTCGTTAATTTCATCTTCGGTATTCAGTATCAATTAGTTTATATCCCTTGGTTGGAAATGGAGTCTGTAGAGTTCGGAAACCATCAAATTTGCATTTTCTCTGAATGAGTCGTCCAGGAATTGCTCTTTATTTAAATGTGTCCAAACTTCCTTATTCGTTACTTTTGGAATCCAACGCCATTCTCGTTCATCGTAAAATCTAGTGATTTTATTTTTTCCGTTTTTATACATCTTGCCAGAATATGGTTTTGTAAACATAAGAAAATCAGAAAAAAGTTGACTGAATTCCTTTGCTTTTTGATCGTTACTTTCTTCTTCGAAATTCTGCCTATACCACTTAATTAGTTTTTCATAGTTTGAAGCTGTTCTTGCCTTTTGTTTGGTATAAATAACTGGGCTGAGGTTCTTCTTAAATCCCCAGTTTTTGGTCAAACCGATTCCATAGTTTCCGTAAGTTCCAATATGTCTTTTGAGTTTGGATAGCGGTATGTCACAGAAACAAACCATAGGATACGCCATTTCCATTTTCATATTTCCAGTTAAATAGTCAGTGCGTTCGAGACAATATCTGGGTTCAAAGGATTTCTCCAAAATCCCGATTAAGTTTTCCTTTGAGTTTGTGAAATGGAAAAAGGTATTGGAACTAAGATTTTCGTAATATTTATGACTCATTCAAGTTATGATAGAAATTATTGCTAACGTGAAGATATAAGTACATTATGAACTTTATTCACCTTAAAACTACCCACTAAACTAACTAAGTTTTTATGTTTTTAAAAGCATTAATTGAGACATATATATAATTTTCTGACGTTCTGGCGGAATTGTGCCCGAACATAACTTAAAAATGTCTCCAAATAAAGAAAAAAGAGGTAGACCGATAATAAAATAAAAGCCATTTCAGCGGCATATTTAGGAGCGATCAGTTATTATATTTCCGTGAAATAGGGTGCCAAAGTAAATGTAGCAGATGCCAAGGTGATCCATGAAGACCTTCAACAGCAGTTATTAAAAGCTAAATATGGCCCTTCCGACGAAACAGATGCCTCACGAATAAAATCGGCTAATCTCACCCAAAACAAAGTGATGGGTACATCGAAATCTATTAGGGTTGTGCCTTGATTTTTTTTTTGCCTGATTTGGTATCATTATGCCATTCTAGCTTCATTTCCCCACTTCCGATACACTTTTTTCCATAATTATTATTCAATTGTTCGGTTACGACATTGAATTCTGTCAGTTTTTGGTCAAATCGACGAGCTCAGTACTCAAATGAGCTGCCAAAAAGGCGGAATTTTCCGGTTAAAATATTGAATTCCCCACTTCAAAACCGGAATCGTGAATAAAATATATGGAATCAGTAGGTTCCGAAGTACCCCCTCGCTGACTTCTACTCCGCTGGCTTCGACAGGCTCAGCCACCGGTAGGTGTAGGATACACTGGTCTAAGTTTAGCAAAGCGTAACTTAGACCTATAATGCCGAAAGTTTTCAACTTTCGTTAAATAAGCACAAGCACAAGCTGCTGACATCGAATAAATAGATGGAGAGCTCATCGGGTTGACTTCGACTCCGCTCAGTCACCGGTGACAAAGTCGAAGAAAATGGTATGTGAACCAAAGAAAGAGAAAACTTCACCAATATTAATTAATGAAACCTACATCCAATGGTGACAATCATTCTATAGTAATTTGATTTATTACAGTGCTTGGCTAAGGTAGCCTTAATTTAATCCTGCAATTTATTTTTATCCGTTCATTTCTTTTCCCCTGAGTTGCTACGCTTCAGGGCAGGCATTGATGAAAAGAAACGAACCAAAGAAAAATCTAGCCAAAACTAATCTTCCCCGCACGAGGCTCTCGCCCCCTCGTAGTTTTGGACCAACCAATTCGCCCTTAGTTTTGCGATTGCTTAAAAATGAGAATAAGGGGAGTCTACAAAGCCTTAAATGCGATTTTATTTAAAGCTTCCTTTCCTCTTATTGAAATCCCTTGCTGAATGATGAACTGTAAGAATGCTTATGGAATTTTCAGCTTTTAGTCGATAAATAATTCTATAATTGCCTTCAACCAACTCTCTGATATTTGGATCATTAATTTCAGGTGTGATTTTACCGGCGTAAATTTGTTTTTTAATAATTTGAGTTCTTAACTTTATTCTGGAGATTTGAAGCTGAGCATATTTTGCGGAATCCTTAGAAATATATTCAGCTATGTTTTTTAAATCATCTTTAGCTTGAAATGTCCAATTTATTTGAACCATTTCTTCATTTCTTTTTCAAGTTCATCTTCAGAGATTTCATCTCCATTGTCTGATTGTATAATCCCATTCTCAACCTTTTCAATAAGAATGAGTTTTTCCACCAATTCATCAATGGTGAATTTATCAGGGAAATTTTCTATTTGCTCTATGAGCTTTGATTTTGTTATCATATAATCGGATTCAATGGTTCAATTTACAAAAAAGTCATCAAATGGCTTAATAAATGAATGGCAATGTATGGGTTTGAGGCATTATTCCTAGCATTGAGGCATATAACCCCTGTAAACTACGGGCAGGTACCTGCTATTTGGTGTCTTTAATAAATTTCTTGTATTCCTACCTATCTGGTCTAAGTTTAGTAAAGCGTAAAGTAGACCTATCATCAGGAAAGTTTTCAACTTTCGTTAAATAATTTCCAAGTTGCCTCCATCGCTTAAATAGATGGAGAGCTCCTCGGGTTAATAATTTGGCTAAAGCCATAGAGATGTGTAAACCCCTGATACCCTCCAGCTAAAGCAGTAGGGTATTGAAAAGGAAGACATCACCAATACTAATTTATAAAACCTAAATCCCATTCTGACAATCATTGATGAATGAATTTCCGCCTTGTAGCTTTTCGGGGTTAAGAAATTTAAGCAGGGTTTGGCAAGGGCACAGGCATGTTTGACCAACATTTATGGCTAAGGTAAGGGGGAAGCAAGCTGAATAGACCAAACCTTAAATACAGGAGTTTGCGGGTGTGAGGGTAGCCTTGAATTTTAGCCGAAAATATACTCAGCGGCGGGGTTTTCCCTGACGTCTCAGGACAGGTTGGTTACTTTTTGGCCCACTGACCTAACTCAGGGCAGGCCTGTAGCAAAAAAGTGACAATGTCCATGGTAAATGACTTGGTATCAATAGCGTCCTAAATAAAAAAGAGAGAGGCATAAGTTTTTGCCCAAAATAAGTATTTTGGGTTTGAACCAAAAACACTCCTCTCTCATGAGTAATATTATATTGTTTTCACAGATTATTAAAAAGATTGACCGATCAATTTTCAAAAAGTTGGTAAAAGCAAAGCAAACAGACAAAGGCTGCAAAGGTTTTGACAGCTGGACACATTTGGTTTCCATGCTTTTCTGCCATTTTGCCAAGAGTAGCTCTGTAAGAGATATCTCTAACGGGCTACGGTCAGCTACCGGAAACCTTAATCATCTCGGTGTTTCAAGAGCACCCTCCAAATCCAGTATCAGTTACCAAAACAAACATAGAGATGCGGGCTTGTTCAAAGAGCTGTACTTTTCACTGTTGGATAGTTTAGGACAGCAGGCTTGCTTGAAGCGTATCAAACTTAAAGTCAAAGTCCCTGTTTACTTGCTAGATGCTACAGTGATAAGTCTTTGTCTTTCGGTCTTTGATTGGGCTACCTTCCGTGCCAAAAAAGGTGCTATAAAGATGCATACCCTCTTGGATTATGATGGAAAACTCCCTGTTTATGTGAATATTACCGAAGGAAGTGTAGCTGACAACAAAGGTGCTTACGATATTCCTTTGGAGAAAGGATCTGTGATCGTGGCAGACAGGTATTACAATGACTTCCCTATGCTAAACGTTTGGGATGAGAAAAACGAGCAGACAATAGCGCTGATAACAAACAATTTCAACTGGGCGGCACAGACAATAGGAGACCTTTACAATAGGAGACCTTTATAAGTCTAGATGGGAGATTGAAGTGTTTTTCAGGGATATCAAACAATTACTGCACATCAAAACATTCATAGGCACTACTCAAAATGCGGTAATGATACAGATATGGACTGCATTGATTACAATTTTGCTTCTCAAAGTAATGAAGGCGACTACAAAATAAGGATGGCATCTGTCGAATCTGGTGACATTTATTCGACTTAATATGTTCGTTAAAATCGAATTGCAAAAATGGCTCGATAGACCCTTTGAAGACCACAAAAAACCTCCTAAGAATGTAATACAGGGTGTTTTTCTTCTGAATTCAACCTAAACTATTTCAGTATGGACTCAAAAACCGATACATTTAATCTGACTTTATATTTAGAACAGCATTTTCTTTTAATTTGTTTATGTTACTTAAAATTTGTTAATTAAAATTCATTTTAAAACAAACTACCTATGTATTGAATTCTGTTGCCCGTTTAACGCATCTGCTCGATAAATATCTGGCCAACACCTTTTGCCATTAGAGAAGGGTGCGTTTTTTGAAATGCTCAGTGAACCTAATTATAAGGATCTTTTGAACCAAAAAAATGCAGGTAATTTTTCTTCTAATAAAGTAGAAGCGGCGTTACTAGCTTCTAGGAAGGAAGGCAATTTAGTGTTTGAAAACATCACTTTGGCGAAGCTGCTTTTCCACTTCAAAAGCACTTTGGAGTTGAGTTTCTATTCGACAATGATACCTTTAAGAGGTGTAGGTTTACTGCAAATTTTGATTTGGGGGAAGACTTAGATCAGGTTCTTGAAGCGTCGACAAAACTCAATGGTATTTCCTCAAGGGAGGAAAACAACAATATCTATTTTATTTGAACTAAATATTTGTAAAAAGAGAACAAGGCCTATGTGAAATCCAGAAAACAAAAAAGCTGCCCCGGTTGCACCCGAAGCAGCTCTGCCTAATGAAAGGCATAGATACAGTCATTATCAATTAACATAACCCAAAACAAAACTATGAAATTTTATTTATCTAGGGCCTATCGTGTCCTGTTTGAAAATCATGGACTTTATCCCTTGAATTGTCAAGCATTGGCAATTCCTTTTAAAACGCTTGGAGTCGGCTTTTTAGTATTTCTTTTTATGATTACTACTACTAAAGCCAGCAATCAATTACCGGATCTTGAGGATGTTTCTGTCAGTATAGAACTAAAAGGTGAGCCACTGTTGAGTGCCTTCAATAAGATAGAGGAAAGCACTCCTTACAAGTTCTCTTATAAGTTGGATCAAATCAAAAAGCATCAAAATCTATCGTTAGGTAAGTCTAAGAGAACACTCAAAACTACGCTGGATCTACTTCTGGAAAATACAGAATTACAATATGAAGAATTGAAAACAGTATTGTAATTACCCCAAGGGTAAATCAACCGCAAAAAGTACAGCAATCTATCTCCACTGCTGCCGTTAAGCTAATTTCAGTTAGCGGAAAAGTCACTACTGATATTGATCCTCAGGGTATGCCCGGAGTGAATGTACGAGTTGTCGGCACTCAAAACGGAACTGTCACTGATTTAGATGGTCTTTATAAGATAGATGTAGCCGATGGGAATGCAGTATTGGACTTTACATTTATAGGATTCGAATCCGTACGTGAGGCAGTGGGCACTAGAACAGTCATCAATATTAACCTGAGTGAAATTATCAGCGGGCTCGATGAAGTGGTGGTGATAGGGTACGGTACGCAACGGAGAAGTGATTTGACAGGCTCTGTTGCCAGTATATCACCAAAGGAACTCGTAGATAGGCCAGTTGTTAATATTGGACAAGCCCTGCAAAACAAAGTATCAGGGGTTCAGGTAATTAAGCAAGGTGCTGGGTATCCAGGCTCCAATCCAATCATTCGTATCAGAGGTACAAACTCAATTAATTCGAACAGTGATCCGCTCTTTGTAGTCGATGGGATTATTGGGGTTAGTAATGCCCTGAGAAACATTAACCCACAGGATATTTTAACAATGGATATTCTGAAAGATGCTTCAGCCACCGCTATCTATGGTACCCGAGGAGCAAATGGCGTGATCATAATCACCACCAAGCGAGGAGAGGTTGGTGAAGTGAAAGTTAATTATAATGGTTCTGCAACGATGGGAACGATGCAGAGAAATAATTATACTGTTACTAAAGACCAATTTTTCTACCTCTATGAGCAGGCGTTTACCAACACGCCTAAGTATGGTACCCTGGATAAGTCAAAGGATTTCAGAGGGGGTGAGAATGGGGGTACAGGCGCTTCATGGTCTGAAATGCCGCATTTGTTTGAGCAGGTTCCCCAGGGAGGTTATTTTATGGATCTAGTTGGGAATGACGGAAATTATTACAAACCTAGATATTACTCAAACTGGGAGGATATCGCTTTTGATAATTCCTTTTCACAAGACCATTATATTGATGTGAGTGGTGGGTCTGAAAATGCAAAATACTCATTTGCCCTGGGACATACTGATCAGGATGGTCTTCTGATGCAATCTTACTACAAGCGTACAAATGCCCGGTTTACAACGGATATCGAATTGAACAAATGGCTGGGCGTAAGCACAAATATTTTGTATTCAAGGGCAAAAAATACAAGAGGAGATGATCAACTCAGAACTATTTCAGAGACATGGCCAATTTTGCCTACCAAGTATCCAGATGATCCTGAATTTGGTATATATGCAGGTAACTGGAGTACTGGCAGAGATTTTCCTGTTGGAGAGAATTGGAGAAATATTGTATACACAACAGATCAGAGAGACGGATACTATCTTAACCAACAGTTGACAGGAGGTATAGTACTTAACGCTCAAATTACTGAGAATTTAAGTTTTAAGGCTAATTTTGCTATAGATAACAGGAGTGAAGACAGTAGATGGTCTAATGGGGACTTCCAGGGAACAAGGAATTCAGATGCCAGAGGAAGCAATCAAAGGTGGTTTTATTGGCAAAATGAAAACTACTTTGATTACAATAAAGTTATTGACAACCATTCATTTTCTGGTGTACTCGGACTTTCTTGGCAGGAAACTCAAACTGATTGGGTGGAAGCGCGAGCTTCTAGTTTTCCGTCAAATTTTTATAGTTACAATAATTTAAATGCAGGTGCAAATACACCGCAAGCCCGTTCTTCAAATCAAAGAAGTGCACTGAATTCGTACTTTGCACGTGTCAACTACGCTTATGATGGCAAATACATGTTGACAGCAACCGGACGTATGGATGGATCTTCAAAGTTCGGGCCTAACAATAAATATACATTCTTTCCATCTATTGGGTTAGGCTGGAGAATTTCCAATGAAGAGTTTTTGATTGGCAACAGCGTAGTTTCTAATCTTAAAATTCGGGCCAGTGCCGGGCAGACAGGTAACCAGGAGATCGGAAGTTTTGTAACCCAAAGGTATATCAACACAGCAAATGTGATGTTTGGCAATGGCTTACAATCAGGTTTCTATCCAGGATCTACAGGTAATCCCGACTTAAAATGGGAAACAACTTTTCAGTATGACATTGGAATTGACCTTAGCTTGTTCAAGGACAGGGTCAGTATCGTAGCTGACTTTTACCATAAAACAACGAGCGACATGTTGTTTAATCTTCCATTACCACAATCAAGCGCACC
>Ga0075118_10001853_pt1 | contig 14252 bp, 5 predicted proteins | sample AntAceMetag02UKE_FD_69794 | JGI IMG/M metagenome (GOLD analysis project Ga0075118, IMG submission 69794) | Saline lake microbial communities from Ace Lake, Antarctica - Antarctic Ace Lake Metagenome 02UKE | ecosystem: Environmental > Aquatic > Non-marine Saline and Alkaline > Saline | place...
AATTCGCAGCCGCAGGCGTCAAAATCGACCTCGGGATCTGAACTGGCTTCACCGAGCAAGTAGCAGCGCCACGCCAGCGGATCGGAAGGTAACCGGCCGGGATGAACCGTGACCGGTGCTCGCGGTCCCAATGGGGCAACGGAATTAGGGGTGGCGGTGAGATGGATCATCTCTCCGCTCTCCAGACTGTGAATCTGCAGCGCCGGTGGACCCGCGGTCGGAGGGCTGTGATGATCGTCTTGCGCCGGCGTCCAGAGCCCGAGCGGCTCAAGGGTCGCTGAGATGTCCGATCGTGACTCGAGCACTTCCAGTAGTTTCATCTGCCCGTGACAGAGGGGACATTGCAGCGGATCTGCTCCCCAAACCTGTAATATCAGTTGTCGCCAGGGGCGACGACGACGTCGGGTGCTTGCCGGTGCGGTGGCAGGGCTCGAGGCTGGCTGTGTCGCGGCGGCTCGCTTTGCGCCGCGCGCCCGATTGCTGTAGGCTCCGTAGTAGCGGAGCATCGGCACATTTTTGGGCGGTAGATGGGTGAGCAGGGCGTCAATAAACGCGGTGCCGCTGAACACTTCAAAGTTACGACGGGTGCGCCAGTGCTTAGCGGAGCGATAAAGCACGGTGCCTGTGCGTGGCTCGTAGGTGATCTTCTCCAGCGAAAAGGGGCAGCGGATGAGGTATTCGGCGAGCCGCTGGCGTCCGGCGGTATCGGCCGCGGCGAGCGGGGACTCGCCGGCATCGAGGGTGAATCCGCTGTGCCGCCACGAGAGCAGTTTCGCCACGAGGTCGGGGCCGATAGCTCCGGCTTTGAGCAGGCGGCTGAGCACCTCTTGGCGCCAGATTTCGGTCAGATCGGCCCAGCCGCCAGCGGGCGCGAGGGCAAAGCTGTGGTCGCGGCGCCAGACCCCCCCGGTCACGAGCACATGGAGGTGAGGATGCCAGGTCAGGAAATCGCCAAACGTCTGGGCGGCGATGACTAAGCCGGGCTGGCCGTCGGGAGTCTGCGTGCGCTGGCCCAGCCACGTGCTCAGGGCGGCGTTGGCGGCGTGGAAAAGTTCGCCGAGCAGGGCGCGCTTGCGCTGAAAAAGCGGACGAAGGAGACGCGGGATCGTGAGCACCACGTGGCGATGCGGCACGGCCTGGCAGATCTCCTCGGCGATGACCGGAGCGAGCGTGAGCGTGCGCCGCTGGGCGCACGAAGCGCAGATCATACGCTGCTTGCAGGTAAACGCGTGGAGGAACTCGTGAGCGCAGTCCTCGCACCGCCAGCGGGTGAAGCCAGCGTGGAAATCCCCGCAGCGCTGAAAGGCGCGCACGCTGGGAGCGACCGCCCGAGCGCGTTCGGGATGGGTGGATTGGTAATCGGACCAGTGCCGATCAAACACCTGCCAAATGGGGGAGGCGCGCGGGTGACGGGGACGATAGCGACGGGCGACAGGCACAACAGCATCCCCAGCCAGGAGGCGGGGATATGCCTTGGGACGAAGCTCACGGGTGGTTTATTCAAATAGAGGAGGTGCACCGATCAGACGTTTTTGTTGACCACAGATTACTGATAAGATCCGGATCAAAGGCAGGGGAGTGGGGTTTGGCATCCTGTCATTTATCCGTGAAATCTGTGGTTCAAAAACTGCCTGCCTCACCGGCCGGTTGATCGCGCCGCGTTCGGGCGCCGTCAAGCGGCGCCCCTACCTACTCCACTGCCCACCTAGTGGAATCAGTCGATCCCCCAAAAAAATGGTGAGCCGACCGCCATCCGAGGTAGGGGCGTTGCTTGACGACGTCCGCTTCACGCTGATGGCTCTGTTCCCTTCGTTGCCTTCTGTGAAAATCAGCAGTGGCGCCAGGATCGAGGCGGTGGTGACGCGAGGGGCACCCGCAGCATGCGCTGATCCGAAGCCCATCGCGCCGGCAGGGTAGCGGACGATGGGGAAATCGTCCCTCCCGGCCCTCACTTTGGCTACGCCTTCATTCTCTCGGAACGTCCGCCTCTCGCGTGCCCAAGGCGCGGACTCGCATAAACTCCAGCGCGCCGATGATGAATGCGATCAGGCCGGCGTTGATCCACCAGAAATGGAATTTGATGAGCTTTTCGGCTCCCCACGAGAACCAGCCCAGCTCCACCGGGGCGGTGATCGCCACGCGATCCACCGTGTCGCTGTCTTCGATCTCGATCCACCATTCCCCCGCCGGCCGCATCACATTGACGGTCTTCCAGCGTTGGCGGGCGGGGCCGTCGGGCACGACTTCGACGCTGGCCGTATCGCTCACCAGTCGCATCCGCAGGGCCGTCTCTGGATCGCCGAGGCCGCCGTTGAAGCGGAACCGTAACACGGGCAGCGTGGACGGGGGCTGGCGTTCACTGCGCCAGACCCAGGACTGCGTTTGATCACCCAGCGGAGACGAAGCGATGATGGGATACGGCGGCGGAGGCAGTTCGTCTTTGACCGAATGGGCCGCGGGGACGGGCATGATGGGTCTCCGCACGGCGGCGGGCATCAGGCCGCGAATGCTATCGTGTTGCCATCTTTCGATGAGCAACTCCGCGGAGGGGTAGGGCAGGTCTTGCGCTGGCGACTCCCGTAACCGCGCCTCGTCACCTTGGGCAAAATAGTCGCGCATGACGGCTTCGCTGGTCTGCGCTCGCTCGGCGAGTCCGGGTAATCGCTTTTCGATCGTCGCAGCCGTCGCCCCGATCAATCCGGTCGCCATGCCGATAATCCACCCCGCGAATAGCAGGTGCTGCCAGGGACGCTGGAACTTCCAGCTCAGCGCGAGGCCCTGCACCACCACGAGCAGATAGTAGGTCGTCAGGTAGCGAGAGATCAGCGGGGAGCCGTGACCACGCAGCCAGGCGGTCGCCACCACGGTGAGCAGCAACCAAACTCCCATGCCCAGGAAAACGGCATCTATCGGCGCTATTTTCCTCTTACGCAGGATCAAGCCGCCCACCAAAACCAAGGGCAACGCCGCCAACAGACCCCAGGGGAGGATACCATCGAGCGGCCACGATAAGGCTTGAATCAGCGATCCGACAAAATCCCCCAGCGACCCGGCTCGGAGCGGGTCATGGCCCGCCACTGTTACGCGGCTCACGAGTCCGATCACTACCCAAAGCCCGGAGAGGCCGATAGATGTAATCGCGAGAGCCGACAACCCGCGGGCTCGAATTCCCTGGACCGCCAAGACCGCAATTATGGCGACCGAAGACAGCATCCCGGACGCCATGGCTCCGAGGGCAAACGCGCCGCACGCATGGCCTCCCCACCACGCCCAGTCGGGGCGATTCGCTCGCAACACGCCCCAGATTTGGAGGAACGAAAAACCCAGCACGAGATACACCTGTGACTGAAATCCACCCAGCGTATTTTCCCAATCCAACGGCAGGATCCACATCAGGACCGCCAGACCCGCCAGCACCGCGTAGCGCCAGCCTCGCAGATAGGCGCCCAGCCATCGCAGCACCACCAGCAAGAGACCCGCGTGCAGCAAGGCATTGAAAAACAGCTGCACGTAGACGTCCCACTGCTGGTTCAAGACTACCCCAGCCCAACTCAGTGCTTTGGTGAACACCACGCGGTGTTCGTTATGGGGCTCAAAAAACGCCGACCATTCCAGCCGATCTTCGGCCCAAGGTCGTATGATCGACTCCCCCTCGGCATCGATTTGATCCCGAAAGGGCAGGCTGCTACCGGCGGTGTCGACCAGCCACAACTTGGCCCCGACGACCATCAGCACCAACCCGATCCCCATCAACCACCGATGAATCGATCCGCTTCGCCGCATCATAGCGCCTTTAAACCCGCGGCGGCACCGCGAGGGAAAAGTCCTCAAACTCAGCCGTGAGATTTGGATTGTAGGCCGGATCGCGGTCGAGGAGGGCGCCCCAACGTTCGCGCATGCAAGCAATCTCGCCGGCGAAGCGATCCAGTTTATCGGGGGAATCCTCCCCGCCGCGACTCGCCGACTCGTGATGGTAAAACTCCGCAAAGGGAGTCCAAAGATTGCGGAACCCGGCGCGCCGCACTTTAAGGCAGAAGTCGATGTCGTTAAAGGCGACCGCGAGCGACCGTTCATCGAATCCACCGACCGCAACGAAGACGTCCCGCCGCACGACGAGGCAGGCCGCCGTTACCGCCGAATAGTTCTGCACCAAGCGCAACCGATTACGTTGGCCGGCACTGCCTCGGGCCGCGTCTTTGAACGCATGCCCCGCGACCGACGGCGTGCCGTTTAAACCACCAATGCCGAGAATTACCCCGGCGTGCTGCACGGTGTCATCCGGGAAATAAAGCATCGCCCCGACGGCTCCAATCTCGGGACGAGCCGCTTGCGATACCATTTCCTCCAGCCAACCCGCATCGATGGTTTCGAGGTCGTTATTTAGGAACGCGAGAAACACCCCGGAAGCGTGGCGCGCGGCGAAATTGTTGAGGGCCGAGAAATTGAATACGCCGTCGAACCGCATGACCTGCACCTGCTCTGCTTCGAGCTGGGTGAAGTATTTTAGAATCGTCGGATCATCCGAGCGGTGATCGACGACGATGATTTCGTAGTTCGGGTAGTCGGTGCGGCTGCGGATGGAATCGATACACGTCCGCAGCAGCTCGTAACCATTGTGCGTCGGAATGATCAGGCTCACGCGAGGTGCCGGGGAGGGCAGGGGGTATTTGATCCGCCAATGCTGACCCTCGACCGGTCGGAGCTCGGCGGAGACCCCGCGGGCAATGAGATCATCCTTGAGCGCGCGCTCGGCGGCTTTAAACGGATAGTCGTCCTTCTGGTCGATGACCAACGCGGTGGACCCCGGGATCGCCCGCCAGTGGTAGAGCACTTTGGGAATGTGGTGGACTTGCTCATCGCGCAGCTCGCGGGTCGCGCGCAACGTGAGGTCCCAATCTTGACTACCTGCCAGACCCTCGCGGAACCCGTCGATGTCGCGCAGTCGCGCGGTGCGGAACATAGATAAGTGGCAGGTGTAGTTTTGGCCGCGCAGGAGATCTGGATTCCAATCCGGTTTAAAGTAGGGATCAGAACGGTGACCGCCTTCATCGATTTTGTCCTCGTCGGTGTAGATGAACTCCAGCCCGGGCTTTCGGTGCAGCGCGTAAACAATTTCAGCCAGCGCATGCGGTGCTAGTTCATCGTCGTGATCAAGCAGGGCGCAATATGTTCCCGTGGCTAGCGCGAGGGCGGAGTTGGAGGCGGCGGAGATATGCCCATTTTCGGTCCGACTCACGATTTTTATCCGAGCATCCTGGTGCGCGAATTCTTTTAACACGGCCGCGACGTAATCGGTCGTGCTCGCATCGTCGGCGATGCAAAGCTCCCAATTAGGATAGTATTGATTGCGCACGGATTCGATAGCTCGACGCAACCACGGCTCTGCCGGATTGAAGACGGGCATAAGCACGGAAATCAGCGGGCGCTGCGCCATCTCCAGCGCTTCGATTCGAGCCCGATGGTTGATCGTGTCGGCTAACGAAAGCGTGTCGAAGCGCTGCACCCATTCGCGATAGTGGTGCCGTAAACTCTCGATTGATCCGGACATCACTCGCGTATGGCGAGCGGCGAAGCGTCGCCATTTTCCGTCGGCAGTGAGGGCTTCAAATACGGTTTCTCCTTCCCATCCGGGCGGCAGCTCATACTCGGCGGTGAAACCCGCGTTGCGCGCAAAAGGGTAATCAGGGTGGAGGGTGGCCACGTCGGGTCGCGGCACTCCGAGATCAACGGTCAGCTCCAGATCGCCGGCGATGATTCTCAGTTCAACGATCTCTTGGCGATCGGTGGTTACGACCCAACCGCGAATCCGTCCGCGGGTCGGCGCGGCTGCCCAGTCGGCCGGTTCGTCGATCGTGTGAGGCAGACTGCTATCGAGGGCGATGGTGAGCTCGGTCGCAGCGGGCCGGGACTCACGCTTTTCAGGCTCGGCCGGCGCGTCTTTTGCCAAAAGCGGATCCAACAAAACTCGCCGCAGGGCGCGAAGCGGCGCGGTGAAAACCCAAGATCCGGATTGGGTGATCCGCTGCAGCTTAGATTCCAGCGCCTCTCGTCGCTTCGCGTGCTCGCGCTCGTTGTGGGCGAGCAGATTCTGCAGCTCTGCTTGTTGGTGCTCCAGCCGGTTGACTAGCGGCACTAGATTCTGGTTTAGGCTCTGGAGTTCAGCTCGCACGTTGGTGGTGACGTGGCGTTGCTCTTGAATCTTCGCGGCGTTGTAACGCTCACCGCTGAGGTAACGAAGGCGCTGGGCCTCCGAGGTTCGTAAATCGGACTCCAGTGCCTCGATCCGATGCACGAGTCCCCGGACCCGTTCCCCGAGTTCGGCGTCGAGCCGATCAATCAATACCGCGGTTTCATCGGCGCTGCCCGGGCGATCGCCGAAGAGCAGCGGCGCGGCACTGAGACGCTTATAAAACTCCAGTAGGCCACTGGTATTGGCGATGAGGTCGAAATGCAGTCGGGCAAAGCTATGCGCGCCTTTACTGAGTCCGGCGGCCAGTTCGGGGTCAGCAAATACCTCGCGGCAACGGCGGGCAATTTCTTCGGGTGCGGCATTGCGCAATAACAGCCCCTCGCGGCCGTCCCGGATGAGCATGCCGATGTTGGTTGCCGGTAGCACGGTCGGGCGGCCGGACCAAAGGAACTCGGGGAGCTTCGAGGGCAGCCGATAGTCGTTGAACTTATCGGTCGCCCCGGGTTGCACCAGCACATCGGCGGCAGCGAGGAGTCGGGGCAGTCTCGATTTGGCGACAAATCCGAGATCCGTGACGAAGTCTCCACCGACTTCGGCGAGGATCTTTTGATACTCGGCGGGGTGATGTCCGGTGCGGACCAATCGGGTCGCACCGCCCGATTCGTTGAGCAGGCGAACGGCGAGGGTGAGGCACTTCACGTCCGGGAGATTCGCAAACGTGGTGCTGCCGGTGTAAACGACTAGCTTTTCGGTGGCAGCCAGTCCGATCTGCAGGCGTTCGGTCCCGATCTCCGCAGCCGTCACCGCTGCGGACTCGGCCAGTCCCGGGAGCAGCAGGTGGGTCTCAGGCCCCGGAGGAATGAGCTCCCGCAGTCGCTCTGTGATGTGAGTGACGCCGTGAGCCACGGTCAGAAAATGACGCGCCCGCAAGGGCACCGACAGATTGCTCGGCAGACGGGCCGCTAGTTCGAACTCGGACAGGTCAGCGGCCGCGACGTTCCCGCGCTTAAGGAACGCGTCGGTGAGATGGGCTTCGTTGTCTTCGAGATGGACGAGCAGCCGGGCGGCGGGCTGACCGGCGAGGTAGGTCATCGCAAATTGCCGCACATTTTCGCGTGGCGTCCAGGCGTGCACCACATCGGCACCTTGGCGATTCGGGAAGGCGCGCGGCTCATGCAAAACCTCGGTGAATGTCGCTACCCGATACAACGCATCGGGCAGGACGTCTTTGGTCTCGGGATGATCGGGCACGGCCACGATGCAGGCGTGGCCTAGGCGAGTGAGTTGGTTCGCGAACGCCCCGATGTGATTGAGGCTGTTCGACGTGCAGTCGCCGTAGTTCGCGAAGAGGATATTCACTGGGCAGAAAAGCGGGTCAGGTTACGGCGAGGGACTTCGCTAACTCCAGCACGGTTTTAGCGGTATTTTCCCAGCTAAATGCCCCGGCGCGGGCAATTCCCGTCGTCGCCAGACGAGCGTAGAGGTCGGCGTCTTGGTCAAGGAGGAGCATGGTGTCGGCCCATTGGCCGGGATGGCGAGGGGAACACTGCAAGGCGACCCCGGCTGAGACCTCGGGCAGGCTGCCAACATCGCTGGCAATCACGGGTAGTCCTTGGCTAAAGGCCTCGAGGACAGGTAGTCCGAAACCTTCGTGCCAACTCGGCTGGAGCAGCGCAAAGGCGGACCGATAAGCCGCCCGCAACGCGCGATCGTCGAGGTAACCCAGATAGCGCACGTCCACCCCGGCGGCCCGTATTTGCCCCATGCGTTGGTGAATGCTTTCAGCACGCCAACCGCGTCCGCCGACGACGTGCAACGGGCGAGGCGCGTCCGTGCGGGCAGCGTAGTTTTCGTAGGCATCGAGAATACAATCGTGGTTTTTGCGGGGTTCGATTGATCCGACCATTAACCACGGTGCTTCCGTGGTCCGCGGTGATACCGCTGCGACGGTATCCCATCGACTGGCCCCGCCAGCGATGCGATACGGCCGGCCGTTTCTTTCTAACCAACCGGGAAAGAAGGACTCGAAATCTGCCCGCGTGGCCTCGCTCACAAAAACAAACGCACTGGCCCGGGCGATCGCTTGGCCCAGCTCGCGCTGACATACCATCCGGGTCGCAGCGGTGGCGAAATCGGGGTGAGTCCAAAATACCATGTCATGGACCACGTAAATTAATTTTGCGGGCGCGACGCGCGGCGCATGAAAACTCGACGCAATGACCACATCGGGTTCTCCCGGGAGGGGCACCTCGCCCGCTTCGATCTGACGCCACAGGGCCCGAGCGGGAACCGGCAACATCAAGCGCAACGGCATTTCAATGTCGCGACCGGTGAGGTAGGTGCCGTGACCGGGTTCGCCGTTGATCCAGTCACCAAATTGATGATACAGCACATACTCGTGTCCCTCGGGGCGCCCGACCGCGACCATGGCTCGCGCTAACGCGTCGGCATACCATGCGCAGCCCGCTCGCTGGGCGGCCGTTTGGGCGACATCTAATCCGATCTTCATGGCACGAGGTGGTGCGCCGCAGCGTACAGAAAATGTTTGAGACGCCGGGCCTCGAAAGAGAGCGAAAAACGCGAGAGCCGGACCTTACCCTTGGCGGCGAGATCATGGCGCAGGCCGGGGTCTCCCGCCACTTTAGCTAAAGTCTGAGCCACGGCATTCGGATCGCGCGGGTCGAACCACGCGCAGGCATCGCCGCCGACTTCAGGTAAGACCGACGTGGCCGAAGCCGCGACCGGCAAGCCAGCATGGAACGCTTCGACGAGGGGGATGCCGAAGCCTTCGTGGAGAGAAGGAAATACTAACGCGCCCGCATGCTGCCAGACCGCAATAAAGTCAGCGTGGTCCAAGTGTCCGGCGAAACTGACGTGCTCCGCCAAGCCGAGTGATTCGCTGAGTTTTACCAACGTCTGCATGCGCGCATTCGGATGCCCCGTTAGCAGTAGATCCCACGCCTCGTCTCCGACCCGATGGCGGTAGAGCTGGTAAGCGGTCAGCAGCACCTCGTGGTTTTTGTGCGGCCAAAAATTAGCCGGATAAAAGAAGAACGGCCGTCGCGGCAGCGTCGCGGGTCGGGCGGTTTGGGCCGGCGAGTTACCGAGTCGGCCATGCACCGCGGCGTAGGTGTAGAAACACCGGGTCGGATGGATGCCGTAGTAATGGTTCAGCCGGTCGATGCCATGTTGGGCGAGGGTCTGAATCCAAGTCGCCGAGTTGATAATGCGTTGGAAATTTTGCTCCCGAAAATTAACCTCCTCGATGGGCAACGCCGCGGGCAAGTCGCGGTGCAGCGCATCCACTAGCAGCGAGATCACCGGCAAACCCGGGCGCATGAATTCCGAAGTGCCGAAGGGGCAATAGAGCACCTCTGGTGCGTAGCGCGATTCGAACTCAGTTTGAGTGAGCGGCTGCGATGTGGGATCAACGGATTGGATATGCCACGCGGCCAGCGGGCGCCACGCGACCACGGACGATCCGGAGAGAAAGGATAGCTCATCGCGCAATCCGCTTTGCGCTAAAACGATGATTCGCAGCGGAGTCCCCGGGAGCTGCTCCATTTCGTGCAGCAGTCCATAGACGAGCGGCTTGATGCCGCCATTGGCCCCGGCAGGTTCCAAGCGGAGAAGATCAACCCACACGGTTGTGGGCTGCTGGTTGCCGAGCGGACTTTGGGCGATCGCGGCACGGGAGCGTTGTCTCGATCGTTGGACGGCGGGTGGTTCCGATGGTGATCGCGGGGCGGCGATGCGACTGGCTCGAAAGGCGTGAGCAGATTGCTTTTCGACGAATCGTTCTAGCGCGGCCGTGCGCGGTCCCCAGCGCTGCAGAAAGCGTTTGGCGTTGCGGTATTCGAAGCGGCTTCGGCCTTCGCTCGCCGAGATGGCGTGTCGCACCGTGCTCCGATGGGCGACATAGATTTCCCAACCGGCTTCCCGGGCTCGCAGGCATAGATCGACGTCTTCGAATCCGTTTTGGTAACCCGTATCCAGTCCCCCCGTATTGATGAACCATGACCGATCAACCAAGCAGCACGCGGCGGTCACCGCATCGGCCACGACTACATCGGGGGCCGCAGCCAGTTCCGCCAGCGTCGGCTGATGATGCACCGGATAGCCGCCATCGACGAAGCGAATACCCGCATGGTCAACGGTCTCGGTGGCGGTCGAAATTTGAACGTTACCAACAATCCCGGCGTCAGGATGAACCGCGGCGATGCGGATCATCTCGGCGATGGCGCCGGCGGTCACAGCAACGTCGTTGTTGAGCAAACAAAGCCACTGCCCTTGGGCAATTTCGGCCCCGCGATTGGTCGCCCCGGCGAAGCCTTGGTTTGCGGGCAGGTGTTCGACCCGAATGGAGGCGGGCAGCGCGTCTAGGTAGTCGCGGGTCTCGACTGTGCTGCCGTCATTCACGATAATAATTTCGTGCGCAATTGCCGACGAAACCTGAGCCGTCAACGCCTCCAGGCAGTCCCGGGTGTGGCTGATCTGGTTGTAGACGGGGATGACAAAAGAGACCTGCATGGGCGCGAGATGTGAGCGGACTATTCGATGCGCAAATTGGCAATGACGGACCAATCGTAACCCGGATTGTGATCCGGCCCCGCATCGATCCACAATTCCAGTTCATGATCCGCTGGTAGGGCCAGTTCGACGTGGAGAAGGGCCTGGTGTTCGGGCCGACTTAGCGGCTGCACGAATTCAGACCAGATAACGCGTTGGCGGTCACCGGGACCGCGCACGAGGAGCTGGAACCGGACGCCGTCGGATTCATGTTGGTTTAGCCAAATTTCGGGCTGCAGACCGTAATCCAACACGATGGTGCGATCCCTTGCTAGGGGCGCGAACTGCAGAGCCCCCGGAGGATGAATATGCAGCACGTCTTGACCGAAGGCGGATAACACGGCTGGGGTATGCTGACTAAAAATCCGATCCGGCAGCGGCTGAACCACATCGAATAATCCCTTGGCATCACCATACGCCAACGACTGCCAATCCGCCGTGATAAACTCCACCCGCGACTCTCCGGGGCCCATGCGATCGGGTCGGGCGGGCAATATTCTACCGGCTGCTCGCCAGGACGAGAGCTGCGGCAGCAGACGATCGCGGGCGGCGGCGGACACGTAGATATCTGCCTCTGCGGTCGATGCGATGGAATCAGTCAGCAACCCGAGTTCGCGACAACGATGATGGACGAAGCGGGTGTCGCCAGCGACGGAGTCCATCGCAACGAGCACGGTATAATCGTCCGGCGCCATCGCGGCGCGGGAGAGCCGCCAAGCATCTTCATCGGTCTCGTAATTTTCGCGCACAAAAGTGAGCGGTCGGCCGATGGTATACGTGAGCAACGGATCCCACTCGCGTCCGAGAATGATGATCCGATCTTCCGGTGTCGTCAGCTCATGGATCAGCCGGCCCAATTCCGGCAGCGGCCGATCTCGCACCTGACCGCGGCCCAAGCCTTCGCGGTAGGATTGCAGTTGCAGAAAAATCAGCGCGATGAGACCCACCGTGAGAATTGATCGAATCGGGCTGCTCCGGGCCCAACGCTGCCAGATCGCGCTCCAACCGATGGCGATGACCGCGATCGCGACCGGCGCTATCGCCATGAAGTAGTAGTTGTGAACGTAATACAGGTTGGCGAAAGCCAGCGGACCCGTCAGAATGGCGGTGCCTCCCAAAAGCATGGCCCAGCGTTGTTTGGTGTCGCCGAGCACGGCTCCCACGATCGCGATGATCGACCACCACCACGGGAAAATGAGCCCGAAATATTCGATCACGCGACCCCACCAAGCCGGGTCCATGCGCTGTTCCCACGTGCCCCAGTTCCACGCCGTCAAATTCGCGGAGGTCAGAAAGTTTGCGTAAGGATGCGCATATTTGACGGCGTCGGCATACTGATTCCAAAGCACGGCGGCGATGATGCCGGGTAGGGTGGCAATCGCGGCCCAAATGAGACGCGACGAACCGAACCGCCGGGCCATGAGCAGCGTGAAGATTGCTCCGGCGGGGAGCAGCACGGCGAAGCTGGTGACCTTGGTCAGCGCCGCGATCACCCCGAGTAGAACCGTCGCCGCCAACCAACGTCGGTCGAGTCGACCAGCTGAGAGTGTTTCGATCAGTCCCGCCAACCACCACCAGGCGAGCGCCGCCGCCCATGATTCGATCAAGATGGACCGCGAGAACAACATCCAAAGAGGCGAAGTGAGGAGCAACGCAACCGCCGCCGATCGGGCGGTGAAGCCGAGTTCGACCCGCCGCAAAATCAGCCAGAGCGCCGGCAGCAGGGCCAGCGTGCCCAAAATCCCTACCAGTCGTCCGGCGCTAATAATATCGCCGCCGGTAAGATGCGCCGTAGTTGCCGTCAGTAACTGATAAGTGGGGAATTCCATCGGGAGATTCCACGGCGGTCCCAAGCCGTTGAACGGCGTCAGTGGGGACAGCCCCTGTTCGTGCAGCATTTGCGCGGTGATCGCCGTTTGCGCCTGACGGGTGCTATGCGCGTCGGTGGGTTCATTCGTCCAACCGCGTTGGACCGCCCACAAGTAAATGCCCAGTCCGGCCACTAAGAGTGCAAGGCCATGGAGGCTGGATTTCGGTAGCCGGAGTCGCGTCATGAGGGGAAAGGGTCGGGCGGTTGAGACCAAGCGAAGTAGGGAGCGAGCACCCACGTCGCAATGAGTAAGGGCGCGGCCGGGCCGAGGTAGGCTCCGATGATGGCAATGAAGGAGGTTGCCTCCACGAGCGCAACGACAAGAGCCAGCGCGGTGATTCCGCCCCAGAAGGTCAATAACACCGCCAAGGCAACTCGGGCGGAGGCGGATCGCCGTAAGCGAAATCCTAATACAACGGTCGCGCCCAGCGCCAAGAGCGTCGCCGGCCAACCGACCCAATGATAGATCTGGCGAATCATCATCCGTATTCGTGTTTCGGCCGTCTCGAGGGCGACCTGCAAAACCGGCGTAGCGTGGTAGGTCGCCGCCATCATCTGGATATCCTCCTCGCGCCCAAGAGACGGAATCCCGTGCGCCTTAAAATCTTCGGCGCGCACCACCAAGTCGACGGCCCGAAACCAGTTTTTCGCCGTCGGCAGTAGGTAGCGGTTATCCCAAACCGGCAGAAAACCACGGCGAGGACTGCCACCCTTTAAGCGCCCCTCATCGACCGCTTGATTGATTTCATCCGCGACGGATCGCCAAAACATCTCCGCTTTTTCGGCGGACTCGTAGAAGCCGGCCAAAGCGGCGGCTTCCCGCAAGGCCCACTGAAACCAGCCTCCACGAATTTCGGTCTCCGCGCGTTCGTGGGGGTGACGGTGCCAACCGGCGAACGCCCACTTGTCCTGCATGGCGCCTTCCATCAGGTCGCGTATTTGCGTCAACGTTGGGCTTTGAGCGTAGATCAATTCGCGGGTAGCACGCGTCGCGGGCACCCCCTCCAGCGGGTCAGGATTTTCGACCCGCAAAATCGCGCCATAGGCATCGGGGTAGGCGCCTTCCACCACATCAACGCCCATCCAAACGCCGTAGTGATCTTGGTTGATTGATCGAACCCAAGACTTGCCGCCCCAAAAGATCAATGCGGGCAACAACGCCACGATGAGCAAAGTAACCTGGCCCTTGTCGCGGTTGAGCCACCCCACCCTGAGCGCGGTTCCGGTGAGCAGGATTACCGAAGGCAGTGCCCAGACGCCTTCTTCGCGCGAGTACGAAAAGGCGGCGCCGGCGGCGCCCGCGAGAATCCCCCACGGTAATAATTTGAACCAAGGTCGATCCAGCCGAGTGAGCATCCCGATAAACCCCGCGAATACCAACAACGTCAGCGCCGGATGGATGGCACTGCGCAGCACGCGGCTAATTAACTCCGCCGACATCGAGTGCGGATCGAACAGCAGCGCGGTGAACAACAACAACCGCCAACCGGGCTTCGCCACCCACGGGGACACTGCGAAAACAAACACGCTACAGGCGACGCCATGGAACAGCAGCACGTTGAATTGCAGCGACCAACCCGACGCCGCTGATGCGGCCAAAAAGAGCGAAAAGGTTGGCCCCTT
>Ga0075118_10001855_pt1 | contig 14234 bp, 11 predicted proteins | sample AntAceMetag02UKE_FD_69794 | JGI IMG/M metagenome (GOLD analysis project Ga0075118, IMG submission 69794) | Saline lake microbial communities from Ace Lake, Antarctica - Antarctic Ace Lake Metagenome 02UKE | ecosystem: Environmental > Aquatic > Non-marine Saline and Alkaline > Saline | place...
TGTCGAAAGAGCACCGCTCATTGATGATGCGAGCCAACCGCTTGATGGGAGCGGCTTTGGTGGAGCACAATCTTGTGAAGATCGAAGATCTTGACGGTGCCAACGAGCGGCTTCTGGAAATCGTGGCGCAAGGGCAAGCCCGTCAAAATACGGTGCTCGGGATCTTGGCATACGAGATGAAAGCCGTGCGCGAGGAAGATGTGCTGCAGTTTCTCGTCGATCAGCAAGGAGGAGGAGCGATCGACTTGAGGCAATATGACGTGCCGGAGGAATATCAGAAGGGAATCGATTCAGGCCCCTGTTGGGCCACCTGGTCGGTGCCGTTTGATCGCGAAGAAGATTTTCATTTTGTGGCTTCCGCTTATGCGCTCAGCCCAGCTGTTCAGAAATATTGGAAAGCTCAATTAGACGGGCCGATTCTGTGGTTTGGAACCACTTTGGAAGGCATTGCCGATTATCTCGAAAAGCACGAATCGGCCTCGATCGCTGAAGCCACCACTACTTAGTCATGTCACTCGGAAAAGTTCAGACTCATATCTTGGAGCGGCTCGTGGAAATGGGCCGATTGACTGAAGATCAATCTGCTGAGATTGCCGCCACTCCCGAAGAGGTGACCGGTGATGCTCTCGACAAAGTGCTCGCAGAGACTCACGGCATTCCGGCTTTTACTCTTTTGGTCGCGAAATCACGCGCCTTGGGATTCGCTCCGTGCAATGTGGCTCGCTGCCGAGTGACTCCGGCGTCTTTCGAACGGGTGCCGCAGGATTTTTGCGAAGAACATCTGGTTTTGCCGGTCGGGGAAGTGGGGGATAGATTGCTTGTCGCCTTTGCTAATCCTTTTGACGAATCACTCCTTGGAAAGATTCACGATGTGACAGGCAAGGATGTGATTCGCTTACTTGGATCCGAGAAAGACATCCGGGAGAAGCTCAGTAAAAAAGAGGATGAGAAATCTGAGGGCTTTGGTGATGTTGTTGATCAGCTCGGGGCGGAATTTGGGGTCGTTGTGGATGGCAATGAAGAGGAGCTGACCGACGAAGAATCAGGCCCGATTATCGAACTGTCCAATCGCATAATCGAAGAAGCTTACTTTGCAGGCACGAGTGATATTCACATCGAGCCACAAGAGAAAGATGTGGTGGTGCGCTATCGAATCGACGGAGTGTGCCATGAGAAGTTACGCTTGCCGACCAAGGTAGGGCCAGCCCTGGTCGCACGACTCAAGATCATGTGTAATCTTGATATCGCGGAGCGTCGCTTGCCTCAGGATGGCCGCATCGTCTTCAAGCAATTCACGAAGCGAAATATCGATCTCGATTTGCGCGTTTCGACCGCACCTCTCAACTACGGAGAAGGTGTCGTGATGCGTATCCTCGATAAGCAGAAATCTACGCTGCCTTTGCCTGATCTTGGTTTCACGGAGGAAAACCTTACACGATATCGCGAGGCAATTCGCCAGCCCTACGGAATGATTTTGCATTGTGGACCGACAGGTTCCGGTAAGTCGATGACCCTGTATTCTGCGCTCAATGAGATCAATACGCCCGATATCGTGGTGCGCACTGCAGAGGATCCGATTGAATACACTTTGCAGGGTATCAACCAGATGCAGATGCATCGGCAGATTGGGTTGACCTTTGCCACGGCGCTGCGCGCGTTTCTTCGTCAGGATCCCGATATTATTCTCGTGGGTGAGATTCGAGATAAGGAAACCGCTAGCATCGCGGTAGAGGCGGCGCTGACTGGTCACTTACTGATTTCGACCCTGCATACGAATGATGCACCAGGGACGATCGCTCGACTCAATGATATGGGCGTAGAGCCATTCATGATTTCCTCCTCTCTTCTCTGTGTTTGCGCGCAGCGTTTGATGCGTCGTGTCTGCAAAACGTGTCGCGTGCCTTACGAACCAGAAGGCCGTGAAAAAGAGATTCTGGAAAAGGCGATTGGATGGAGCGGCCAGATCTTCAAGCACAACCCCAAGGGGTGTCCTAAATGCGGTGTGAGCGGTTACAAAGGTCGCGTCGGTATTCACGAGCTCATGATCACCAACGACGAGCTGGTGGACGGAATTAACAAGGGTCTCGGAACCTCCGAGTTGAAGAGTATCGCTATGCGCGGTGGCATGAAAACGCTCCATCAAGACAGTCTCGTTAAGGTGAAAGACGGACTGACGACTCTGGAAGAAGCAATCGCCACGGTGCCGCCGGACATGTGAGTTGGCTCTTTGCGCGCCGAAACCGCGAATGCACTCTAGATTGATAAAGCATAAACATGGGCGGTGAAGCTCTCTGTAGCTGCAATGATGACTAGCAATATCGAGGTGATCATCCTGAATAATATTCATCGCGTGATCTCGGGTGCGCGTGAAAACGGATACAGGTAATATCCGATTGGGCGAAATATGGTAAGTCTTTCGCTCCACTGGGGTGGCCCAGATTTGGAACTCAGCAAAGACCTGTCTCGTAATCTCTGGTCGATTCTACTCCTCCACCCTCGATTACAAGTCATCCAATAGTTGACAAACTAATCGAGCCAAATGAGATCATGAGCATGACTATTCGTGAAGATACTATGCCAATTGGACTATCACTTCCGGCGGATTTGTTGGTTTCTCTGGGAGAGGCTGCGACTGTGATCGCGAGTGATGCTCAACAGAAATTCCGCGCGCGAAGTTTGCCTGATGTCGGTCGCACCTTGCGCCCGGGGAAGGGAACGCCTTTGTGGAACACGCTACGCGACCAAGCGAAGGCACACCTGAAAAAGCGTGGATCGCAGGCCGAGTTGGGGCGCCATCTGAATTTGCCGCGTCAGCAGATCAACGCGTTTTTGGCTGGCTCGCGGATGCCAGATGCTGAGCGCACGCTCCAATTGATAGCGTGGCTGATGGTGAAGCAATCCGAGCAGGATTCTGAATAATTTACAGTCTCGTCATCCCAACAATTGGTTTACGATTACTCGTCAACTAACAGATGAATAACAATCTTTGGGCTGTTCAAAATTTCGGGTTCTGAAGCGAGGAGGGAACGCACGCCTTAAGGCAGGTGTGGGTCGCGATTAGGCGAAGACGCTGCCGCCGAGGAGTTGTTCGCCGCGATATAGGGCCATGATTTGGCCGGGCGCGATGGCACGTTGGGGCGAGGCGAATTTAATGTCGGCTCCGGACTCGGTGGGCGTGAATTCTATCGCGACACGAGGATCTCGATAGCGGACGCGGCACTCGATTTGCGCGAGTTCAATGATCGGCTCGTTGATGAAACTCAGGCTATGGACGCGACTTTCGCTGATCCAAAGTCCGGGGGCTTGCGGTTCATCGAAGGCGACGAGAAGGGCGTGATCTGAAGCGCGTTTGCCGACGACACAGTAGGCTTTGTTCTCCGTATTCGAGGGGATGCCGATCCCTTTGCGCTGCCCAATGGTGTAGTAATGCAGTCCGCGGTGTTCGCCGAGGACTTGCTCGTCGGTGGCGAGGACGATTGGGCCGGGCTTATCGGGCACGTAGGCTTTCAGGAAATCCTGCATCTTCACTTCGCCGATAAAACAGATGCCCTGGCTGTCTTTTTTCTGCGCGTTCGGTAGGCCGGCTTCGGCGGCGAGTTCGCGTAGCTTTGGCTTCGGGAGGTCGCCAATCGGGAAACGCGCTGCGCGGAGTTGATCCTGGGAGAGAAGGGCGAGGAAGTAGCTCTGATCTTTGTTCTTATCGGCTCCTTCAATCAATTTTTGATCTCCGCTTTCGGATTTTGGATCTTCCAGTTTGCGCGCGTAGTGGCCGGTGGCGACGGCGGTGAAGCCTTCGGCTTGGGCGTATTTCAGGAAGACGCCGAACTTCATCTCACGGTTGCACATCACATCCGGGTTGGGCGTGAGTCCGCATTGATAGCCATCGAGGAGGTAATCCACGACGAGGCGCCGATAGTCTGCCATCAGATTAACGACGCGGAATTCGATGCCGAGATGATCGGCGACGGCGCGCGCATCTTCGATATCCTGCATCCACGGACAATGGCCGATGACTTCATCTTCGTTGATCCAGTTCTTCATGTAAGCTCCCACGATATCGTAGCCCTGTTGTTTGAGCAGCAGGGCGGCGACTGAGCTATCCACTCCGCCGGAGAGGGCGACGAGGATTCTTTCGCGGTTGGCCATGAAGAAAACGACGCGGCGTGATGCCGGTTTGTCAAACGAACGTGACAAGAGAATTGGCAAGGATTCTGCAGATTGTAACACGATGAGCGCTTGCGCGTGATTCGCAGTCACCGCACTTTTACCGATCAATGAAGAAAAATCCTCCCATTCGAGCATGGATGCAGTCCCTCACCACGGGGTGCATAGAATACACGCGTGATTGGAGTGATAATGAGGTGCCGGCGGTTCGGCTGGTCGGCGAGGGAGGGAAGCGGGTGTTTCAGAGTTTTGAGCGTGCACCTCGATATGCCGCGGCTGGTCGCTATGGTTATTTTGTGAACGACGACGGGGCGTTGGTATATGCCGTGCGTCGGGAGGCGCATTCCGAAAATGAGATCTACGTCGCGGGCGATTTTAATGGCTGGAGTGAAGCGATCGGAGACGAGAAATGGAAAATGACCGCGGGTGAGCTCGCGGGGGAGCCGATGTGGTTATGGGCCGGGTTGCCTGATCAATTTTGGGCGGAGTCACCGATATGTTTTAAATTTGTGACTGGCGAAAATCAGTGGTTGGTCGTGCCGGATGACGCGCCGAATAGCGTGCGTGATGATAAAGGGCGGGTGAATCACGTGCTCGATCCGCAACGCACAGGATCACAGTTTTTCCAATACGAATTGGAGACGCCGCTCGATCTTGCCCACGCGTGGAGAGTGGAGCGCGCTTCCGATGAAGAGAATGGGGTGGTGCTGCAACCGGGAGATTTCTTCTTTTCGATTGATACGGAGCTGCCGATGGGCGCGACGATCGAAGCGGATCGCACGACCTTTCGACTCTTTGCACCACGCGCGAGCGAGGTGAATTTGCACCTGTCGCAAAAAGTGTCGGAAGGAGCTGCGAAACAGGTGATCGCGATGCACCGAAACACCGATGAGCCCTATGTCTGGGAAACGGTCTACGACGGAAATCTGCACAAATGGTATTACTGGTATCAACTCGATGGAGTGTCTGATAAGTCGGGTGCGTTTGATCCGGACTTCCGCGTGCTGGACCCCTACGCGCTCGCGACGGTGTGTCGTGATGGACCGGGTATCGTGATTGATCGCGCGACTCTGGGGCAGGGGGATCGAAGCTTCGCGACGCCGGATTGGCAGGATTTGATCATGGCCGAGGCTCATGTGCGCGATCTGGCCGCGAAAGCGCCGATCAAAGCGACGCCACGCGAGCGGCGTGGGTTTACCGGATTGAGGAAGTGGGTCGAGAGTCCGGAATTTTATCTTCACCACCTCGGCGTGAACTGCGTGGAACTGCAACCGATCCAGGAATTCGATAACGAAAGTCGCGAGGAATATCACTGGGGCTATATGACGGTGAATTGGTTTTCACCGGCGAGTGCCTATGCGATGGAGCCAGAGAAGGCATCCGGTATTTCAGAATTTCAAGAACTGGTCGCAGCCTTTCATCGGCGCGGCATGGCGGTGGTGCTCGATGTAGTTTACAATCACGTGGGGGTGCCGTCGCATCTGCACTTTATCGACAAGCTCTACTATTTTGAGCAGGACGCGGACGGCGCGCTCTCTAATTGGAGCGGCTGCGGCAATGATATCCGGGCAGATGCGGCGATGGCGAAGCGCATGATTATCGAATCGTGCACGCACCTGATTGAAACCTACGGCGTAGATGGATTTCGTTTCGATTTGGCGGAGTTGCTGGGAGCGGAAGTGCTGATTGAAATCGAAGATGCGCTCAAGCAGGTGAAGAGAAATGTGATCTTGATCGCAGAGCCATGGAGCTTTCGCGGGCACATCGCGGGCGTGCTGCGCGATACGGGATGGTCGTCATGGAACGATGGATACCGTGATTTTCTCCGCGAGTATGTGCGGGGCGGCAGCAAAGTGGAGACGTTCGAATACTATCTCAAAGGTGCGCCTTGGTATTGGTCGAAATGGCCGGCACAGACCGTTAACTATTCCGAATCACACGATGATCGTTGTTGGCTGGATGTGATCACGGAAAACCCGGATCACAATGGCAACGCGCCGACGGCGAATGACCGGCGTCGCACGCATTTGATGGCGGCGATTCTATTTTCTTCGATTGGGATTCCGATGCTCGCGGCCGGGCAGGATTTTATGCGCTCCAAGCACGGGGTGAATAACACGTATCAACGAGGCGACCTCAACGCACTCGATTATCGGCGCTTGCTGAAATTCTCTGGCACGCATGCGTATTTCGCTGATTGGATCGCGTTTCGGCGAAGCGATCAGGGGAAGCTCCTGCGTTTATGGTCCACGCCGGAAGAATCGTATTTCCATTTCTGCAAGATGGAGCAATCCACGGCCTGCGCGGTGGTTTATAACTTCGATGCCACGAAAGGATTCACGCGCCTGCTGTTTGCGGTGAATCCGACTCTGGAGGATGTCGTGCTACCACTAGGGGATGAAGTCACTTCCTTGGGTGAGTGGAGGCAGTTGGCTGATCATGACCGCTTTTTCCCCGGATATGCGGCCCGACAATCGATTGAGGCCGAGGTTTATTTACCGGCTCTGGGGTGTGGACTCTGGATTTGCGGGGGATGACACGACTTTTCCGGCAAAACCCTTGCTTACTTTCCAGCGGATTGTTTGAACATGGTTTCTACGTCCGCGTAGAATCTCAATAATATAAGCTAGTAAACAAACTACAGAAACGGAGTCTCACATGGCAGTTAAAGTTGGCATAAATGGTTTTGGGCGCATCGGTCGCCTAGTATTTCGCGCATTGGTCGAGCAAGGTCTTCTCGGAACCACACTTGATGTGGTCGCCGTCAATGATCTCGTTCCCGCCGACAATTTGGCTTACCTGCTCAAATACGACACCACGCAAGGTCGTTTCGATGGCACGGTTACCAGTGAGAAATCTTCTCCTGATGCGGCTGCGGATGACATCCTCGTTGTTAATGGGCACAAAATTAAGGTGCTGGGCGAACGCGCGGGACCTGCTGCACTTCCTTGGAAAGAACTCGGTGTCGATCTCGTGATCGAATCGACCGGTCTTTTCACCGCTGCTGAGAAGGCCAAGGGCCATATCGATGCCGGTGCCAAGAAGGTTATCATTTCGGCACCTGCCAAGGGCGAAGACATCACTGTGGTGATGGGTGTAAACGACGATCAACTCGATGTCGCAAAGCACAGCATCATTTCGAATGCTTCTTGCACGACTAACTGTCTCGCGCCTGTCGTTCACGTCCTCCTCAAGGAAGGCTTTGGAATTGAAGAAGGTCTCATGACGACGGTTCACTCTTACACCGCCACTCAAAAAACGGTGGATGGAGCTTCTCAGAAGGACTGGAAGGGTGGACGTGCTGCTGCGCAGAACATCATCCCTGCTAGCACTGGCGCCGCCAAGGCTACCGCACTCGTTTGCCCTGAAGTTAAAGGCAAGCTCACCGGTATGTCGTTCCGCGTGCCAACTCCTACGGTCTCGGTGGTCGACCTTACCGTCCGCACGGTGAAGGAAACTTCGTATGAAGAGATTTGTGCAGCGATGAAGAGAGCGAGCGAAACTTACCTGAAGGGTGTTCTCGAATACACCGACGACGAAGTCGTTTCCTCTGATTTTATCCATAGCAAATCCTCGTCGATCTTCGACGCGGGTAGCGGCATCGGGCTGAACAGCAAGTTCTTCAAGCTCGTCAGCTGGTATGATAATGAGTGGGGCTACAGCAACCGCGTGGTTGATCTCACCAAGAAGATTGCCGACAAGCTCTAAGCGATAACGTTTTAATACCGGCCACGGAGGCGCGGAGACTTTGAGAATCCAACCCTTCTCTGAGACTCTCGCTTCCGTGGCCTCTTTATTTTCCCATGTCTAAACATACTTCCCTCCGCGACCTCGATCTTTCCGGTAAACGCGTGTTGATCCGCGTCGATTTCAATGTCCCTCAGGATAAATCGACCGGTGCGATCACCAATAATCAGCGCATCGTCGCTGCGCTTCCGACGATCAAGCACGTGCTCGATCAAGGCGCTTCGGTGGTGTTGATGAGTCACTTGGGTCGACCCAATGGCCAAGTGGATCCCAAGTTTACGCTGAAACCCGTCGCAACAGAGCTGAGCAACCTGTTGGGCAAAGAGGTGAATTTCGCCGAGGATTGCGTGGGACCGGTCGCAGAAGCAGCGGCCAACGCATTACAATCAGGTGAGGTGCTCTTGCTTGAAAACCTGCGCTTTCATATCGAGGAAGAGGGTAAGTCTAAAAATGACGACAGTTCGTATACGCAGGCCGATCCTGCGAAGGTAGCCGCGTTTCGCACGAGCCTCTCGAAGCTGGGAGATGTGTTTGTCAACGATGCCTTTGGCACGGCGCATCGCGCACACTCGTCGATGGTCGGCGTGAACCTTCCGCAGAAGGCCGCTGGCTTTTTGATGGAGGCAGAGCTCAAGGCATTTGCGGCGGTGCTCGATGAACCGAAGCGTCCGTTGCTGGCGATTTTGGGCGGAGCAAAGATCTCGGATAAAATACCGTTGATTAAAAACCTACTCGATAAGGCTGATCAGATCATCATCGGCGGCGGCATGGCTTACACCTTCAAGAAGGTGATTGATGGCATGGAGATCGGGAAAAGTCTCTTCGATGAAGAAGGCGCGAAGATTGTGGCTGAACTCGCGAATGAAGCGAAGGCCAAGGGCGTGAAGCTGGTTTTCCCTGTGGACTACGTCTGTGCCGATGATTTTAGCCCCGATGCGAATACGCAGGCGGCTGACGATAGCACCGGTATACCCGTAGGGTGGGAAGGGCTCGATGCCGGACCGAAGTCGATCGAGCTTTATCGCGAAGCAATTCTCGGATCGAAGACGATCATCTGGAACGGCCCGGCCGGGGTGTTTGAATTTGAGAAATTCGCAGGCGCGACCAAGGCGATGGCCGCCGCCGTAGCCGAAGCAACGGCGAATGGTGCAATCACTGTCGTAGGTGGTGGCGATACCGCGACAGCCGCCAAGCAATTCGGGGTGGCAGACAAAGTGACTCATTGCTCCACCGGTGGCGGTGCGAGCTTGGAGTTTCTCGAAGGTAAAGCGCTCCCCGGGGTGGTCTTTCTTGAGAATTAATCACGCCTTTTTCTCTTTGAAACGCTCTTCTGTGTCGCCAAGAACAGTCTCCTCGGCGATAACGTCATTCAGCTAAATTTTTCTTATGATCTTACGTAAAAAACTCATCGCCGGTAATTGGAAGATGAACAAGACCCCCGCTGACGCTGTAACGTTGGTGAAGGAGATTGCTCAGCAAATTGGTCGCCAGACCGAGGTCGACGTCTTGGTTTGCCCACCGGCTACCGCTCTTGAAAGTGTCGGTCGCACTCTAGAAGGCGCCAATATCAAGCTCGGCGCACAGAACATGCACTTCGAGGCCAGCGGTGCTTTCACGGGTGAAATTTCCGCGCCGATGCTGCGCGACCTATTCGTAACTCACGTGATTCTTGGCCATAGCGAACGTCGCGCTTTGTTTGGTGAAGACGATCAGCTGATCAACCAGAAGGTATTGTCTGCATTGAAGACGGAACTGCGTCCGGTGCTCTGCGTTGGAGAATCACTCGAAGAACGTGAGGCCGGAGATACACTCAAAGTGGTGCAAACCCAATTGGAAGCAGGACTCGCTGGGGTCAGCAATGAGCAGGCTGCGAGTGTTATTTTGGCTTACGAGCCCGTCTGGGCCATCGGCACCGGTAAGGTGGCGACCTCGGACCAGGCTCAGGAAGTTCACGCGTTTATCCGCGAGCTGCTCACAAAACTCTTTGGTGAAGCCATCGCGCAAAAGGTCCGCATCCTCTACGGAGGTTCGATGAAACCTTCCAATGCCGCCGAGCTTCTCGCGCAAACAGATATCGACGGCGGCTTGATTGGTGGAGCCGCTCTCGAAGCCCGTAGCTTCGTCGATCTCGTTAAAGCAGCAGCGCAGTCTTAGTCCGCCGAGCAGTTCAATTAGCTCGCTTGGTCATCGCTTGGGTGAGCGCGACGAGGAATGTCGTGTCTCCCGAGAGCGATTGTAGTGTATCGATGGCTGCTTGGGTGTGTTGGGCGGCGATTCGCTGCGCTTTATCGATTCCGTGCAGTTTGACGTAGGTGGTTTTGTCGACCGCTGCGTCTTTACCTGCGGTTTTACCGAGAGTCTCGGTATCTGCAGTAGCATCGAGGATATCATCGATGATTTGAAAGGTGAGGCCAAGATGGCGACCCACGGTGCGCAGTGTCGCGCATTGTGCATCATCGGCCCCGCCAATCAGGCCACCGAGCACAAGCGAGGTCTCAATCATCGCGGCGGTCTTGTTGAGGTGAATGAATTCGAGGTCGTCGGCGCTAGCGTCGCTTTGCTTCTCAGCGAGGAGATCAGCCATTTGGCCGCCGATGAGATGCTGACTGCCGGCGGTGGCGGCTAATTCGCTAATCAGTGCGTGAGCGAGTGCCGGGTGCGAAGCATATGAGGTGGCGAGTAATGCGAAGGCATGGGTGAGGAGAGCATCGCCAGTCAGAAGCGCGGTCGCCTCATCGAACGCTTTGTGGGTGGTGGCGCGTCCGCGTCGCAGATCATCGTTGTCCATGCAGGGCAGATCGTCGTGGACGAGAGAATAGGTGTGCACGCATTCAATCGCGACAGCCGCCGGAAGGGCCGATTCGCCATCGGCACCAAACAATTCAGCGGTGGCGAGCACCAGCATGGGGCGCAGGCGTTTGCCGCCACCTTCGATGGCGTAGCGCATGGCTTCGTGGATGCGAGCAGGACGGGTGGTGGACGCAGGGAGATGCTTGTCGAGGCCTTGCTCGATAAGGCCGTGGTAAGCGGCGAGTTGATCAGAAAAACTCATTCGTCCTAGGAAGTGTCGCAAATCGTGACTTGGCGCAACCCTGTGGGAAAGGAATTGATGAGAAGAGACACTGAGAACACACTCGCCATGGCTAATCGAACGCGCCATAAAACGCTCCGAAGTATATGCCTACCTACGACTATATTTGTTCTAAATGCGGCCACGAACTGGAGGTCTTTCAATCGATGAATGACGAGCGCCTGAAGAAATGCCCGGCCTGCAAGAAAATGGGACTAGATCGTCAGATCGGAACCGGTGCGGGACTCATTTTCAAAGGTAGCGGTTTCTATGAGACCGACTTTAAGACCAAGAAAGGCACGCCGGACAAGGAATCGAAGCCCGCTGAAAGTAAGCCCGCTAAAACAGAAACCAAAGCTGCTGCTAAATAACCACCCACTATTATGAGCTCACGAAATGATCGCGCCATCAATGGTCCCAGTTGGACCGAGGTAACTATTGGAGCTCTTTTGAGCGTAGGGATCGGGGCTCTGCTCGCAGGGGCGTGGTTGACACTGAAGCCAGTCGAAAAAGTGCGATCATTGCCTGATGAGCCGAAGCCGGGTGTGGTCTATTTTGTTGAGGGCGCGCGCAATGGCAGCATCGGGAGTGCGTGGGAGCGCAAAACCCAACTCTTTGCGACAGGCGTTTCAGTCGATCTGGTTGAGCAGGAATTGAATGAAGCTGCTCGGCAGCTTTCATCCGACGCCCAACAGGCGAAGGGTAAGGATGCGAAGGATGGCATCATCACCCCCGGGCAGTTGAATTTTCGCATCAGCGATGGGGAACTTCAGGTGGCATTGCCCTTGGCTCTGAACTTATATGGTATGAAGTCTGATGTTCAGGTGGTCGCGCGTGGAGGGTTTGTGAAAAAGGGTGAGCGATTCGTTTACGAACCGACTTCAATTTACGTTGGGTCCTGTCCCATCGAGCGTCTGCCTCAGATCGGTGGTGTGCTGCTCGGAAAAATCTGGGAAGCGATGTCGCAACAGGAAGAGATTAAAGCGGCCTGGGATGCCTTGGAGAACGTGACGGTCGAAGGTCGCAGTTTGCGTTTGGTGGCGCAGTAGTCGCTTTCTCCGCGCTTGCTGACGTGGAAGTGACGGGGAAAACTGCACTGTGTCGAAAAAGCTGAAAAACATCGGACTCGTCTCGGGATTGACGGTGGTCTCCCGTGTCCTGGGTCTGGTGAGGGATCAGCTCAGCGCGGCAGTGTTTGGTATCAGCGCCCTGAATTCTGCATTCATTACCGCTTTCAGTTTACCGAATTTGTTTCGCCGCTTGTTGGGCGAGGGTGCCTTGACGGCCGCCTTTGTGCCGACTTTGCAGGATGAATTACACGAGAATGATCGGGCGGGAGCTTTCCGATTGCTGAGTCAGGTGGCGAGTTGGCTCGCGTTGGTCACTGGTGGTCTCGTCGTGCTGGGGATGTTGTTCTTCAGTCAGGCGCATCGCATGGGTCGACATGACGATAAGTGGGTGCTCGCGGCGGATCTGACCGTGTTTCTTTTTCCCTATCTAGCCTTGGTCTGTATGGCGGCCGCGTTTAGTGCGGCGCTGAATGTCTTGGAGAGATTCGTCGAACCGGCGCTGTCGCCGATCTGGTTGAATCTCGCGATGATTCTGTGCCTGGGTGGGGCAGGGTTGAGTTTTGCGGAAACAGCCGAGGGTCGAATGGCGTGGTTATGCACTGGGGTGCTCATCGGTGGCGTGCTGCAAATGGTGGTGCCGGCGGGAGTGCTGATGCGCGAAGGATGGCGCCCGCGATTAGATTTCACACTTACTCCACGCGTGAAGACGATCGCGTTGCTGATGGTTCCGGGGCTGTTCGGCACGGCGATCTATCAGATCAATATTCTAGTGTCCCGCCTGCTGGCATTTTCGCTGAATGACTCAGCTGCCTCGGTCTTGTTTTACGCTAATCGTCTGACTGAGTTGCCAATCGGAGTATTCGCCATCGCGGTGGCCACGGTCGTTTACCCGATGTTGGCGAAACACGCGGCACAGGGAAATCACGACTTAATGGCGGAGGATTACCAGAAAGGAATACGTCTGATCATGATCATCAATGTGCCCGCGGCGGTGGGGTTGGCATTGCTCGGCGAACCGATCATCAGAGTGCTTTTCGAACGGGGAGCATTCACCGTCGCGGATACGCAAATGATGGCACCTCTGTTGATCCTGTTTGCGGTGGGAATGCCGTTTTTCTCGGTCTCGAGTTTGAGCACGCGCGCTTTTTATGCGCTTAAAGATACGGCTACTCCGGTGAAACTCGCGGGAGTGAGTTTCCTGATCAATCTCGGTTTGAGTCTAGCTTTGATGTATCGAGTCGGAGTCGCCGGATTGGTCATTGCGAGTGTCGTGGCGATTGTGGTGCAGACCCTGCTGATGCAGCGCTTGCTCACGAAACGCTTACCGGCACTTACGTTTGGTCCTCTGTGGAAATCTCTGGCGAAGGTGTTACTCGCGGCGCTGCTGATGGGCGGGGTCGTGGGTGGAGGCTGGGAGTTTTTAAGCTCTAACTATACCGGTGGACTGAAGGTCGATCTGGTGGCCCTAGCAGCACTGATTCCGCTGGGCGCAGGACTTTATGGTCTGTGTCTATGGGGATTGAGAATTGAAGGCCGAGAAGACATTATCGCCTTCTTCGCGCGCCGTCGTAATCGCTGATCATGAAACTGAAAATTGATTGGTTTCTGGTGGGAATGGCGGCAGCGGTATTAATGGCCTGGGGTTGGCCCAATCCGGGTGCGAGTGGGGGATGGTTGCAGCCGAAGATGCTCACGAAGGTTGGCGTCGCGCTGATCTTTTTCCTACATGGCATCCAGTTGCCTTTCGAAGCATTGCGCGCGGGCACGATGCGTTGGCCGGTGCATAGCGTGGTGCAATCGAGCACTTTTCTTTTGTTTCCTTTGTTGGGGTTGGCGCTGATCGCGTTGCCCGGAATCGAGGGGGACTTGCGCTTGGGATTGTTTTTCTTGTGTGCCCTCCCTTCGACCGTTTCGTCGTCGGTGGCTCTGACCGCGACGGCGCGAGGGAATGTGCCGGTGGCGGTATTCAATGCGACGTTCTCTAATTTAGCCGGTGTGCTGTTTACTCCTCTGTTAGTCGGACTGGTGATGGAGGCGAGTGGCCTGCGGCTTCCTTTCGGAGAGGTGTTCCTCGATTTGGTGCGCTGGTTGGTGCTGCCTCTCTTAGCGGGTCAATTGCTGCGACCTTGGTTAGGAGGCATGATTCAACGTCACAAGCGATGGGCGACCAAAGTAGATCGCAC
>Ga0075118_10001856_pt1 | contig 14224 bp, 15 predicted proteins | sample AntAceMetag02UKE_FD_69794 | JGI IMG/M metagenome (GOLD analysis project Ga0075118, IMG submission 69794) | Saline lake microbial communities from Ace Lake, Antarctica - Antarctic Ace Lake Metagenome 02UKE | ecosystem: Environmental > Aquatic > Non-marine Saline and Alkaline > Saline | place...
ATTGAAAAGCTCGCCGAAGTCCAACTCCCTCGCTTCAACCTCACAGACACCTTCAGCCTTTTCAAAGGAAACCGCCCCCGCGCCAAAGACCTTACCCCACCTACCGATGCAGGCGTCTGGCTAAGAATCGAAGTCCCCTTAAACGTCAGCCTCCTCTCTTTTGACATGAAGCGCACGGGCGAAACGGGCCGCGACAATTTTGTATGCGCCATCGATGGCCAGAACCAATACCGCATCCCCGCCGCCCTCATCCCTGAAACCTGGGCAGCGGGCGAATTCATTGACGTCACCGCATTCAAAGGTCAGACGATCGAAGTTTTCTTCGGCTTCATTGGACAAACCGCATCCCAAAGTAACATCGCCGTCAGAGGCCTCCGCTTCGTCACCTTCCCCAAACCAGAAATGGCCCTGAGTGTCATCAACGACAAGATTGTCCTAGAAATGCCGCAAAACCTAAACGGCATGACCCTCGAAGGCTCAGAATCCCTCAAAGAAAATCAATGGGGCGACCTTGAAACATCAGCCATCGAACGAGACGGACCCACCCTCCGAATGACCTTCGAGCACGATGACTTCCAAAAGTTCTTCTTCAGGTTTGCGCAACCAGAGTGAACTTTATGACCTCCGCATTTTTTGCAGACCACAGAAGAGCCTCTTTACTGGCCACAAAAAAAGGCTGCCGCTCCAGAGCAATATCCAAGAGCACATCGCTGTCGAAAAAGACCTTCATTGCTAGCGATTCAGAAGATGCTCGACTCTTGGATCGTCAGAGTGATCGGCTTCGCGCAATCCCGCGAGGCGGCCCGACCAACGGTCCATGAAGGCTCTTGACCCGCAAAAAAGTCGATTCCGGACTCTCCAACAATGCGAGCGAAGTCATCCGAGAAGCTTTGCCGCTCATCGTTGATAGAGATCAGAAAAAAGAGCTCCTCAAAGAGGCCGTCTCCCATCGCTTCCAGGAAATCAAGGAAGGTGACTTTATCGATGTCAGCACTCGCTCTGAATTTCTGGCCTTGGCGCGGCAGCCATGATTTTAAGATTGATGGCAAGGTCATCCAAGTCGCTCATACTCTCCACCAACAAATGGACTTCGCCCGCCATCTTGAGGCTCACGATTTCCAAGCAGGGTTTTAGCTGTCAGACTTCTTGAACCAAGGCCCAATGACAGCGAAGCCCTCTGGCTCTACTCTTCCCCGGCCCCGAAAATCTCCTCTACCTTCTGAAAACCGAGCGCCTTCACGCCATCGCTGAAATCCATTTCCTGGCCGTTGTAGACAAGAAACTTCCGGGCCAAAGGATGCACCTTTTCGTCAAAATTAAGCAGCCCTTTTTTGAAGGCTCGATTGTAGGTGGAAGCTGACTTAATCTCGACGCCCGTTAGCTCTCGACTCGTTCCATGCAGGAGATCGATTTCTTTTCCATTGCTGTCCCGATAGAAATAAATCTTCGGTATTTTCCCCTGGTTTGTCCGTGCTTTGAGAGCCTCCACTACGATGAGATTCTCAAAAACCCCTCCCACCAAGGGGTCGCGCAAGAGCTGCTTTGGCGTCTCGATTCCCAGCAGAAATGCCAATAGGCCAGGCTCAGTAAAATAATATTTGGGCGACTTGATCACCCGTTCCCCGAAGTTTTCAAAATACGGCGGCAGACGAAAAATGAGAAACGAAGCCTCCAAAATCGAAAGCCAGTTCTTGATCGTTTTCCCATCCACGCCGACATCATTTCCCAGTGAAGTATGATCGACCAACTGTCCTACCCGACCCGCCAAGAGCGTGATAAAAGGGAACGCACTAAGGTCGTCTTACCTGCTTGCCGGGGTCCGAGGACCGTAACCACCGGGAACTCTCCCAAGAGGGTGAGAAACTCTGTTTCGATGGCTCGACGAATCATGAAGAGGACTCTATTACATGGGTTCAATCTCCTCCCTCTCACTCCGCCCAATTCCCAAATCCCACTCATCTTCCTCCTAAACGTCCCCTCGTCATCATCATAAGAAGGAGCGAGTTCAACCGCCGCCTCCACCAAGACGCCACCCTCCGTATCCGACACCTTGATATCGCCCTCCACCTCATCCTCCTTCAGCCCTTTTCGCCACACCACTCCACGTGGAAAACGGCACGCTATCGTCCCCCCAAACCATTGCCAGATAAACAGCATCGCCTCGAAACCTCCTTCCCCACCTTTCAACATCAGCTTCCAATCCTTCCCTCCGCCACCGTAGTGATACTCCACATACGCCTGCCGCTCACAGGCCTCCAAACCCCGTGAATAACTCTGAAAAAATAGCTCTCAAATGACGACATCTCAGAACGACCTTCAAAGTCTCCTCTCCCGCCCCACAAGATCAAAAACCCCGGAAGATTGAGAACTCTCTCAAACAGTGCATCCTTAAAGAAGCCGCATGCCCGTCAGCCACACCTCGCCCGTCTCGGAAAAAATCGCCCTCTTCCGCTCGCTCTTTCGCGGTCGCGAAGAAGTCTACCCGCATCGCTTCGTCAGCAAGAAAACCGGCAAAGCCGGATACTCCCCCGTCTGCGGAAACGAATGGGTCCGGGGCATTTGCGACAAGCCCCGCACCAAATGCCACGCCTGCGCCCATCAAAATTGGCTCCCCGTCACCGACGAAGTCATCCGCCGCCACCTCTCCGGCGATCTCATCATGGGGATCTACCCCATGCTCCTCGACGAATCCTGCCATTTCCTCGCCGTCGATTTCGACGGCGACGGCTGGGCCGACGACGCCCTCGCCTACCTGACAACCTGCACCGAAAAACAAATCCCAGCCGCCTTGGAGAGATCACGCTCCGGAAACGGCGCGCACCTCTGGCTCTTCTTCAAAGAACCCGTCCCCGCCACCCTCGCACGCAAGCTCGCCTCCCACCTCCTCACTGAAACCACCGAGCGTCGCCCCCAAACCAAGTTCACTTCCTACGACCGCTTCTTCCCAAATCAAGACACCCTCCCACGAGGCGGCTTTGGAAACCTCATCGCCCTCCCCCTCCAAAAAACTCCCCGCAACGAAGGAAACAGCCTCTTCATCGACGCCCAACTTCAACCCCACCCCGACCAATGGGCCTTCCTGGATTCCGTTAAAAAGATCACCAAAAAACAGCTCCATGAATTAGTCGAAGCAGCCGAATCAAAAGGACGCATCATCGGAAATTCTATGGCCCCACCTGACGAAAACGACGACCAACCGTGGAATAAGCGGCCCTCAAGAAAGTCAAAAATCAAACTCGACCACGCCATGCCGAAGTCGCTCGATCTCCTCTCAGGAGACCAACTCTACTTCGCCAAAAAAGACCTCCCGCCCTCGCTTCACAATGCTCTAGCAAGGCTCGCCGCTTTCCAAAATCCCGAATTCTACAAAGCCCAGGCAATGCGCCTCACCACCTACGGCAAACCTCGTATCATCGCCTGCGCCGAAGACCACCCACAGCACCTCGCCCTCCCACGCGGCTGCCTCGACGAAGTCCTCGCACTCCTCAAGCAACTAAAAATCAAACCCAAGATCGACGACCAACGCCACCCCGGCGAGCCCGTTGAAACCACTTTCCAAGGCACCCTCTACCCCGAGCAAGAAACCGCCGGGAAAGCGATGCTCGCCCACGAAACCGGAGTCCTCTCCGCCACCACTGCTTTCGGAAAAACTGTTCTCGCGGCCTGGCTCATCGCACAGCGCGGAGTCAACACCCTCATTCTCGTTCATCGCCAACAACTCATGGATCAATGGGTCGAACGGCTCTCCCAATTCCTCAATCTCGATAAAAAAGACATCGGACGTCTTGGAGGCGGACGTAAGAAACTCACCGGTAAGGTCGATGTCGCCATGATCCAAAGTCTCGTCCGCAAGGGCGTCGTCAAAGACCTCGTCGCCGACTACGGACACGTCATCGTCGATGAATGCCACCACCTCTCGGCGCAAAGTTTCGAACTCGCGATCCGCCGGACCAAGGCCAAATTCATCCTCGGCCTCTCCGCCACCGTCACCCGCAAGGACGGCCACCATCCCATCATCTTCATGCAATGCGGCCCAGTTCGGCACACCGTCGATGCCCGTCAGCAAGCCACCGAACGCCCCTTCACCCACGAAGTCATCGTTCGCCCCACCGGCTTCCAAAACCCCGGCGAAACTGAAGAAGATCCCCGCCTCGCCTATCAATCATTTTGCGATGCTCTCTATCAAGATCACGCTCGTAACCAACTCATCGCCTCAGAAGTTCTCAACGCCCTCCGCGCTGGCCGCACCCCCCTCGTCCTGACCGAACGAACCGAGCACATCCAACTCCTGACCGACCTCCTCAAAGAAGAAGTCCAAAACATCATCACCCTCAAAGGCGGCCTCGGAAAAAAAGCCCTCCGTGCCGCCCTCGAAGAGCTCGCCAACATCCCCGAAGACGAAGCGCGCCTCATCATCGCGACCGGAAAATTCGTCGGTGAAGGCTTCGATGACTCCCGCCTCGACACCCTCTTCCTCACCATGCCCGTCTCCTGGCGCGGGACCATCGCGCAATACGCCGGCCGACTCCATCGCCTCCATCACGGCAAACAAGTGGTGCAAGTCTACGACTACGCCGACCTCAACATCCCCATGCTCTCCCGCATGTTCGACCGCCGCTGCGCCGGCTACGAAGCCGTCGGCTACACGATACTCCTCCCCGCGAGCGCCCTCCCCGGCTGGCCGGTCGAAGTCCCCCTTCCCCTCGACCCCCAATGGAAACAAGACTACGCCGCCAGCGTCCGCCGCCTCATCCGCGACGGAGTAGACCAACCCCTGGCCCAACTCTTCGTCCACGCCACCGACATCGCCCAAGGCCCTCAAAAAGCCCGCAGCGCCTCCGAAAGATTCCTCTACAAACGCCTCCAAACCCTCCCCGCCACCCAAGATCAATTCCACCTCAATCAAGCCCTCCCCATCCCCTTCAACGAGCGCAGCACCATGGAAATCGACTTCCTCTGCCCCCACCTAAAACTCGCCCTAGAACTCGACGGTGACCAACACCTCAACGACCCCGCCGCCTACCGCCGCGACCGCCGCAAAGACGCCCTCCTCCAAGAAAACGGCTACTTCATCCTCCGCTTCCTCACCACCGACCTCGGCAAAAACCTCGATCAGGTCCTAGACCGAATCCAACGCGCCATGGTCCATCTGCGAGAGAAGCGAAGACCATGACCACTTGTTCTCTGAGCCCACGGCAAGGTGCTCTTCCCGTGCTAAGGTCGCAGGTGGGGTTACCGAAATCCCAAAGCATGAACACTTGGTAAATTTCTTTTCCAGTATTGTAGAATTCTCCCAAAAGAGGATAAGTCTCCCCCATCATGCCTGATTCACTAGATCTCCTTGCCCTTCTCCGAGCACTCCCTGAAATCAACAACTCACCAGATGCCAAGCCAGCCGACTATCAGCCGCTGGATTTGGCCGAAGGAGATCTTCCCAGGCTTTTGGAAATCGCAAAACCGAACTCACCGATCTTCAAGACCTTGAAGGAGGACGCGGAGGATGATGCGGAACTCTTAGAGCTCATCAGCGCCTCCTACTACGCCCGCGCGATCATCACCTCCTTCGACAATCCCGCTCACTTTGCCCACTTCTACCAGTGGCTTCTGGAAGCGGAAAATGCCGATGATGAAGGATACTATGTCGATTTTTCTTGGTTTATTTCGCAGCTCGGACCGGAAGTCATAGATTGGATACTCGTAAAATTTGCTGAGGAAAATCAGACTCTGAATACAAAGCAATCCCTCGCCGAGGCTCTCAGCCAATTCGCCCCCTGCGAAGACAAACGCGCCCGCATCGTGGAGACCCTCCGCCACGGATTTGACTACACGGACGATGCCTCCTTTCTTAATCCCCAACTCATCAAAACCCTCATCGACTTCAAAGGAGTCGAAGCCATCGAAGAAATCACCGCCCTCGATAATAGAGATCTTCTCTTACCCCACCGGACCGGCGACCTTGAGGAAATCAAAATCGGCCTCGGCATCCTCACCGAGCGCGAGACCTCCATCACCAGTGACGAACCCGGCAACTGCACCCGCAGCCTTTCCCTCCGAAAAGTTCGGCTCGGCCCCATCCCTAAAACAGCATCCTCCTCCGAGATCGTGGATCACTTGCTTTCCCTCTACCAGTCATCTGGAAGCATCACCAACCACTCCGAACTCAAGGGCTACTTCGCTGCCACCTCAGTCATCACCCCCCTCTATAATGCCACCTCACTCACTCGTGAAATCTGGAGCGGCCACGACAGCGGAACCTATTCCACCCCTTGGCTCTGCCAAGAAGATGGAGACCTCTTCCACGAACATGCCGAACTCATCTACCGTTCCGTCTTCGCCGCCGTCAATGACCTCGACTACACCATCCCAGCCGACCTTCCTTCATGGTCAAGAGGCTTCCTCCTCGGGATGAAGAAAGTCGAGCCTCGGCATAAAGATCTCGCCCCACTCTTTCCCCTCCTCATCGCCGCCGTGGAAAAGCAGGACCGCAATGAAATTTCCAGTCACCTCATTGCCTACACCAAACGTCACCTTGAAATCAAAACCGAACAGCACGCGGCTGTGGGTCGAGCCTCGGTTCCCGTCAAACGGGAAGCCCCGAAAATCAAGCGTAACTCGCCCTGCCCCTGCGGCAGCGGGAAGAAGCATAAAAAATGCTGCGGCTAGATTTTTGGACAAGAGTGGTTGTGCCCTCGCCGCTTGGATTCACAGGGGCTTAAGGGCCTAGGTTGATAGGCAGCGAGGGCACCACGACTAGCAATTCCAAAAATCACTCATCGTATAAGGCCATCAGGTCCGTCAAAATCACCTGATGGAATTTGAAGAGACACCGTCGGAAATTAAAACCTCACTTCAAGGAGTTGGCTCACTTTCTGGCCAAGCTCGTTTTCAACAACCGGCATCAAGCCAGAGTCAACAAACTCAAGCTGCCGGACAGAGGGATCAAGACGTCCCCAAGTTTTCGCACGATAAATGGCATCCGGATGCAGCTGATCTTGGTGCTTCCTAAAATATGTATTGAGGTCGGAGAGTTTGCCCCTCCCGATTTGAACAATCCGGTCACTGGAGACCCGGGAAAGCGTCCAGTCGCTCTGGGTGAACTCTAAAGCCACCGCTGATCCTGTTTCCTTGACGATGGCATTCTGCCGTTCCCTGTTCCCATCTGCAGGCAAGACCGCGATTGCTGCGGTCCGAATATCCCGGGGTAGTCTCGAATGCGCAACCAGTGGAATTGTTTCGCCGCTCTGCCATCCCCCCACATTTTCCGAAAATAACTCTTCACGATAACCAAGATCGTGAAGATTTTTTCTTCAAGGTAGGGTGGACAGACACGGGATTAGGCAAGACGAGTTACTCCTGAAAGCTAAACAAACGAGACCTGTTTCGGACATCCCAAAAGATGTCTGATTTGAAAAATTGGCTTTTCCTCCTTTAAACCGCATCCACGCAGCGTTGGCAGAGGTCGTCTTTTACGACTGGCTCGTATTTGCGGCAGCGGGGGCACATTGGATTTGGAGTGGCTTCGACCGTGGCGGCCAGGGTGTCGCCTTCTTGGATTTTTAGTTCGCTGACGATGAAGAACTCGGTTGCGAATTGGTGATCCTTGAGGAGGTCGAGGCACGGATTGCTGGACGGCACGGTGAGGGTTACGCTGGCTTCGTTGTTCTTTTTGAACTCCTTGGCTTGCACCTTTTCCTCGATCGCGGTCTGCATGACGGCTTTGATCTCGTGGCGCTTGGTCACCAAGATGACCAAAGATTGACAATCTTTGTCTCATTCGTAAGTTCGGAGAACCGACAAAACGAGCAATGCACATCTCCCTTACCCCAACCCTCAAGGACTACACCCGCGAAAAGGTCGATTCCGGACTCTACAACAATGCGAGCGAAGTCATCCGGGAAGCCCTGCGGCTCATGGTCGATAGAGATCAGAAAAAGGAACTCTTAAAAGAAGCTGTCGCCCACGGCTTTCAGGAAATCGACGACGGAGACTTTACCGATGTCAGCAGTCGCTCTGAATTTCTGGCCTTGGCACGGCAGCCATGATTTTAAGACTCTCAAAGAGCGCCAAACGTGATCTCAAGGGGATCTCCAAATACACGAAGGAAAAATGGGGCATCGAGAAAGAGGAGCACTATCTCGACGCCCTCTTTGATCGCTTCGAGCAGATCGAGGAAGACCCGTCTCGATGGAAGTTCAGGCACGAACTTTTCGCTGATTCGCAATCCGCTTCAGCGGGCAAGCACCTCATCTTTTTCAAAATTGATGGCAAGGTCATTCAAGTCGCTCGTATCCTCCACCAACAAATGGACTTTACCCGCCATCTTGATGCTCAGGATTTCCAAGCCGAGTCTTAGCGCTCAAGATTCAGCGGCCTCATTCTTGGTGATCGCAAAAAACCGGAACTTTTGGCTCCGGCTTTGACTTGGTTGAGAAGTGGCGAGGGCGCCACGGCTCCTTTAGACTGCATCCGCGCAGCGTTGGCAGAGGTCGTCTTTGACGAAGGGCTCGTATTTGCGGCAGCGGGGGCACATCGGATTTGGTGTCGCTTCGATGGTGGCGGTTAGGGTGTCACCTTTTTGGATTTTCAGTTCGCTGACGCTGAAGAACTCGATCCCGAATTGGTAATCCTTGGAGAGATAGAGAACGGGATTAGTCCTTTCTCCGGAACAGCTTTAGATAAGGTTCGAAGGTATAAATCCGGCCTCGTTGCGCTCCCGTGATTTCTTTTAAGAGCCCTTTTTCTTGGAAGGCTTGAATCACTTTATAAGCCGTCGGTTGAGAAACCTCGGCGACCTCCGCGACTTGCTGTGCATTGACCCAGGGTAAACCGAAGAGGCGCTCGAAGAGAAGAGCCCCTGCGGCGGAGTGACGCTTCCACTGACGAATATCCGCTTCGGTTTCAGCTTTGAACTTGAGAATACGATCAAAGGTTTCGACGCCGAGCGATGCCGTCTCAGCGACGCCATCGAGAAAGAAATGGAGCCACTCTGAAAGTTCACCATGTTCCCTGACACGGGTGAGACGCTCATAGTATTCCTGACGGTTCCGCTCGAAGTAATCAGAGAGATAAAGGACGGGAGCTTCAAGAATACCGACTGAAATCAGATAGAGTGGAATCATGAGCCGTCCGATTCGCCCATTGCCATCAAGAAAGGGGTGAATTGCCTCAAACTGATAATGAAGGATCCCCGCCCGAATCAGAGGCGGCACGTGGACGCTTTCGTTATGAGCAAAGAGTTCAAGATCTAACATCAACTCCGGCACATCGTCATGATGCGGCGGAACAAAGCGTGCGTTTCCCGGATTAGAACCTCCAATCCAGTTTTGGCTCACCCTGAAATCACCAGGCATCTTACGCTCGCCCCGAACTCCAGAGAGGAGCGTTGCGTGAGCTTCTTTGAGAAGCCTTACTGAAAAGGGGACACTCTTAAGGCGCTCTCGAGCGGTCCTCATCGCTTCGATGTAGTTCTGAACCTCGCGCCAGTCATCACGACGTTCGAGGGCGATTTCTTCTTCAGGCAGAATCGCTTCGTCAATCTGGGTTTGGGTATCTTCGATCCGAGAAGACTCTGTGGCCTCCTTCGTGACGTGCATCTGGACAAAGAGATTCCGATCGGGAGCATACTGGGAAAACATGTCGAGACGACCGATCTGACGGTCAGCTCGGCTCATTGCGGTGAGAATTTTTGGGGATGTGATGACCCACTCACGGTTGATCACGCTAGGCTGGAAGCTTTGATAACCAGACTGCTTGAGCCACCTGCCCTGTTGGAACTCATTCACAGCCCTCTTTTAAACCAGAATTTAAATTAGGTGAGCCCTTAATTAAAAAAGTTGTTGTTTCTTTAATTAACGAGGTGGCTAAAGAAAAAACCAGAGCTTTTGGCTCCGGCTTTCACATGGTTGAAAAAGTCGCGAAAGCGCCACGACTCATTTAGACTGCGTCCACACAGCGCTGTCAGAGGTCGTCTTTGACGACGGGCTCGTATTTGCGGCAGCGGGGGCACATCGGATTTGGAGTCGCTTCGATGGTGGCGGCCAGGGTGTCGCCTTCTTGGATTTTCAGTTCGCTGACGATGAAGAACTCAGTTGCGAATTGATGATCCTTGAGGAGGTCGAGGCAGGGGTTGTTCGTCGGCACGGTGAGGGTGACGCTCGCTTCGTTGTTCTTTTTGAACTCCTTGGCTTGCACAATAAATCCTAAATCTGAGCCCACTAAAAAATCTTAAAGCAATGTCGGAACGCTTTAAGATTCCCCCGCTCTCCGGCATCCCATAGCCTTGTGCGCACATCACTATGCCGATCCGCATTGCACCAGGCACCCGCATTCGCTGCCGAAACGAAGACTAGCTCGTCCGTAAGGTCGATCAAACTTCCCATGGCGAAACGCGCCTCACCGCCGTTGGACTCACCCCCCTCGTTCAAGACTACGAAGCGACCTTCCTTCAGTCCATCGATCGCGATATTACCATCGTCGACCCCGCCGAAACCCGTCCCGTCGCCGACCGCTCCGGACACTTCCTCCACGCCCGGCTTCACCTCGAGTTTCTTCTCAGAAATACCGCTCCCACCGGCCCTGCCCTCACCCTCGGCCATCGCGGCGCCATGGACAAGGTCGGCTATCAGCTCCAGCCCGCTCACCAAGCCCTCCAGCAGCACCGCCAGCGTATTCTCATTGCGGATGCAGTCGGTCTCGGAAAGACCCTCGAATGCGGAGTTCTCCTCTCAGAACTCATCCGCCGGGGGAAAGCCCGCCGCATCCTCGTCCTCACCGTGAAGAGTATGATGACCCAGTTTCAAAAGGAACTCTGGTCACGCTTTACCATCCCCCTCGTCCGCCTCGATTCCCAGAAAATCGCCTCCATCCGCCGGGACACCCCCGCCACCTCAAACCCCTTCCACCACCACGACCGCACCATTGTCTCCATCGATACCATCAAACAGGACGGCCAGTTCCGCGACTACCTTGAGAATGCCTGGTGGGATGTCATCGTCGTCGATGAAGCTCACAATATCGCCCGCCGCGGTGGCTCCGGTTCCTCCCAGCGCCACCGCGTTGCTGAGCGCCTCGCCGGCCGCTCGGACTCACTCATCCTCCTCTCCGCGACCCCTCATGATGGGTCAAAGTCTTCCTTCGCCTCCATCATGTCGATGCTCGATCCCACCGCCATCAAGGATCCCAAAAACTACGGCCCCGACGATATCCGCGGCCTCTTCATTCGCCGCTTTAAAAAAGACGTCATCTCCCAGCTCCGCGAAGCCTTCCCAGAGCGAATCACACACACCCTGCATCGCGATGCCTCTCCTCAGGAAGAAAATGCCTACCAAGCCCTCGCGAACCTTACCTTCACCAAAATCGACTCTCGCCGCCAATCCGGCGCCCTTCTTTTTAAAACCCTCCTAGAAAAATCTCTCTTCTCCAGCCCTGCCGCCTGCCTAGAAACCATCCAGAACCGGCTGAAAAATCTCCGCAAAAAAGACGACCTGGCCTTTGAAAAGGACATTGCCGGCCTCGAGTTCCTCGCCGACGCCGTCGGCGAAATCCAGCCTCGCTCCTTCGCCCGCTACCAGCTCCTCCTCAATCTCCTCAGCCCCGCTTCCGAGACCTCCATCGCCTGGGAAAAATCCGACTCCTCAGATCGCCTCGTCATCTTCACGGAGCGCATCGCCACCATGGACTGGCTCGCCCATAACCTTCGCCGTGACCTGAAGCTGAAGAAGGCCGAAGTCGTCACCCTTCACGGTGGCCTCTCCGACCACGACCAAAACGCCATTGTCGAGGACTTCGGCCGCGCCCGCTCCCCCCTCCGTGTCCTCGTCTGCTCCGACGTCGCCTCTGAGGGCATTAACCTCCACTACCAATCCCACCGTCTCTTCCACTTCGATATTCCTTGGTCTCTCCTCACCTTTCAGCAGAGAAATGGCCGTGTTGATCGCTACGGCCAGACCTCCCGACCAGAGATCTACTACCTCCTCACCCGCAGCGCCCACGATGGTATCGGCGGCGACCTCCGAATCCAAGAAATCCTCATTCGTAAGGACCAGCAAGTCGTTGAGAACATCGGCGACCCCTCAGAATTCACCGGCCTCCACACCGCCGCTGAGGAAGAGGAAAAAGTCGGCCTCGCCATCGAAAAAAAGCAGTCACCCGAAGAGTTCGATGCCACCTACGGCACCGACCAAAAAGCCACCCAAGACGACCCCCTCCTCGCCCTCCTCCTCGGGGGAAATGCCACCCCGCCCACGCCGGAAAGCCCCTCCCTCACCACCGACCAGATCAGTATTTTTCCCAACGACTACCACTTCGCAAAGTCCGCCTTCCAGTTCGTCCGCACCCAAGGCGATTCCCACTGGCACTTCGATCCCGACGACGCCTCATCCTCTATCTCCCTCCACCTACCCGAGGATTTTAAACGCCGCCTTAAATCCCTCCCTCCAGAAATCAAACCCGGCGATGCCGGCTGGACCCTCACCACAGACCGCAGCGCCGTCATGCAGGAAATCGCCCGCTGCCGTGCTCAGGAAGATGCTTGGCCCGGCGTCCACCTCCTCTGGGATCTCCACCCCCTCATGCGCTGGCTTCAGGACAAAGTCCTCACCGCCTTTGGCCGCGCCGAGGCCCCCGTCATCCAGCTCCCCCATCTCCCGCCCGGCGAGGTTATCATCCTCGGCTACGGCCTCATTCCGAACAGGAAAGGCCACCCCCTCGTCCAGTCCTGGGCCGGGATTCATTTCAAGGATGACACATACCACGCCACCCTCACGTTGGAAGACACCCTCACGCTCACCCAAATCCGCGGACAAGACTTCCCCAACCGCACCACAGAAAACCCGGACTTCTCCCACCTCCAGCCCCTCATCGCCTCCGCCGTAGGCAAGATCCAGACCCTCCTCCGCACCGAGCGTCAGACCTTCGATGACCACATCACCCCCGATCTCATAGAACAACTCGACCGCCTCGAGGAATTTGGAAAAAGCCGCCTCTCCCAGCTTGAGCTCGAACTCTCCGATAACGCCCAGCGCCACCAATCCGAAATACGCTCCGTCACCGACCTCGTCAAAACCTATGGCGACTGGATCAAGGACACCCTCGAAACCGAGGACAACCCCTCCATCATCATCACCACCCTCTTCATCCCCGAGCCATCAAGCTAGACACAAAAGCATAAAAATGCTTAACTGCTCCCATGAGAACGACCATCGATCTCCCCGACGCCCTCCTCCGCGAGGTCAAGGCCACCGCCGCCCTCCGCGGCCAAAAGCTCAAGGACTTCGCCGCCGAAGCCTTCCGCTCCGCCCTCGGTGAGAAAGAGACAGAAGCGAGCAGGCATAAACGGGAGGCAAGACAACATCAAAAGAAAACCATGGAGTTCTTCCGCGAACTCGATGCCGGAAGAGAACAAACAGGACCTCTCGGCTCTCTCGACCGCGATTCTCTCTACGATCGCCATGATTGAAAAAGCCTTCATCGACTCAAATCTTCTCCTCTATGCCTTCTCGCGCGATGCCGCTGATCGTGAGAAGTCAGACACGGCCCGGTCACTCCTCGCGCTGATCCAGCCCATCCTGTCCATCCAGGTTCTCCAAGAGACGATCAATACTGCTTTGAGAAAAAAGGACCTTCAAATCACTGAGCCTCGTATCGACCTCATCCTGGCTTACCTCGCAGATCTGTCCTGGCAGCCTCTCACCCACGCCCACATCGTCCACGCCACCCACCTCCGGCGTCGCTACCAGATCTCGCACTGGGACAGCACCATCCTCGCCGCCGCCCACGCCTCCGGCGCGGCCACCCTCTATACCGAGGACCTCCAGCATGGCTTCCAGCTCGACCATCTCACTGTCAAAAACCCTTTCCTCAGCGAGTAACACCGTAACCCAATCACTGATTCCCCATGCTCACCAACCACGGCGATTACTTCTCCCCGCACTACCTCTCCTCCATCCTTCCCGGTGACCTCAAGTCCACCCTCGACGCCTGGAAAAACCACGCCACCGAGCATCCGGACTCAGAAACCCACGCCCATCCCGCCGACCGGCTCCGCCGCCTCGCCCCCACCTTCTTCAGATCCTTTTCCACCCTACAAAAAACGCGCAATCCCGCAGAACGCCTCGCCGTCCAGCGCGACTTCACCCTCCCCCTTCTCCAGCTCCTCGGCTACGACATCGTCCCCTCAATCCAGCAAACCGGCCCCGATCCCTCCGACCCCAAAACCCTCCTTCCC
>Ga0075118_10001863_pt1 | contig 14196 bp, 12 predicted proteins | sample AntAceMetag02UKE_FD_69794 | JGI IMG/M metagenome (GOLD analysis project Ga0075118, IMG submission 69794) | Saline lake microbial communities from Ace Lake, Antarctica - Antarctic Ace Lake Metagenome 02UKE | ecosystem: Environmental > Aquatic > Non-marine Saline and Alkaline > Saline | place...
AAACGCCGACAGGTTTAACCCGGTCGGCGCTTGAAAGGGAAGACTGAGATTCAGGAAATCAGCCGTCGATCTTGGCGATGTCGGGATCGTAGCTCACGGCCAGTCGGTAAATATGACCGGGACGCATGATGAGTGGATGATCGCGCACCAAGTGCTGGATGTAGTGAACCTTGCCGTAATTGGTGCGGTAAGTAGGATCGTTACTCACGACCTCGGTTTCCTGCCAGTTAGCTTGGAAGTCATCCTTCTGAACCGTGCAGCGATGTCCTTCAGGGCCTAAGGTGATCGAACCACCGACGTGGTATTGAGAGTGAGGTGCCGCGATCGCGAGGGCGAAGCGGAACTTATCCATCGAAACTTGCTGTTTCACCGTGTAGGCGAATTCACAGCTGATCTTCTTGCCCGTGAAGTTCCATTGCACCTTCACGCTACCGAGACCCTTGAGAATTTTTTCCTCCGTGCTGATCAGCTCAGGTTGCTCATAGCGGAAGAAGAAACTGTTACGCAGGCCAAGACCGGTCACGCAGTTCTTTCCGTAGAAAGCGGGAAGCGTTACTTGATCACCGAAGGTCAGCTCGGGGAGCATGATCGGGAGGTAAACATTGTTCGGCCAATCGAAGACTCCGGGGCAATGCGGAAATGGCAGCGCATCGCTGGTCAAGGTATCGCCGCAACTGATCAGAGGCACTTGGGTGTGGATACCGCTTTCGGCTTCGCGGTAAAGGAAGACGCCTTGCTCCTTGCGAGTGCTCTTGTCGAAAATCACGAAACGACCACTGCGGGCAGGAGTTTCGACGGCCGGTTGATTGGCAGGCATGTGGACCGTTTTGGCCAGACGCGACCATTGGCACAGATAGCGCGCAGCATCGAAATTCGCCATGCGAGTCGTGTGCGCCTCGTAGGCCGTGCGTTCATCATCGCGAAGATCAAGGAAGCCATGCTCCTGATCGAGATAGGTCTCGTAGAAGTAAAGGAAGAGGCGACGCAGGATATCGAAATACTTGGCTTTCTGAGCCTCGGGAATCCAACCATCGCGAAGTCCCTGTAAGATGAGACTCACGCAATGCATTTGGCCATAAGCACCACCGGCACGGCCAAAGGCCCAACCCAATCCATCCGCGCGGACGAGATCGGGCATCATCTTGATATATTTCTCAGCGTAGGTGCGGAGCGTCGGCAACTTACGATCACGCACACCGCTATTCGCGTGCAATTGTAGGGCAGAGCGCACGAAGACGAACGACATCACGCCGTAGAGATTAAAATTACCGCCGAATCCTTCGGTGGAATCATCAAAGAAACCGGTCGAGCTGGTCTGATCGATCCGATCCACCATGCGTTCGATGAGGCGCGAGGTCTCATCTTTCTTGGAAAGTCCGAGGCTGAAACGAGCCACGGCTTTAGCGATGTTGAATGCCTGCCAGTGGTTGTCGTAGTCGCTGCGATGAAGCAGCTGTTTTTCGATGCGCTCTTTGGTTTCGTCGACGAGGCGCTCCCAGACAGGGTTGCGCTCCTTCGAAGGGCCAAATGCGAGCAATCCCAGTGCCGCGTATGCGAGGCCGTTTTCCGCTTCAGGCTCAGTAAACATCTGCGCGGTAATGCAACGCGCGGCGAGATCGACCAGGTCATGGCCATCGAGCGTGCTTTCTCCGGTCGCGCGGTAAAATTCACCGAGGGCGAATGCAATATGGCCGGGCTCGTCGGGACGAGACTGTTCGCCATCAACCGGAGCAATCGTGCCGTTAGGTTGGATGGAATCTAGATTGTGGCTCAACATGGACCGGGCCATGTCGAGGCACTGCGCTGAAAAACTATGCATTCGTGTTTGTTTTAACTGTCAGGAGACGGCGAAGGCCGCGTGTGAAGGGAGAGTTTGCTTCGCTCAATACTGAATCGGCAAGTGCGAAAGCTATTGGGCGATAAGTTTTAAGAACTCTTCGTTGGTCTTGGTTTTCGAGAGACGCGCGATCATCGTTTCGGTGGCTTCCTCAATCTTCTGCTGCACGAGAGCGCGGCGGAAGAAGTGGATGCTCTCGAGAGTCTTTTCATCAATTAAGAGCTCTTCTTTGCGCGTGCCGGAAGCGGCGACGTTGATTGCGGGCCAGAGGCGCATCTCGGCGGCTTTGCGATCGAGCACGAGCTCCATGTTGCCCGTGCCCTTAAATTCTTGGAAAATCACATCGTCCATCCGGCTACCGGTTTCGACGAGCACCGAGGCCACAATCGTGAGACTGCCAGCTTCTTCGGTCTTGCGAGCCGCGGCGAAGAGCTGACGCGGCTTCTCGAGTGCACGCACATCCAAACCGCCCGAGCCAGTGCGGCCGGAGTTTTTCATCGTATTGTGAGCGCGAGAGAGACGGGTGATCGAATCGACGAAGAGCACGACATCGCGGCCGCATTCGACGAGACGCTTGGCCCGCTCGATGCAAAGATCGGCGATCCGCACGTGGTTCTCGATCTGCTCGTCGTTAGAAGAGGCCCAGACCTCAGCCGGCACGCTGCGGCGGAAATCGGTGACTTCCTCGGGACGTTCATCCACGAGCAGGATCATCACGTGGCACTCGGGATTGTTTTCGAGCACGCCGACCGCCATATCGCGGAGGAGGGTGGTCTTACCGGTGCGAGGAGGCGCGACGATCAAACCGCGGGTGCCTTTACCTATCGGGCAAAACAGATCGACGGCGCGAGTGGTCATCCGGCCATCCTTAACCTCCATCTTCAGCATTTCCTCGGGAGAAATCGTGGTGAGTGAGGTGAAATCGAACTTCGAGCGGCGCTCTTCCATCGGCACACCGTCAATCGTTTCGATGAACTTCATCTTCGGATTGGGGAAGCGACCTTCGGCGGGAAATGCCGTTCCTCCAATGGCGCTACCGGCTTGCAGCTTGAATCGACGAATCAACTCCTTGGGCACAAACACATCGGTCGGGCGGCGTTTGCCGCACTTCGTCATGTCGAGCAGCTGGCCATTGCCGCCACGGTTCTTGTCGATATCGAGGATGCCCTCGACTTGAATGAGGTTGTCCGCCGGTGCGAGTTCGGTGGGTTGAGGAGCAGCTTTGGGAGCGGTGCTCTCAACCTCATCGTTTGTAGCGACGGGTTTATCCGCAGATGCGGAAGGAGATTTCTTAGCCATACAGAAATTTTTAGTGTCTAAAACACGGCCGACGCTTGACCCTGTAAACTCGTCGCGGGATAAAAAAGCGTTCGCATTTCTTAACCCTTAACCCGCCACATACTGTGCCAGATCAAACGATTACTTCAGTTTCCCGAGAGAGTCGGGTATTCAAGCCTTCAGCCGAATTCAAAGCCCAAGCAAATCTTGGGAGTGAAGCCACTTACAAGAGACTCTATAAGGAATCTGTCAACTCTCCAGAAAAGTTCTGGGGTAAACAAGCCAACGAGCTTCTCGAATGGCGCAAGCCCTTCAAAAAGGTGCTCAACTGGAAAGCGCCTCACGCCAAGTGGTTTGCTGATGGCACGCTCAACGTTTCCGAGAACTGCCTCGACCGTCATCTGGGCACGCCGCGCGAGAATAAAGCCGCGATCATCTTCGAAGGTGAGCCTGGCGATATCCAGACGCTTACTTATAAGCAACTTCATCGCGAAGTCTGCAAATTCGCCAACGGCCTCCAATCTCTCGGGATGAAGAAGGGCGATCGTGCTGCGATCTATATGCCCATGGTGCCCGAAGCGGCGATTGCGATGCTGGCCTGTGCTCGGATCGGCGTGATCCATACGGTGATTTTTGGCGGCTACAGCGCTGAATCGATTAAAGACCGCGTTAATGATTGTAAGGCCAAACTCGTGATCACTTCCGATGGTGGCTGGCGTCGCGGTAAGGTGATCGAGCTCAAGGCGACTGTGGATGCGGCGCTCAAGAAGGGCGTGAAATGTGTTGAGCACGTGATCGTGCATCAGCGCGCGTCCAACAAGGTCACGATGAAGAAGACGCGCGACATCTGGTGGCACGACCTCATGGCGGGAGCCTCCTCCGAGCATAAGGCCAAGGCCTTTCCAGCGGAAAACCCGCTCTTCGTTCTCTATACCAGTGGTTCGACCGGTAAACCCAAGGGCGTGCTCCACACCAGTGCGGGTTACCTCCTCGGCACGACGATCACGAGCAAGTATGTTTTCGATCTTAAGGAGACGGATATTTATTGGTGCACCGCCGACATCGGCTGGATCACCGGACACAGTTACGTCGTTTACGGTCCGCTCTCCAATGGTGCGACTGTGCTGATGTATGAAGGGGCGCCTAATCATCCCGAGCCGGATCGCTTCTGGGATATCATTGACCGCCACGGTGTGACTATTTTCTACACCGCACCGACAGCCATCCGCGCCTTCATGCGCTGGGGCGATGACTACGTTAAGAAATATAGTCTCAAGTCACTGCGCCTGCTCGGTTCCGTCGGCGAGCCGATCAATCCCGAAGCATGGATGTGGTATCACAAGATGATCGGTAAGGGACGTTGTCCAATTGTGGACACCTGGTGGCAGACCGAAACCGGTGCGATCATGGTCACGCCTCTTCCCGGTGTTACTCCCACCAAACCCGGTTCCTGTGCGGTGCCATTCTTCGGTGTCGTTCCTAAGATTCTCGATGAGACCGGCCAGGAAGTTCCGAAGGGTGAGGGCGGCAGACTCTTTCTCACGCAACCCTGGCCATCGATGCTGCGCACGCTTTGGGGCGATGATGATCGCTTCAAGAAACAATACTGGAGCGAAATCAAAGGCGTTTACTTCGCCGGAGATGGCGCACGATTCGATGAAGACGGCTACCTTTGGGTAGTCGGTCGCATCGATGATGTGCTGAATGTTTCGGGTCACCGCATCGGCACCGCCGAAGTGGAAAGCGTGCTCGTGGCGCATCCGAAGGTGGCTGAGGCCGCAGTCGTTGGTCGTCCCGATGAAATGAAGGGATCGGCGCTCGTCTGCTTCGTTACCTTGAAGTCGGATAAAGCTGCTTCTGAAGAACTGAAGCAGGCCCTTCGAGTTCATGTGGCCAAGGAAATCGGCGCGTTTGCTCGCCCTGATTCGATTCGTTTCGCACCGGCTCTGCCGAAAACCCGCTCCGGAAAGATCATGCGTCGTATCCTCAAGGATATTGCCGCTGGAGTGGAAGTTAAGGGAGACATCACGACCCTCGAAGACTTCAAAGTCGTCGCCGCTCTGCAGGCAGACTCATAAGCGAAACTTCGTTTTAATAACACGCCGACCACCGCAGTTTGCATTTGCTGCGTGGTCGGCGTTTTTGTTGGCTCATCCCATGAACCGACGGCCCGAATCACGCGCCTTCACCCTGATCGAGCTCCTCACGGTTATTACGATTATTGGAATCCTCGCGGGCATCGTCATCGGAGTAGGGCGTCGCGCTGGCGAATCGGGTCGAGAAGCGCGCGCCAAAGTGGAGCTCGCGACGATCTCAACCGCTCTAGAAAGCTACAAACGGCAGTATGGAGATTATCCCAGCGTGACTACTCCGGCGGCGCTCCTGCAATCGATCCATCGCTCGCTCGATCTCGTTTACTTCACCCTGGATCGAGAAGGCGATCCCGCGACAGACACTTCGCTGCAATTGGTCGACCCATGGGATAATCCGTATAGTTATTATCACTTTCCCAAGAGCACGACCCGTAGCAGCACGTATTTGATTTACTCGGCCGGGGCTGATGGATTGGACGTCGCGCCGACCAGTATCGCTTCACAAAATCGTAACGACCCCGTCAACCTCGATAATATTTATGCTAACGACTGATCGCACAAATTCAGAACGCGCCTTCACCCTGATCGAGCTACTCACGGTGATAGCTATTATTGGCATCCTCGCGGCGATCATCATCCCCACGGTTTCTTCGGTTCGGGTTTCCGCCAATAAGGCCAAAACGAAAGTGCAATTCAATCAATGGGCCGCCGCCATCGAATCCTTCCGGAGCGAGTATGGTTACTATCCGTCGTTTCATACTTCGGCACTCGTGAATCCATCCGGACAAAGCACCGACTCAACTGTGCTTCACATCTTCCATGATGTGCTCGCAGCGAGAAAACGCTCAGGCGATGCATTGCCTACGCTGATTAGTGGCACGGGACCTCTTGCACCTGAATCGCAAAACAGAAAACGGATCTCGTTCTACACCTTCAGCGAAGGCGACTTCAGCCCGAATGATTCAACCAGCCCCAATCTAATCCAAGACGCTTTCGGCAATACGGAGATAGCGGTGATTGTGGATCGAAACTTGGATGGCATCATCACCTCGGCTGACTACGGCGGCACCCTGCCTTTGGTGAATGGCATTCGTCCCACTAGTGGCAGCTCTACCGCGGATTTCCCTAGCTCGGGCTTGAGAGCGCGGGTGGTATTTTACGCGCCGACTCCTGATGCGGATGCAAACAATCCAGATTTCATCTTTAGCTGGTGATGAACCGTTCTCGCGCACGACATGGCTTTACGCTCATCGAGTTGCTGGTTGTTATTTCGATCATCGGAGTGCTCGCGGCAGTTCTGATTGGCGGGCTTGGCGGAGGATCGGATTCCGTAAAATTGCAGTCTGGTCAGACAATGATTGCGAATTTGTTAACCGTTGCGCGTAGCAAGGCGATATCAAGTGGTCGCCGCACGAGGCTCGCGTTTCATGCTGACGTGCGAGCAGGTCACAATCCCGAGCGATTCTTGAATTATATCATCCTTCAACAATTACCGACCGCGGATTCTGAGTGGAATGGTAATGATTGGCTAACACTGAGCACCCACAAACTACCTGAAGGCATATACACGTTGCCTTATGATTTATCGAGATATCCGGGCATCCTTCCCGAGGGCGTTTCGGCGTCCACTTGGCAATACAGCTCAACCAAAACGGAATTGATGGCATCTAGGCTATTTCGAACAGCAATTGAAATTGGGGTCGAAATTGACATGAAAGATGGCCAGTCGGCGTCATATTATCAGGGGATAATGTTCACGCATCGTGGCACAATCTCGAAATTGGACGGCTTTTTTGGGGGCAGTTCGCAGAACGATATTATTGTAGTTACTGGACAGAAAAAATCGCCTTCAGGTCTTGCTTCAGGTTCATCACCCATCGCAATCACTAACCCTGATCTAGTTCGATCCGTATTAGTCAGCACTTACGGGGTGCTGGTGCTCATCAACAATCGTGAGGATATACAATGATCCTCAAAAGATGCGGCTTTTCATTGATTGAAGTGGTGATCGCCTTAGCGCTATTCAGCACGAGTGTCGTTGTGATTTTGGCACTTCTAGGCTCGGTGGCGGGTCGATCAAAGGAAGTAGAGGAAAGTGCAACGGCATTAAATCTGCCCGCCGCAGTTGAGTCAGCTTTGCGAACAAATGGAAGTAACACAGTCGCGGGTATTCGATCTTTCATCGACGACGACTCACACCTGATAGCAAATTATCAGGGCCACCAACTCAATGTAGGATCAGGGGAAGATGATGAATCCGTGGATGCCTATTATCGGATCGATTTCGCTGAGCTGAATTCGACCGAATTTAACAACATCAGTGAACTCATGCTGCCGCTTCTGGTGACCGTATCCTGGCCATATAAAGCTTTGGGATCTACCTCGCCAACGAAACTGGAAGATCGTTCTTCGGTGACTTTCACATTGGCCATATCACAATGAGGCAGAAAGGATTTACACTAATAGAACTGCTGGTCGCGATTACGATCACGGTCGTGATGGTCGGAATGATGCTTGTTATCACACGTGACTCTCTTGGCCTTTGGACAAGAACCCAATCGCAAGCCTCAATGGTGCAAGCACAGTTAGCATTGGATCAAATAGAGTATGACATACAGGGGACCATCATGCGCAGAGTTGGAGAGGACTGGATTAGCGTGCATGGCGATGAGGTTTCACTAACAGAGCGAGGTTGGATCGAATTCAATTCTACCCAAATTAAACCGACGAGTGGCGGTCCATCTTCCGTTGATCAAATATCAGAAACCTCCTTTGGGCGTGGAGGTCACTGGCTGCGACTATTCTCAAGCACTCCGGGGGCAGATAGCGAAGGCTATCGAACATTACCCACTGCTATCTCATACCAAATCAATCGTCGAATGCCCGGTAGTGACGAAACCACAAGCACATCCCCCGGGATTCGTTATATGCTGATGCGATCTGAGATGTCCGAGGGTAATACGATCAATATTCTTGATACAGCTTTTGATACGACATCAATTCTGAAGACTCCAACTTGGTCTGACGCGCTGGCGGTCAATGTGGTCGATTTTGGCATTTGGTTTTTCGCAAGAGCAGATTCAGGCACATCTAGTCTAACACCAATCAATCAAGGAGCGGCTGCTTACAACATGCCGCAGGTAGGCGAAGTCCCAACAGAAGCGATTGTGATGCTGCGCATACTCAGTGATCAAGGAGCCACTCTGGTTGAGAATATTGAGCAGGGAAGGGTTCAGCGACCAACTGAACACAATTCGATCGCTGATTGGTGGTGGGCCGTAGTGATCGCTAATTCGGAAGTATATGTGCGGCACATCAATCTAGTAAATGCACCATTATGAAGCGCCAAGTAACAGAGAGCAAAGAACGTGCATTTGCTGTAGTGATAACATTGGTTCTGTTATCACTTTTAGTGGGCATTGCCTTGGCCATCAGTGCGACTTTCCGGTCAAACAGTGACCTTTCGGAGTCGAAGAAATACCAAGTCAGGGCGCGTCAAAATGCCCTTCTCGCTCTCAAGAGTGGAATGGCTCGATTACAAATCGCCGCAGGACCCGATGAACGGGTGACTGGCATGGCGGGTATTACAGGGATAGAGTCCCATCGAAATAATAGCACGCGACATTGGTGTGGAATTTGGACAACAAACGGTGTTTTTCTCGAGTGGATTACTTCCGGGGCGAAAAATAATGGCCCTGTCGAGCTTGAGGGTGACGTTCAGTCAATCGAGTTATGGGGGCAAAAGTCGATGGGAAGTCCGGCCGCTGATTCAGAGAGAGTCATTGCAGGTAAACTGTCTTTGGGCGGCTCTGGGAATTCCTATGCTCACTACGCCTATGCGGTGATTGATGAAGGTGTAAAGATTCCAGTGTATGTGCCTGATCCGATACTTGACGAACAACCGCAGATTTTTTCCCGTCACGAAACAACCCTTGGCGATGTTCGGAGTCGGCTACGTGATGCAGTTCTGAATAATGCCCCCCAGATCGAAGTAATGACAAGCTACGAGCAGCTGGGACTATTGGATAATGTGACATCATCAACTCTTCATGATAACTTACACCATGTTACCTTCGAATCTCGCTATCCCGAAGGAGAGCAACTGCGCAGTGGCAAAATGAATATTAACACGAATTCGAAAAGGGTCTGGCAGGGGCTGGTGCAGACCTACAATTTGCAGGTTGCAGCAGACGAGCAGATATCGAATGACCAAATTCGATTGAGAGGAGAAGATCTGGGAGAATTTGCCGCGGAATTCGAAGAAGTAGGAATGAAATCCCGACTCGGTCCATTTTTGGATATAGATGCTGTAGGGCCATTTTTACTGACGGAGTTTGATGGCGACGATGAGGAAGCTACGGGGGCGGACATCATGAATGTTCTTCGGCCTATGCTGACGACACGTTCCGACACCTTCCGTATTCGTGCCTATGGTGATGCGATGAATCCGGCGGACGTGAATGATTCAACGGCGACACCGGAATCAGTAGCCTATTGCGAGGCGATTGTGCAGCGAACGAACGAACCTGGCCCGAACGGGGTCGGCAAAAAGTTCGTCATCACTTATTTTCGCTGGCTTGGGCCGGACGATATTTGAGCTCGGAAATCCCGTTATTCGCCTAAGCCGCGGGAGATGAGATTGATAGGTGTGACTGCGCCTGAGCCTCTCGGCTCAGGCAGGATAACAGGGAGGGTGGGACATTGGTTGTCCCAGCAAAATAAAGGTGAATTCTGGTTTTCAGATTTCCAGCTCTGGACATGGTTGGTGTCATGCCCCTTCGGACGTTAGCTGTGGATTTTAACTCGTTTTTCGCCTCCTGCGAACAACAGGAAAATCCTCATCTCAGGGGCAAGCCCGTGGCTGTTTTGCCGGTGATGACGGACAGCTCTTGTGTGATTGCAGCCAGCTATGCGGCCAAGGCGCGCGGGGTAAAAACTGGCACTGGGGTGAGGGAGGCCAAACTGTTGTGTCCGGATCTCCACCTAGTCGAATCGCGGCCCGGGGTTTACATCGACTACCATCATCGACTCATCGAGGTGATCGAATCGTGTATTCACATCACAGCGGTCAAATCGATTGATGAGATGGAGTGCGATCTCACCAAGACGTTTGCGCCTCGCGCGAAGGCATTGTCGGTCGCGCACCAGATCAAGCATCGGATCAAAAATAGAATCGGCGCGAGCATGACCAGCTCCATCGGAATCGCGCCCAACTGGATGCTCGCGAAACTGGCCACGGATATGCAAAAGCCCGATGGCTTGGTCGTCGTGGAGCAGGAGGAGCTGCCGCAGCGGCTACTCGGTCTGAAGATCGATGATTTCAACGGGATCGGATCGCGGATGAAGGCGAGGTTGGAGGAGAAGGGGTTCGATACCGTGGAGCGCTTGTATGGCGCGACGCGTAGCCAATTGCGGGGCATCTGGGGCGGTGTGGAGGGAGAGCGCATGTATGCGCGTTTGCGGGGCGAGCAAGTGTCGCTGCAAATGCAAAAGCACCAGACCGTGGGGCATTCTCATGTGTTGCCACCTAAATTGAGAACCATCGCGCAGGCCGATGCGGTGCTCCACCGATTGATGCAGAAAGCCGCGATGCGTCTGCGCAATATCGCGCACTATGCCGGCGCACTGTCGGTCTATATTTCGTATCAGGATGGCCAGAGCTGGAGCGAAGAGATCCGCTTTGCCGAAACTCAGGATTCCCTGCGCCTCACGCTCGCGCTCAATCAGCTGCTGCTCAGACGCCCGAGGATTCGGCAGAAGCCGGCTCAGGTCGGCATCACGCTGATTCGTCTGCTCCCGATGACGAGCTTCACACCCGATCTATTCGAGCAACCCACGCAAAAGGCCCGCGAGCGCCTCAATCACGCGATGGACACGCTCAATCACACCTTCGGAAACGGGAGTGTGTTTTTAGGCGGAGCCTTCGGCGTGACTGACAATGCCCCCATGCGAATATCATTCACCTGCATCCCTAAACCCGAACTGGAAGAAATCGATCCGGCCCGAAAGAGAAGACTGCGACCGAAGTGACGGATGCTGGTGCATCGTCGTTCGTGCAGCATAGGTTCCCTTTTCCTTGTTTATATGGTCAATAACTGTCCAACTTACGCCTGTAGGATTAACCTTTTATAGATATGGCATACGGTGAAAAATGGGAAATTGAAGTCAGGCATGATGGCCTGAGTAAGTATAGGGTAATTAGAGGGACCGATAAACATATAGTCGAACAAAAGGCATTGGCTCAAACTCGCACTTGGAATGAGATGTGGAAAAGAAAGCGTGAGATCGAAGATCGGCGACAGGAGCGCGAACTAAGAATTCAAACGAAAGAGGAGAATCTTGAGACTGCTTCAGAGAAAACTCAAGAAGCTGAGAATTTACTTAAACGGTTGGAAACTACCCTGTCTCACACTCTTTCAATCGATGACACTATCAATTGGGAAAGTTTATTAGATCACTCTTCCTTCTCTGAGAAAAAGCCACGTAGAAGTCCGCCACTCACTATTCCTAAAAAACCTCAAATCGATGATAATGATTTTCTACCGGCAATCGGATTAATTGATCGCATATTTAGTTCCAGGAAAAAACGCAAAATTGAGGAAGGAATCCAACTCTATAAATATGCGTATTCGAAATGGGCTAAGGCAAAGAAAGTAATCGATGAAAAAAACTCGCGCCGAGATGGCGAAACAGAGGCTGAAATTACTAAATGGAAAGAACGTAAAGAGGCATTCAAAATCCGCCAAGAGAATGCAAACGAAGCTATTCTAGATAAAAAGAAGATGTATTTATCTCGGGACCCAAACGCTATCGTCGATTATTGCGAAATGGTTCTCTCAAATTCAGATTACCCAGATATTTTCCCACAGGAGTGGGAGTTGGCATACGAACCAGAAGGTAAAATCATAGTCTTAGATTACTCACTTCCTGCTCCTGATGACATCCCGCGAATCAAAGCCGTTCGATACGTTGCCTCTAAAGATGAGTTCGTTGAATCATACTTATCGCAATTAAAGCTAAATAAAACATACGACGACTTAGTATATCAAACTGCCCTGAGGACGATTCATGAGATATTCGAAGCTGACCAAGTCGAAGCAATAGATGCTGTCATCTTTAATGGTCGGGTTAATTCGGTAGATAAAGCTACGGGGAAAATGGTAAACAGCTGCATCATCTCCTTGAATGCGAGTAAATCCGAATTCACTGAAATTAACTTAGAGAACGTAGAAGCAAAAGCGTGTTTTAAGGCACTGAAGGGAGTCGGTAGCAGCAAACTGCACGGCATTAGTCCTATCGCTCCAATCATGGAGATTGATAAACAAGACAAACGAATCGTTGAAGGATACAATGTGACTGACGCGGTTAGTTCAGGTTCTAATCTTGCCGCGATGGATTGGGAGGACTTCGAGAATTTAATTCGAGAAATTTTCGAAAAAGAATTTAAGGCTTCCGGTGGCGAAGTGAAGGTGACTCAAGCAAGTCGCGATGGCGGGGTTGATGCTATAGCTTTTGATCCAGATCCAATCAGAGGCGGAAAGATAGTCATTCAGGCAAAAAGATACACAAATGTCGTTGGAGTTTCAGCGGTCAGAGACCTCTACGGAACGACAATGAACGAGGGCGCAACCAAGGGTATAATTGTGACAACTTCAAATTATGGGCCCGATGCATATGAGTTCGCGAAGGGGAAACCCTTAGTGTTACTTAATGGTGCGAATTTGCTCCATATGTTGGAAAGGCATGGTCACAACGCTCGAATTGATATCGTAGAAGCCAAGAAAATACTGGCTGAGAATAGGGACTAATCACACCAGCACTTGCTGAGGTTATAAATCGAAGACGAACTCCGCAGTCTCCAGGCCGTCTAATAAAAAAAAGCGCACCGGTTTAGAAGTGCGCTTTAAAATGGTGCCAAGGGCGGGATTTGAACCCGCGACCAAAGGCTTATGAGTCCTCTGCTCTACCACTGAGCTACCCTGGCAATTGGGGAAGGGGTAAAAGGCACAATGTTTTCCCCAAGGCCACAAGATTTTTCTAATTATCATTCGATTGCTGTCTTCTTCCCGTCTCGAATCGATTACTGCGAATTTGGGCTTTGGGATGCAGGTGAAAGAAATTTACACGAAGCACTGCCGGTCGGTTTACTGCTTTCGGAAGGTCTGATTGACCTCTCTATACCAGGCGACGTCGTCCCAATTCTTCCAATAGGGATGACTGAAATTCCATGGCGTGCTTCCCCAGAAGCCGTATTGGCCCGCTAGCTGATTACACTCCGTGCACCACTCGCGCAACCAATCCCATCGAAGGTCGGGATGATCCATGTGCCACCACGGGCCCCAGGCTTCAGATGTGGTTACAGGTGCGCCGATCTCTTGGCCCCATGCCACTGCGGTCGCGAGACGCTGGTGCATTTCCTCCAAGAGCATGGGCCGCATGGAGCTTAGCGTGGCATCGATCCGGCGTTGATAATCAGCATAGGAGTGGTCCCCCCGATTCTTAGTGAGCTCATTGAATCCGGTTCGATTATCAAAACAGGGGCTATGAATCCAACAGTGGAGCTCGAGCACATCAAAGCACTTGAGTTTCAGTAAACGGCATTCGTCCCAGAATCCGGTGAGGGAGAATGTGAAACGTTGCGCCGGATAGAGTCGCTGGAAATGGGCGATGGAACGATTGAAGAGGTCGCTCACGAAATCCAGTTGCTCATCGTTCCAAGCCAATCCTCGTTGGGCGCGTCGACGACCAGCTGCGTCCATGGCGTCGGGGGCGGTTCCCTCATCCTTGGTTACGTCGCCTAACTTCGCTAGCTCAGCGGCGTGTGCACTGAAAAAGGGAAATTCCTGATCGAGATCGATGTAGAGCACGTGCGTGAGGAGATTACGCTCCGCCAAAAACGAAAGGGTCTGCTCCCATACCTGAAGGAAATCATCAGGGTTCTTGTCTGGGTGCTCTGGGTGGACATGCCCCCAGGTCGACAGGATAACC
>Ga0075118_10001870_pt1 | contig 14171 bp, 9 predicted proteins | sample AntAceMetag02UKE_FD_69794 | JGI IMG/M metagenome (GOLD analysis project Ga0075118, IMG submission 69794) | Saline lake microbial communities from Ace Lake, Antarctica - Antarctic Ace Lake Metagenome 02UKE | ecosystem: Environmental > Aquatic > Non-marine Saline and Alkaline > Saline | place...
TCTACCAGCTACTCCCCTCAAATTGGGAGAAGTACAAAGCTAAATAATTCCTGAAAATATAAAATCCCTCAACTCCAAATTATTCTATATGGGTTCGTCGGATGCTTACAATAAAAGTAGGTCGAGATTGTTTTTAAGAAGAGATTTTACTAAACCATCTTCAGTCAAATCTCATTTTGAAAGTACAACTAAATCTGATAATAAGCGGAGGTAATTATGGACTATTCTAATTCGCCTAAAATATCTACAAATAGGTACTGCGAATCATCTAATTCACCATTGTCAAATTTGTTTTTAAGATAATCTAGGCCTCCATATGCGTACTCTTCGATGAAAGTGATAGTTTTACGAACTACTTCGGCTAGCTCCTTCTCTTCCATATCTTCTAGCTCGTTCCAGTCAAAACCAATCTCGTCAGATCGACTGAAAATTGTTAACAAAAGGAAGTCAATAAGAGGAGAAGAACTTTTCCATCCTGCGATTTCGACAAATTTTTTGGCATTACTTCCGGAAGCTAATTCTATTCTACTACCTATTTTTAAACCTATATAGAAGGCATATACATACAATTCATACAAAGGACCAAATTGAGAAAATTCACCTTTACTTTGCTTATTGGCGAGTTTCTCAAATAAGTATTCGACAGATAAAGAATACTTTGGTGTCTTTTTCAATATCAGATCTCTGAAATCACTACTTGTCATTATTTTATTTTTTTATTTTCAGTATAGATGTCAATTTGTTTGAGATTCTTGGGGATTTGATTTAAGTATATGGTACTTACACTATCATTGTTCAAAAGTTCGTTTCCAAGATTGTTGAGTTTGTTTTCTGAATCAGAATCAAATAGATCTTTAATTAGAATAATACTTTGTGGGAACACTTTCTCTGTCTCTTCAAAAAAGCCTCTAATGAATCCTTGACCAAAAGCAGATAAAGGAGCATCAGCTAATAAAGGATACAAATAACCGTTGCTGTTTACTGAAATTACTGCCATTAGCACAGCTAATACTTTCATCCTTTGAAATCCTTCCGATGCCCCAGCTACTTCGTTTCCTTCCTCATCTATGTAATTAAAATCAATGGTTCCTCTAGGATTTTTGTGAAATTTCAAAATACCTCCAGCTAGCTCATTATACTTTATAAGATTTTGAAAATGCTGATTAGCCTCTTTTTCAAGCTTTAAAATCATATCATCGAAAACTCTTATTCTAGTGCGCTGAGCTGCGTCTCTTAAGTCAGACGAAATGTCTAAATGAACCTCATACTCCTTAGGAGTATCTTGTGGCCTCATTCTACTTAGTTCGTTTTCGTCCTTTCGGACACTTTCCTTCAGTGAATCGATACGGTTTTTCGCCTTGACAATATCATCCTCGGATTTTTGCATGCGTGTTAGAGTCCCTTTATACTGAGCCATAATCTGTCGAGCATCAGTCATGTCATCCTCATCACCAATTATCAAGTGAGACCGTTCCTCTTTTAAGTTTTTAATCTTGTCTTTGACTTTTGTTATACGTTCGAGCAGCTCTTGTTCCTTTTCCCTAGTCCGAAAAATAGAATCTTTTATTCCTCGGATCCTCCCTACATATGATTGTGCGCCAAGTTGTATATTTCCAAAAAAATCATTGAGATCATTTTTAAATATTTGAATTGAATTGTTTTGACTTGATTCCTTCCGATTCAATAGACTCACGATATGGTTCCATGGCGGAGAGTCTTTCTTAGCTTCGCGATCGCAAACATAACAATGCTCTCTTTCCACCATGGTTTGTAAAGTTACTGAATCCGGAGAGTCAGGTGGAAGGAGGTTTATTTGTTTGTTGTTATCCTCACTTAGTATAGCTGCTTTCTTTATCGTTCTTACTTCTCTAAATTGGTTTAGTTTTTCTTTGAAGTTTGATACTTCCTTTTCACAGCCCATCGCAATCCAACCGAAACTTCCGTCAAAAAAACGTTCGTTCAGTTTTTCAACTAGTCGGTCATAGTCCTCTTTAAGTATTTTTAGCTTGCTGTTTTGCTCTTTTATCCTATCATCAAACCCTTTTCTGGCCTCTGCATTCTCATTTGAGTTTTCAAGTTTGTCTACTTCAGATTTGTTTTCAGCATATGAATGCTCATATGATTCTAGCTTTTCACGTTCACTTTCAAGGGAATTTTTCTTAGTTTCTTTTTCTTCAAGCTTTCTCGTGTAGTTTTCCGAAGCAGCATCAGTGGAGGTCACAATATTATTGAAATCCTTCTCAGCTCTATCTGCTACATATTTTGTAATTTTTTCTAATTCGTCATATCTGTTGATTTCGGTGAGGGTTTTGACAGCTCGATTTAAGCTATCAGCTTGATTGAAGTCTATCAGCTTGTCTACTTCCTCTCCTTGGAATAGGGAATATTCTCTAAGACTAGGTTGGATTAGCTTATTAAGAATTCTTCTTTGCTCATCTTCATCATATACTTGATGGAATTCTTGTAAATAGAGATCTCTTTTTGAAATCTCTATGTCTTTGAAAAATACTTGCCAGCCTGAACTGTCCGTAAGTAAGGCGTTGGATTTTGACTTTTTGAGTCTAAAACCCTTGCATATACGGTATCTAAATCGTTTGTCGCTAAACTCAAGTGCAACATTACACTCAATTAACTCATTAACACCCGCTTCATTTTTTGCTTTATCTGAACAAACCTTAACAGCCTGATTTTTAATGTTTTTCCTTGACTTCGTATCGGAGTCAAGAATCTCATCATAAAAAATCCACAAGAATCCATTAAAGAATTTTGACTTCCCGCCTCCATTGTCAGCTACAACTATGTTGACTCCTTCCGAGAATTCGTAGGTATTATGCTCAAAGGAGCCGTAGTAATTAAAAAAGTTTTCAAATGATATCTGATTTATAATGGAGGCCATAATTAGTGAATTAAATTTTTGACTTTATTATAAATAGTTATATCACCATGCGCTTCAACCATTTTTGATTTAATGATCATAGCTAAATACTCAATCACTTTATGATCATATGGAGGCGCAAGTTTGGCTTTAGCGATCATATCCTCCGTGATGTTATATTTTGAGGACAGTTCCTCATCTCTCAATACTTCTCTCAGCAGGTTGTCAATCATTTTCTAATTCATTTATTATTATATCTAAATCTAATTCATACCTATCACAGATATCTTGAAGTACATTTTTTGAGTCATAAAAATTCATTGAAAGGCTAGCAAAATATGCTACTCTTATCAGTTCATTTCTTACCATATTTCGCTCAATCCTGTAAAGGTTTTCATTATCATGACCCGCAATCGGAGCTACAATCATATCATATACGTAGGCGAATTTTTTTTCATCATGATTTCTTAAAAGTCTACCTCTTCTTTGAATGTATTCTCTAGGGTTACCTGTGCTACTAGCAAAAATCCCTACCTCAGTTCGCGGAATGTCTACGCCTTCATCAAGCATTTTCATAGCTAGGAGCATCTCAATTTTACCTTCTGAAAACCCTCTTATTTTACTTATTCTATCTTCCGTTTCTGAGGTGTATGTACTTGCTCGTAGATTTGGTTTTACTTCTTGAGCAGCCTTTAAAAATTGATAAACAAATTTGTTCGCAATATCTTGATCATTCTCTTCTTCCGCTTTACTTGAACCTACTGGAACATAAGTGAAAACATATTTTAGTTTATCCTTTTTCTCAAGCTCTCTCAGAATTTCCTTATAGGCAGGTATCTTTCTTCTTGCTTGATGGATGATGGTTTTTCTACGTAGAAGAAGTCTTTCTACAATTGGAGAATCTTTAAACTTCCCTAATTCAAAATCGAAAAACTTAAGTAGTGTATTGGATAACTCTACATATTCCTCTTTCTCATCTTCGTCTAGATGAACAATTCTAGGGTAGTAATAATAGTCTGTCAATCGCCCCTCTTTCATTGCTCTTTTCATTCCGAAACTATAACAGAATGGGGGATGATCATTAAAAAACTCACATATAGAATCAGTACCCTCCGGATCATACTTTCTTTTTGGAGTAGCACTTAGTCCTATCCTTTTTGGAATTTTCAAATGTGACATGACTTCTTTAATCTGACTAGCTCCCATATTATGAGCTTCGTCAGCGATTAGAATAAAATCATTTTGAATTTTGGAAAAGTATTTAAGAAAGCGCTCAGAGGTGAAGCTTGCGTAGGTGGATATGATAATTACGTTCTTTTTTAGACCTGCCTTAAAGTTTGAGGCATAATTAGGCATAAGTTGCATACCACTATACCCCCCTCCAATTACGATTATATTTACAAAATTAAATTGAGAAACTTCTTCTATCCACTGTTCTAACAAAGCTTTAGAAGGGACGAGAATAATAGCATAATAGCTATTTGTCTTTCTATACTCTTCTAGGAGGCAGTTTAGCGAAGTAATCGTCTTACCTGTTCCTGTTGCCATGGCAAAGATTCCCTTGTAATCATGGTCTACCCAATTCTTATATGCTTGTTGCTGATATTCCCTGGGGCCTGAAGGGTAAGGAAATCGTGGCTCAAACCGTTGTTTTTCTATTTGTTCAAAAAGTTTTGTTATTGTTTTTTTAAGCTTAAGGTTTGAAATTAAACTTTGTTTTTTTCTCAGGAGTTGTTCTTCCTGAACCAACAATTCATTGATGTCTTTCTTACCAAATTTACCTTTTAGAACTACTTCAATTTCATTAACAGGGATATATTCTACATCTTCATCCTTCTCTGTGAAATAGTCATCAATGAGTTTTAGTTGTCTTTTAATCAACTTGTTAGACCTGCCATTTTCCCAACTCAAGAAAGCTTCTAGTTGTTCTATATTTTCTGACAGACCATAATAAGTGAAATTGCAAGATGCTTGATAACCAACAGAATCTCGGCCGTCATAGAAGACACCTGATTTATAATGTGCTATTCCTTTTCCATTTTTCGGTTTAATGATTTTTATTTCTATACGTTTTTCAGCGATCAAATAAGCCAAACATTCAAAAAAGTGTGTGTCGTATTCGTCAAGTACTCTTCCTAGCGAAACAATATCTGTTAAATCAAATACTCTAATTTCCTCTGGGTTATCTTCTACTATTGAAATTGCTTCTTTGTCTTTAGCAGACAGCAGATGGTTAATAACCATTTTCATTCGACCACCGTTACTGATAAAAGTGGCAAAGCCAATAGAAAGCAGATTTATTGCTGAAGAACTGAAATAACCCAACAACAAACTAAACTCATTGCTATTGGCTAATCCATCCAAATAGAATTGCAAGGGTTCGTTTTCAGAACCTGTTTTATAATCTCTATCCAATGACCAGTCGCAATCTTTAAGCATAGTTAAAATTTGGTTGAGTGAGTTCTTTTATTTTGTTGACCACTATTTTAATGTCTTCAAATGTATTGTACTTCCCTAATGAAAAACGCAATGAAGCAAATGCATCATCATCACTGAAACCCATAGCCTTTAAAACGTGAGAAGGTTCAACAACTGCCGATGAACAAGCTGAACCATTGGAGACAGCAATGTCTTTCATTCTTCCAATCAATACATTGGCATCTTGACCTTTAAAACAAATGTTTGTGGTGTTATAAATTCTATTTTCTGAATCGCCATTTAGTGAAGTATTCGGCAACTTTAATAATTCGGTCTCTAATTCATTTCTTAAATCAGAAATGGTTTTTTGATTTTGTTCCATTTCTTGACTGGCAATTTCACAAGCTTTGGCAAGTGCTATTATTCCAGGCACATTCAAAGTGCCACTTCTCAAACCTTGTTCGTGACCACCACCGTGAATTTGAGGAATGAGTTTTACTCTATTGTCTCTTTGCCTAACGTATAAAGCCCCGATTCCCTTCGGAGCATACATTTTATGACCACTAAAACAAAGTAGGTCAATGCCTAAATCTTCAACATCTACTTCTATTTTTCCAACGGCTTGTGTGGCATCTGTCATAAATAAAACTCCTTTTTCGCGCGCTAGAGATGCAATTTCTTTAATGGGTTGTATTAATCCTGTTTCATTATTGACATACATCACAGAAACAAGAATGGTATCAGGTCTTACGACTTGTTTTAGTTCACTTAAATCAACCAATCCATTACTTTGAACCGGCAAATAGGTAACTTCGTAACCTTTTCCTTCTAAATCTTTGCAAGTGTCTAAAACCGCTTTATGTTCAGTGGCAACAGTGATAATGTGTTTACCTCTGATTGAATAGCTTTCGGCAACACCTTTTATAGCAATATTGATAGCTTCCGTTGCTCCACTGGTAAAAATCAGTTCATTGGGTTCTGCATTGATAAAATCAGCAATTTGCTGACGAGCTTCTTTTACTTGTTTATTAATACTTTGACCAAAATGGTGGGTACTGCTTGGATTGGCAAAGTTGTCCTTTAGAAATGGTAACATAGCATCAAGAACCCTTGGAACGATAGGGGTGGTAGAGTTGTAATCCAAATATATGTATCTATCTGTTTGCCTCATTAAATTTCCTTTTCATAGAATTTAACGCCTTTCTTTGCCTTTAACACTTTCGGAAACATTGGAATTAAATCTTGGTTTTTTGAAAGTCTGATTTCAATATCATCTTTATTCCACCACTCTGTCCAAACTCCTTTTGATTTCAAATCCTCTAATTTTTCAGTTAATGGAGCAGAAATTTGAGAACTTACAGCAAGAAAGAACCCATCAGCAGTATGAGTTTCTATTGTATCTCTAATATCTATAACTTTATTTTTACCCACTGTATTTTTACTTGCCTTACATTGACCTACAACTTTTATTGTATGAATTGCCGATTCAATTTCAGAATGAGATTTTACATCAATAACACTCCATTCAACTAACAAGTCTCTTCCTTTATCTCCCTGATTAATTGGTGAATTTTTCCTAACTGAGACAACTTTTGATTCTCTGTCCAAGAGCCGCATTATAAGATTTTCAAACTGATCAGGACAAATAGATTCATTCCATTCAAACAAATCGATTGGAAAGAGTAATTCAGCTTCTTTATTGTGTCTTTTTTTTACTTTTTCACGTTCTTCTTTAAATCTGAATTCGCCTGTCAATCTTCCTAAGGCTATGATATAGGGGCTTGAAAATGAAACGATCATATTTTCCAGAGGAATAAATTCAATCTTATTGATTGGGATGTCTTTAGCCAGTCCTTTAAAATGCTTTCTCAATTCTGATTTTATTGAATCAGGTATAAAGTTCTTTAACCCACCTGAGATGAAAAACTCACCATTTATACCGTTAATTCTATCCTCGTTACGAATACGACTTTTTAGTATTATTTCAAAAAATTCTGCAATACCTTCTGATTTAATAATTGTAATCTCATTTTTAATATCATAGAAATAATGCCAGTTCGGGACATTTCTCGTTCCATAATTTATTCTTTTTGTAGATTTCAGAAATTTATTCTTTGAATGATCTAATTCAGGTGATATTTCATATTCCCGAATATTGCTTTCATCGCCATTATTAGCAATACAATCAGCACAAGGACACCCAGCATATTGCCAAAAAGCATCTCTCCAAAAGGCAACTGCCTTAATTATTTCAATAACAAAAGCTTCCAAATCCTCCCAAGATTTAATGTCCTGTTGTTTAGGATTCTGTTCTGGTATAATATTTCGACCCCAAATTTCATCATCAATTTTAGGGTGTGGAATGTCAAAAAGTGACGATGAGAGATTCGTTTTAAAATTTCTCAAAAAACAGGCAAACATTAAACTTAGTATAACGTGAATATCACTTCTATCACCATTAAAAACATAACTATTGGTTCTTTCTAAAAAATAATAAGAAAAATTATTAGGGTCTTCAATTTTGAAAAATATTGTAATCCCTGTTGCTTGGTCTGTAAAAAGTCTAAAATTTCCATCTGATACTGATTCCACGTGTATAGAGAGCTCTTTACACGTCTCATTAACAAGTTTTGTTAAATTGGAAATTTCTGACATATTACTATTGTTTTCGCGGTGCTTCAGCTTGTAAAAATTCTAAAACCTTGGTTAATTCATTATAATCACCTTTTGAATTATCATAAGTTATAGTTTGAATATTAAAATCATCAAAATATCTTCTAGAAAGTGTTTCCATATTCTTTTCTTTTTCAATAAGAAGATAGTGTGTAGGGCCACCACCATGATAAGAGTCATGCAGAAAATCAAGTAATTGATTAAATTCTGGATCATTTAGTGATACACCAACAAAAAATATGGATTTTGTCGTAAATATTGATTGGAGCAAGCTCCTATAACCAGGTTCTCTATAAAGTGTTTTTCTATAATCCTTTTGCGATAAAATCAAAGTATCAATATCTCTTTTAGCATCACCATGTGCTTTGAGAATGAAGAATCTGTTCTTCCAAAAATTATTGGCAGCTTCTCTTGACTGTGAGTATATAAAAGCGTTTGGATAAGAATTATAAATAGAATTATATGCTTGTTCAATTAAATCGTCATAATTAATCGTTAATATCAAACTGCTTGTTGTTTTTACAATGTAATTATGATTTTGTGTATGTTTATGAGAGGCATATTGAAACCTATTTTCCATATATTTTGTAAAGTGACTTCCAAGCTCAACTCTTAATTCTTCAGCGAGAAAAAGAAATTTAGAACTATCACCAATAAGTTTTTTATACTCTTCAGTTTTTACTTTTGGCACCCATGTTACCTTTTCAGCTTCAGATATAAGTTCACCTATAAGACCATCCCAAGTTGGGTAGCCAGCTTCTATTGACAATCCAGCTCCAACGAAAAAAACACCTTGGTTATTTTGAAAATTCTCTACTAGTTCCTTTGGTATGTTATCGTTTGTCATGATTTCATTATTTGAATAAATTGTTGAAAACACGAAATCGGACACTTATACTTTCAGGTTCAGCACCATTATATCGGAAAGCTATAATGTATTCATATAAATCTCTTTCGTATTGTAAAGGCTTCTTATTTTCAATAAGTATTTCGGGTTTAGAATAATTTGACAATCTTTTACGCTCAAAATCATCAAAAATATTTGCTATTTTAGATGAGTTAAAATTCTCAATAACATCTAAATTGTTAAACAAAAAATTGAACATATCAATAAAGTGAAATTTTTTATAGATACGAATTGTACTAAGTTGGTCAATCTCCATCATTTTGTCTAGGACAACTGCAATGTTTTTCTGCAATGCCTGCGGAATCCTCAAAGATTTGTCTAAATACATTTTTAATAATAATGCTGCTTTTAATGGCTCTTTATTATTATAAAATATCAACGCAAGAGCATGACTCATGTAATCCTGCCTTTTGTATCGATTTGCAAGAATCCTAGAATTTGTAAAGTAAGAATGGTTTATCGCATAGTTATCAATTAAATGACCAATATTGCTTATTATCGCATTCCTTTTTTCTGCAGGAACTAGCGGATATCCTTCTTGTAACCTGCCGAATAAGGTTCGTATTTCATGATGGGTTGAGTCTTCAATAATTGTAATAGTAACTTCATAGTTATTTAAACGCTTAATAAAATTAATAGGAAGTTTTTCAAATTTTAAACCTCCTATTTTTTTTCCTTCAATTTTATTAAGGTCCAATCCTTTTTCTTCTTCATCTAGAAGTGAAAATTTATTTTCAATAAATTTAAATATAGCGGTCAACCTCTGTTGACCATCCGCAACTTCATATTCATGTGCATTTCCATTTAACTGTCTTAAGTATATTTTTGGTATATCTATCCCTCTTAACATGGAATCGATAAGGATACTTTTTTTACGGTTGCTCCATACCTCGCCTCTTTGGTATGTCGGCTGCTCATTTATTTTTTCCTTTAATTTATATAGGGTTGAAACCTTCCAAGTAGTTATTTTGACTCTCATTTTAATATTTTAAATAAAACAAGCCGCACACCCCTCACCCTCAGTATCATCCAAGATATCCACAAGATAAGGTGATTTTGCTTTTGATTTTCTTTCCATTCTTTTTATATACTCTTCTTTGATTGCTGCCATTCTTTTGGGCTGAATCAACTCTTCTAAGCTTTCTCCCTGTCCCCAGGTGTAGCCATCTTTTTCATACTCCATCGCTTTTCTAAACCTTTCAGGGTGTTGCTCATACAGCCATACCCATTCAATTTTTTGCTGGAAAAAACAAAAGAAACAACCCGAACGGCTTCTTGCATATTCTCCCTTTTTACCATTGATTTCAAAATCAATTTTGTTGTAGTAGGCTGGAACGCCAACGCCGCTTTCTTTCAAGATTCGGAAAATATCATCTCGAACCAATATTTCATCATTATCTAATAATGGGAAAGATGACTCTTTTGCTAAGGGGTAATCAGTAGTTTTCAAAAATTCAAATACCAAGTGATTAAACGCTTTCACGTTTGCATCCAATAAAACATTCAGCTTTTGATCGAGTGTAAAGCTCGCATCTACCTTCCTTAAAATGGTCTGAATAGCCTTTTCCTGATTTTTACCAAAATTTATATTTTTGGCCATTGTTAATAGTTGCTCTGTATTTTGATTAGCCAGCATTTTGTTCACTACATCTTGACTCCAAATATTTTTACGAAATGGGAATATTGATTGAATGTTTTTTTTGGTTGAAATATACCCTTCACGCTCTTCATCACCTCTTATGCCTACATAAGAAACCACAGGGTCAGTACCCACATAGTTTTCAAAAGGCTCCAGTTTAAGTTTCTTAGTGCACCATCTGGCCTGAGATGAAGGCAGAAACCCACCATACATTTTCAAGAAATGATCAAATGGGTCTTCTGAACTGTTTTGTGCACCTTTTAAAAGATCAATCTTAATTCCAAGATAAACCTCAAGGTTTTTTATTAGTTGATAGGTTTCATCCAATTCCTTACCTGTGTCACAGGTATAGAATTCCAGGTCAATGGAAGGGTATTTTGTTTTGACATAAATAGCCAAAGCAGCACTGTCTTTCCCTCCTGATATACCTAATACGTGTCTTACTTTACTCATTGTAGTAATTCCTTTAAAAGGTTCAAGACAGCAGCAATGTTTGATGTGTTGTCTGTCCCTAATCTATTTTTCAATTCGTCCTTCAACTGCTCAATTTCTTTACTTTTATTCTTTGGTATTCGAACTACCTTCGGATCAATCTTGCTAAAGAATGTGTCTATTTTTACTCCAATAACGTCTTCTTTATTTTCGTCAATATCGGATTTGGAGATTTTAGTCAGGCTGTCTAAATCCAGAATCATTGCTTTTAGTTTTTCGTAAAGCAATATTTCATCTTCATCAGAAAATGCTTCCAATGTTTTGCCTTTAACAGCCTGAGCTATGGAGTTCAACCAAGCTTTTCGATCATCAAGAGGCGAATCTAATCTTTGAACAAAAGTCTTTTGATTGCTTAAAAGCATATGCTTTTTTAGTTTCGAAAAACGCTTTTGCAAATAATCTTTATAATCTTCAAAGTTAACCGATTTACCTACAAACTCATTGCAAATGAATTCCTCAAATCGGTTTACCAATTCGTCATAAGATGTTCTCAGCTCCCGAACTGCATCTTGAAGATTCGTGGAATAGCTTTGAAGCTTAGAGTTGTCTTTTTGTAAAGTTGAAAGCGAAATTCCTAAGGCATTTGGAAACGCCTCAAAGAAAGTTTCCTCTGGATCTTTACTCGTGACAATGGCCCTCCTTATTTTTAAGGCAGAAGGAGAGAGCCTTTTTGTGTTCTTACTATATACCGGTAACTGCTTATAGAATACGATAAACGGTTTAATGGTTTCAATAAATGAATTATTATTGAATTTTTGTTGCGTTGATATATTTAGGAAAGTACGGTAGCTATTGAATATATCAAGCTTTACTCCTTCAATATCAAAAGTTTTGACGGAATATTTTTCGGGATGTTTAGCTATTAATTCCAGATTTTCTTCCGATAAATTCGGTATGTAACCTTCGTCGTTAAAAACAGCAAAGTCATCTCGTTTCAAAAACAAAAATGTGGGAATCCAAAAATCTATTAATCCTTGTTTTAGTTTGAAAGGGCGCGTGCTTAATAGTTCGCTAAACTCTGAAATTTTTAGTTGTTCAGACTTTGCACTTTCTAGGAAATCTTCCGATGCTCTCCATAGTCTGTTAAAAGAGGAATTCTTATCAATTGAAATTACATCCAGTGAATTTTCTCTGATTGGAGAAATTCCATTTACTTTGAGAAGAGATAAATAAATTGTCTTTTCAGGCGGGAATTTAGCGTCTTCAAAACCTAAATTTACTTTATCCCAATCATTTGCTAATGCGGCAAAATATCTTCTTTTGGCTGTGTGAATGGAAGATGATATTTTATGTTTGTTTACCAATTCGTTTTTGAAAATGGGCGTTGCATCATACACGATACTGCAAACCTGAGAAAGCAACTTATTAAAATCTTTCTTGTCCGCTATTTTCTTTTCTTCGCCTTTAAAAAACCATTTTACGTCCTTGCTTCCAGAATAAATACTGTCAGTTATATAGTGGTTCAGTAATCGGGTTTGTGATTCAACAATATTTTCAAGTTCTCTTTTGGCTACTTTATCGTCTTTGTTTTCCTCAAGTACTTTTTGAATTTTCTCAATCTCAAACAATAAGTTCTTTATTTCAGTGGAGTTTTTGAAGAAACAGTAAATAGCGGCTTCCTCTTGCAGGTTGGATTCTTTTTGAATATCACTTTCTTTCAATTTACCATTGAAAACTAGATTCACATAACCATCAATTTCACCTTCCGGGGTATTTTGAATCGGATAGTCTGAAATCACAAATTCAAAATACCTTGCAGTTCCTGTTACAAAAGAATATTGCTTCGCGAAAACTGGATTGAATTGAATATGCTTTTTCAGAAGTGTGGTAATATCTACTACTTCTGAAATTTTATTTCCTGCTTCAATCAAAGCGGTTTGTATATCCAAATCCGTTCCTTCAAATAAAATAAATCGCTTAGAATGTGAGCGATAACGGATAATACTCTTTGCTTCAAGGTTTTTTATCACATCCTTAGCAATTGAAACCCCACAAGCCGTTTTTAAATAATCAATAAAAAAATTTAAGTCTAGGACTGAACCACTAGCAGAGAAAATGTTTAAAAGGCCAATCGTTTTAACTGCTTTGATGTAATCATTGATATTTGAATCAAATGCCCTTTCCACTTCTTCGATTGAAGATCGAATAGAACTCCAAGCAGAAAAGTCAGGATTGTACTTTGATGTTAAAAAAGAATAGAAATTGAAATTCAGGTAATCGTAAACATTCGATAAATTGTAAAATGGATTTACCTGCTTGTTGAATTTTGTTAAACCTGTATGGTCAGATGATTCAAGAAATGAAAACAAGGAGCGTTCATTTTGTCCATATCTCTGTAATGAAAGGGTGAGAATATTTGCAGAAAGTATGTCAAGCGGATATAGTTTTGAAGCAATTTCTTTTAGGAAATCTTTATTGAAATTGAAAGCTTTCGTTTCAGTTGTAAGCTTCAAACATTTTTCAATTTCTGATTTTGAAGTCTTGTTTTCAAAATTCTCAGCAACGTATTCTGAAGCCAAAAACAAAAGCTGTTCAACAGGTTCGTTAAAGGTAATCTCTCTGAAACGCCCTTTTACCTTTGTCCATTCTTGCTGTTGGATTTTACTTAATGAATAAGCATAAGATTCCAAACTTTGGTGAACAGTGGTAATTAATACAATATTGTGTTTTGGATTATTACAGAATTCAGCCAATTGCTGAACAAAGTATAATTCTTTTTCAGGATTGTGTTTACTCGCGTACTCCAAAAATTTACCAAACTCATCAATTAGTATAAATAAAACCTTGTTTTCCCTTCCAATTGAATAGTATCTATTAAATATTTCAGATAGAATATTTTCTTGTTGATTCTTGTTGGTTTGAACTTCAAATGCTTCTGCGAATTGTTCCACAATTGAAGCATAAGAACCAATAAATTTTACAAAATCAATCTTTGGGTTTGCTAAGAAATTAGGTTCAAAATATCGTTTCGTTCCTTTTGTGCTTTGCTCAAATGCTAAGAGAAAAGAAGATTTACCTGTACCATATGTACCAACTATATTAAATGAACGAATACCTTTTTTAAAATCATTAACTATTTGGCTAACAACTTGTCCAGCATTGGGAGTTGGGATATAATTGAAATCCCTGTCAGTATCCCTGATAATATTAACCGATGTTGTGAAATT
>Ga0075118_10001871_pt1 | contig 14171 bp, 15 predicted proteins | sample AntAceMetag02UKE_FD_69794 | JGI IMG/M metagenome (GOLD analysis project Ga0075118, IMG submission 69794) | Saline lake microbial communities from Ace Lake, Antarctica - Antarctic Ace Lake Metagenome 02UKE | ecosystem: Environmental > Aquatic > Non-marine Saline and Alkaline > Saline | place...
CAGCCGCGTGCGGATAGGGCGGGACTCCGCGTAATTTAGTCAGAATGCCGGTGACGCGTGACAGGATGTGTGTGCTGCTTCGTCAGACATGATGGGGGCCCATGTATGGCACCAACGTGAAGCAAGTACGCGGTTGCACCACAAAGAATTGAAACTGCTCCCTCGCAGGTCAATTCAGGTCATTATTGGAGTCCCGACACCCTGCCAAGATTCAACGTCCACCGCCGAGATCGCCCACCGACGCATTGGAGTATTGATGACCGAAATTGCGGTGATGGGAAGTGGCTCTTGGGGCACTGCCTTCGCCATGGTCCTGGCTGACGCCGGTGGTGATGTGACGATTTGGGGTCGCGAACCAGAAACTGTCACCGGTATCAATCGGGATCACATGAATGAGCGCTACCACCCGGGTCTGGCATTGCATGAGTCAATTCGGGCGACCACGAAGGCCGCGGAAGCTCTGGCGCAAGCCGATATCGTTGTGCTTGCTGTGCCGGCGCAAACCCTTCGGGAAAACCTCAGCCTATGGCGATCTAGGCTGCCACCCAACGCGGTTGTGGTCAGCCTGATGAAAGGCATTGAGATTGGTACGTCAGCTCGCATGAGCCAGGTGATTCACCAGGCTGGGGGAGTGCCCAACGAACAAATTGCGGTCGTTTCTGGGCCCAATCTGGCCCGCGAGATTGCCCAGAAGCAGCCCGCTGCAACAACGGTGGCGTGCGCCGATGAGTCGAGCGCGCGTCAGCTTCAGGATGCCTGTACCACCGAGTATTTCCGGCCGTATTGGACGACCGATGTGGTGGGTGTCGAAATCGGTGGTTCGGTGAAGAACGTGATTGCCTTGGCCAACGGAATTGCTGCTGGCATGGGTCTCGGTGAAAACTCCCAAGCCTCCCTCATCACCCGTGGACTAGCTGAAATGGTGCGACTTGGTGTTGCTCTCGGAGCCGACCCCCTCACATTTCAAGGACTTGCCGGCGTGGGTGATCTCATTGCCACCTGCCAGTCTCCGCTGTCACGTAATCGAACCTTCGGCACCAGTTTGGGGCGGGGTCTGACGTTCGCCGAAGCTACCGAACAGATGAAGCAGACGTGCGAAGGGGTCAAGAGCGCGCAGTCTATCTTCCAGCTCGCGTGCCAACACGCGGTCGAGATGCCCATCACCGAGCAGGTGGTGGCCGTGGTTCACCACGGCCAGCCGCCGATTCAGATGCTGGCGAATTTCATGGCGCGAGCACCTCGAGCCGAACCTGGCATGCCCTCGCAGTAGTAATTGTTCCGACCCGCTAAGGCGAGGAGGGAGTAAGGCTGCGCAGCGCCTGGTCTAGGTCAGACCACAGGTCTTCTGTGTTTTCGATGCCGACCGCGAGTCGAACCAGTGAGTCCGGTACCAGCGGACTTTCCTTTACCCATCTACGGCGACGCTCCAGGAGGCTTTCCACACCGCCGAGGCTGGTGCTGTGTATCCATAATTCGGTGGATTCACACAGTGCGGTGGCACGTTCGGCCGAACCAAGATCGATGCTGATGAGGGCAGCGAATCCCTTCATTTGGCGTTGCGCGATGTCGTGGCCGGGATGATCGGACAAGCCGGGATAGTGCACCTTCGCCACACCGTGGTGCCCGGACAGGCGTTCAGCAAGTATTTGTGCGGACGTGTGCGCGCGTTCATAGCGCAGGGTGAGTGTCCGAATGCCTCGCAGTAGCAAAAAGCACTCCAGCGCACCGGGAACGCTCCCGAGTAAGACGCGCTTCTCGCGCAGCATCTCAGCGGCAACCGGTCGCGCCGTCACCACCACACCGGCCATGAGGTCAGAGTGCCCGCCTAAAGACTTTGTTGCGCTGTGCAAAACATAATCGGCTCCTAGAGCAAGTGGATTCTGCCCGATCGGGGTAGCGAAAGTGTTGTCGCAGAGCACTTGTGCGCCCGCGTCGTGTGCCATCTGGGTGACCGCCGCGATGTCGATAATGTCGAGCATGGGATTGCTTGGCGTTTCTATCCACACGAGGTGAGCGCCGATGAATTGAGTGACGTCGACTTCACCCGTTGAATCCATGAGCGGGCGCAGCGTGATCCGACCTTCCTGATTCAGCTGACGTAGTCGGACGGCAACTCCGGTGTACAGGTGCGGTGGGGCAACGACTATGGCTCCCACCACGAGGCCATCTAGGACCGCTGACGCAGCCGCCATGCCCGTGGAGTAGACCACGCCATGTCCTCCCTCGAGGACTCCTACGGTCTGCTCAACCGCCAGCATCGCGGTCGTACCATCTCGGGCGTATTCCACTTCACCACCGGCCACGTACGCCGAAGCTGGTGTAATGGCGAGGTTTAACGGCTCACCCGGAAGGGTGGGGGGTCTACCAAGATGTACCACGGCAGTATCTACGGCCCAGGAGAAATCTAGCGAAGGTTCCCCGCGGGGCGGTGTTGCGGAAGATTCCGTTGAGGCACTCGGCATGGCGACGACCCTAGTTGACCGTAGTTGTCGATACCTTCTTATCGTGTTGGTGATGGCAGCGAAGTCGACGAACCTGGTCAAGATCGATATGTTCTGGCCGGAGAGCCCGTGACTGACCAACCCGGTACGCCACGCCGGGTTGCGGTTATCCTTGGTGGTCAGAGCAGCGAGCACTCCATTTCTTGCATCAGTGCGGCCGGTGTCATCCGTGCCTTGCTCGATGCGGGGTTCATCGTCACAGCGGTGGGAATTACTCGCGATGGTGGCTGGGTGCACTTACCCAATGGGCAGGTGTTGCAGATGGCTTCAGATGCCGCTCTGCCAGAGGTTCCTGCGAATGCCCGGCCTTTCGCTGCAGGTGTGCAGCCGGGAGCGACCGGCGGCCTCGGCGATGTTGCCGACGTAGTTTTTCCCGTCTTGCACGGTCCCTGGGGCGAAGACGGCACGGTGCAGGGATTTTTGGAGCTAACCGGGATTCCGTACGTGGGCTCGGGAGTTTTAGCTTCGGCAGTGGCGATGCATAAATCGACCATGAAATCGCTGCTGGTCGGGGCGGGGCTACCCGTGGGATCATGGTGTGCGGTGACCGCACAACGGTGGCGCAATTTCGCCGACGAAGTCCGCGCTGAAATTGAAGAACTTTCCTGGCCTGTATTCGTGAAGCCTGCCCGCGCTGGTTCATCAGTGGGAATCTCACGAGTGACAGATCCAGCCGGGATCTCAGCAGCAATTGATTATGCTCTCAGTTTTGATCCGCACGTCATCGTTGAGTCCGGTGTGGTGGCTGCTCGCGAAATCGAATGTGCTGTCATTACTGACGAAGATGGTGCGCCACGGGCTAGTTGCTGCGCTGAGATAGTTGTGGGTTCCGGGCATGACTTTTATGACTTCCAGGCCAAATATCTCGATGATGCAGCCACCTTGATTGTGCCTGCGGTGCTCAGTGAATCCCAGGCGGCCGCCGTTGAGGAATTGGCATGTCGTGCGTTCACGGTGTTGTCCTGCGAGGGGTTGGCTCGAGTTGATTTTTTCGTGACCGACGACGATGTGATCATTAATGAGGTCAATACGATGCCCGGCTTCACGCCCATCTCGATGTTTCCACGCATGTGGGCTGAGTCTGGCCTGGGCTATCAGCAGTTGGTTACGCATCTGGTCCACGATGCTTGGCGCCGTGGCACAGGATTGCGCTGAGTTAAGGCCGCGCATACGCCGGCCGGAGGCATGGCAGGTTAGGAGTCGATGGCAGCCAGGATCGGGCTGATGTCGGCCAACACGTTTGCTGGCGCCGGATAGTCTTGAGGCACGGCAATTTCCAGATAGACAGGATCGTCAGCACTGGGCCATTCCACAGCGGTGAACGCGGTCCCGGCCGTGAGCGTTTCGGGAAACCAGGCTATGCCGTTGACTTCAACCAACGCTGAGGTTGGTTCTAGCGCACCCGGACGCGCTACCCCGCAACGGAAAACGATCGGCGGCTCGCCCCACGCAGCCGTGCTATCGGACTCTGGCCGGGTGGGGCGTAGGCCAGCACCGTCGATGGTGTTGGGGAGCGCGGCCACCACTTCGGTGCATCGGGGGTTTAGGGGTTCAACGGGTGAGACGGCCACCTGGCGCCCGCAAGCGGCAGTGACACAGGCGACGCAGATGATGGCTCCAGTCGATAGCGCAATGCGCACCCTTTTGATTGTGCACGGGTAGATACGTCGATGCAAGACGATCAGAGCGTGACAATAGGACAGGTGAGTGTGCGGGTAATGCCGGGAATGGCCTGGATCGCGGAGAGCAGACCGTGGCCAAAGTCATCCATGGTCGCTGCCTCTGCCCGGACGATGACGTCGTAGGGACCGGTGACGTCTTCGACGACCGATACCCCGTCAAGGGTGCGAATGCTGGCCGTGACACCGGAAGCGGTCCCCACCTCAGTTTGCACCAGAATGTAGGCCTGTACGGTCACCGATGTCCTCCTTTGCTCCCCAAGCGGTCATGACCGGCCGCTGAGATCTGTTCGGGGTTGAGGTCAGAGACTAGCGTGCCCAAAGAACTACTCGGCGCCAGACGGGAGCCTTTCGTGCCAAACAACGATGCTAGACGCGTTATCGGGATCGGTGAATTCGACAACGGCGCCACATTGGCCGACGTTGGCGAAGGGGTGCTGGTCGAACGCATCAGCCTCCTGTGTGGGTCCGGCGGCGGGGCCGAGGCCCTAGGGGGGGATGAAGTCGTCGGCATCGGTGATGATGCTGCCGTCTTGCGCATCAGTAGCGGCCAGATCGTAGCGGCGGCCGACATGGCAGTTGCCGGGCGTCACTTTCGTACCGACTGGTCTGAACCAGAAGACATTGGCGCCAAAGTAGCTGCCGCGAACCTGGCCGACATCGCCGCGATGGGTGCGCAACCGACCTCATTGCTGGTCAGTCTCGGTCTACCCGCTGAGACAACCCTGGTGTGGGTCGAGCGACTCATGGAGGGGGTGATTGACGAAGCTGCACGGGCTGATGCGCGCGTGATCGGTGGCGACGTGGTGCGAGCGGACGCCATTGTCATCTCAGGAATGGCGTTGGGGGATGGGCAGGGCCGGCCCCCTGTCCGGCGTGCTGGTGCCCAACCAGGGGATGTGGTGGCCGTGGCGGGCACCCTGGGCTGGTCGGCAGCGGGCCTGGCCTTACTGACGCGCGGTTTTCGTTCCCCCCGCGTGCTCGTCGATGCCCACCGTCGCCCTCAACCGCCGTATCGGGCCGGCATTGATGCGGCACGTCATGGCGCCCACGCCATGATTGACGTCAGCGATGGACTACTCCTTGACCTGTCGCGGGTGGCGCAGGCTTCTGGAGTCATGATCAACGTGGATTCCACTCTGATGGCGATCGCTGAACCACTGGCCGCCGCGGCATCGGCTTACAATCTGGACCCGCTCCAGTGGGTGCTTGGCGGGGGAGAGGATCATGCCCTCGTGGCAATTTTTGCTGCTGATCAGGCACTGCCCGTCGATTTCACCGCCATCGGCACGGTTTCTCAGCTCGACGATGCTGGGACAGGTCAGTTGCATGTCACCGTTGATGGTCGTGCCCCCCAGATCGAGATGGGATTTACGCACTTTTCCTGACGTGGACTGCAATTGTGCGGTCGATCAGGCGGCGTTGGATCACCAAGGCGTTGGGGGAATTGAACAGTCGCTACGATGGACAAGCGCTGTAGTTTCCTGCCCAATTCGCACCAGGAGGATCTCGATCATGGCTCAATCGCCCGTCTCGGGTCACCATGACAATCATGGACAGACCCCGGCTGCTTGGACGACCGTCATCATCATCACCTTGGCTTTCCTCGTTGGCACCGTCGGCATGGTTATCGGTCAGTGGTGGATGTTCTGGGTTGGCGTTGGCATGGTCGTTCTCGGGGGCATCGTCGGCAAAGTGATGGCGATGGCTGGCCTGGGGATGCCCAGCCACCAGCCCACCGATAACCATCTGCACGGCTGAGTCTTCGTGGCTCTCGGCGGTCACGGCCTGGGAAAAGTGGCTGCCGGTCAACTCATTCTTGTCGTTGAAGATGACCCCGGAATCGCCGATGTGTTGCGGCTTTATCTCGAACGAGACGGCTTCCAGGTTGAGCATGTGGGCGATGGCGGCAAGGCCCTTGATGTCATTCGTAGTCGCCAGCCCGACGCGGTAGTTCTCGACGTCGGGCTGCCCGGTATGGACGGCACGACCGTGTGTCGCACGTTGCGCAATGAAGACAACTGGACACCCATTTTGTTTTGTACGGCACGTGACGATGAGGTTGATCGCGTGCTTGGCTTGGAATTAGGCGGTGATGACTACATCACTAAGCCATTCAGCCCACGCGAGGTCGTTGCCCGCGTCCGAGTGGCTCTCCGACACGCAACACCGCCGGCAGTGGGGGAGAACCTCCATCTTGGTGAATTGCACCTGGACCTATCCGCGCGTCGGTTGTTCGTGGCGGATCATGAAATCGACCTCACCGCAACTGAATTTGACCTCCTCGCTCATCTCATGTCGCACCCGGGTCGCGTGATCTCCCGGGACCAACTCCTGCTTGAGGTGTGGGGTTATGCATCGGCCATCAGTACCCGAACCGTCGATGTCCATGTAGCCCAAGTCCGCCACAAATTACAGGAAGCGTCTCCCATTCGCACGGTGCGTGGCGTGGGTTACGCAGTCGACGAGCCGCCATCATGAACTCGCCATCCAACAAGCAGTACGACGTTGTCACCCGCCGGCGGAGCAGCCTCGCCACGCGCATGATTGCCATGTGCATTTTGGTGGCCACCGTGGTGGCCGTCGTCGCCACAGCGGCCGCTTTTCCGCTGATTCGTGGCACCGCCGAGGCCACAGCACGTGGTGATCTGGCTCGGTTGGCAGATCTCACGACCGCCACGGTGCAGAAGAAGCGCGATGGCCGATTTGTGGTCCCACCGCAGGTGGCTTCCTCGTTGCGGGCCCAAAACGTGAGTGCCTACGTGTTGTTTGCAGGTACCGAAGATCTCCCGGCCGGATTGACCGAAGCCGATGTCGAACAGGTGTTGGCAGGTGAGTCGCTTTCGGCGACTGCTGATTCCGCCGAGGGCGAAGTTCTGATCGAGGGACGCCCCTCGCAAGACCAAGGTGCTGTCTTCCTCATTCAGCCGAGCAGTGTTGTGTCCGCGCCCACCCAAACAGTCCTTCTGCGGTTCGCAGGGGCACTTCTGCTCGGCATCGCCGTATCAATCGTGGTCGCCGTTCTCGTAGCGCAGCGCGTGACCCGACCGCTTCGTCGTGCTGCTGATGCTGCGGACCTGCTGGGCAGCGGCGAGCGCGATATGCAGATAAATCCAGAGGGTCCCGCCGAAGTCGCACGAATCTTGGACTCACTCAATCGACTCAGCGGCGAACTCACCATGTCTGAGGGTCGCCAGCGTGAATTCCTACTCTCAGTTTCCCATGAACTACGCACTCCGCTCACCGCTGTCCGCGGCTACGCCGAGGCTTTAGGCGACGGCCTCATCCCCGCGCACGACCTCCAACGCGTGTCCCAGTTGGTGGTGTCTGAAACACAGCGACTCGAACGACTGGTGGCAGACCTGCTCGACCTGGCCCGCCTGGGCGCTGTGGACTTCCACGCTGAGCGGGTCCGGTGTGATGTGTCATCGGTCATCACCCAGGCGCAGGCGCATTGGCAGGAGCGATGCGGACGATTAGGCGTGCAGTTAAGTGTGGAGGTTGCCGCTGATTTGGTCGCGGTGGCCGATGCGGTCCGGCTGCGCCAAGCCATCGACAACCTGACCGAAAATGCTCTGCGGGTGACCAGCGAGGGACAACGCATTCGATTGCGAGCCCTTGCTGCCACCGGTCACCACGGTGGGTCTGAGGTGGTCGTGGAGGTCAGTGACAGCGGGCCCGGTCTGACCGCCGACGATGCCCACCTGGCCTTTGAGCCCGGCGTCCTTTATGAACGCTACCGAGGAGTGCGGAAAGTGGGTACCGGGCTCGGTCTGGCGATCGTGGGTCGCTTGGCTGCCGCTATGGGGGGAACGGCATCTGCTGGTTCCAGTGACCTGGGTGGAGCTAGTTTCACGATTCGGTTACCTGCGGCCACTGCGGAGTGATTCCGCTAGCCACGCCGGCGAGCAGCGCGTAGGGTTCCGGACATGGCACTTGGCCACCCCGCATCCGACGTAGCCGCTCAGGGGCAAGTGCTGCGGCCCGGGCGAGTAAAGGACTTCCGGCGGCGGTGGCGCCGAATGATCGCTCCGATCGTCACCATTGTGGGCTTGCTCGCGGCAACGGCATACGTTCGCCAGATTGATCCCAACGTTGCCGGGCACTACCCGGGTTGCCCCACGCAGGTTTTCTTCGGCATTGATTGCCCCGGATGTGGTGGCCTACGAGCCACGCATGCCTTGGCTGAAGGAAATGTGGCCGAGGCAGTTGACCAGAATCTGCTCGTCGTCATCCTCTTCCCACTAGTGGTTGTTTTGCTGGTGGCCTGGCTCTGGCGCGCGTGGCGTGGTGAACTGAGCGATCCGGCGTCGATGACTCCCCGACAGCGACGCTGGAGTCAGCTGGTGCCGATCATCCTGCTCATGGCCATGGTGGTGTTCACCCTGGTTCGTAACCTGACCCCGTATGGCGCTTCGGGGATTGGCTAGCCAGGAGTCCCACGGGGTGGTTTCTCCCGTGGTGGCTTCAGCGTCTACTCTGGCCAGATGATGCCGGTGCGCCACAGCGGAGGCACCCATGTCTGTCCTTGACGACATCGTCGCGGGGGTTCGCATCGACCTCGACCTGCGCATGGCCTCGGTTCCACTTCCGGAGGTGAAAGAACAGGCCGCCAGACAACCTGGTGCCTACGACGCACAAGCCGTCCTGCGCGCCCCCGGCGTGGGAGTCATCGCCGAAATCAAGCGAGCCAGCCCCAGCGTTGGTCCGATGGCAGCGATTGCCAACCCGGTAGAACTAGCGAAGGAATACGAAGCCGGCGGCGCACGCATGATCAGTGTGCTCACCGAAGAGCGTCGCTTTAACGGATGCCTTGACGATCTGAAGATGGTGAGTCGGGCCGTTGAAATTCCCACCCTGCGCAAAGACTTCATTGTGTCGAGTTATCAGTTGTGGGAGGCCAGGGCCGCCGGTGCTGACGTGGTACTCCTTATCGTGGCGGCACTTGACCAGTGCGCGCTTGAATCGCTGATCGAGCGAACGTCATCGTTGGGTATGACGCCGCTGGTGGAAGTCCACGACACCGAGGAGACGAAACGAGCTCTGGATGCGGGTGCGGAAATCATCGGCGTCAACTCCCGAAACTTAAAAACCCTTGAGGTAGACCGAGATACCTTCGCCAGAGTCGCCCCGACGATTCCATCGAGTTGCGTGCGGATCGCTGAATCCGGTGTCCGTGGCCCGCACGACCTCATCGCCTACGCAGAACAGGGCGCTGATGCGGTTTTGGTCGGTGAAGCTTTGGTGACCGGGTCTGATCCGCGTGCGGCAGTGTATGATCTGGTCACCGCTGGCGCACATCCGGCATTGAAGCGACCCCATCGCAGTAGTCACGGTGAGTGAGGACACGGTTATGACAACGCTAATCCCGGGCCAGGCTTCAGCCGGTCACTACGGCCGCTACGGCGGTCGCTTTGTGCCCGAGGCGCTCACGTTCGCGCTCGATGAACTTGACGCGGCGTTTCGAGCAGCCGTTGAGGATCCGATCTTTTGTGCCGAACTAGATGATTTGCAACGCAATTACACCGGTCGCCCGAATCCGCTCACACATGCCGCACGTTTCGGTGCGCATTGCGGGGGAGCAACGATCCTGTTGAAGCGCGAAGACCTCAACCACACCGGCTCGCACAAAATCAACAACGTTCTGGGTCAGGCACTGCTGACTAGACGCATGGGTAAGTCCCGTGTGATCGCTGAAACTGGCGCCGGCCAACACGGGGTGGCGGCGGCCACGGCGGCGGCCCTACTCGACCTTGAGTGCACGGTGTACATGGGCGAAGAAGACACCCAGCGCCAAGCACTGAACGTGGCCCGAATGCGATTGCTTGGTGCCGATGTTATTCCGGTCACCGCAGGTAGTCGCACCTTGAAGGACGCGATCAACGAGGCGATGCGCGACTGGGTGGCCAGCGTGGACAACACCCACTACCTGCTGGGCACGGTGACGGGGCCCGCTCCGTTCCCCGAAATCGTGCGCTATTTCCATTCCATCATCGGTACGGAGACCAAGAGTCAGATCGAGCAACGCTACGGCCGGCTACCCGATGCTGTGGTGGCGTGCGTCGGCGGGGGATCAAACGCCATGGGGATCTTCTCGGCCTTCCTCGACGATGCTGAAGTGCAATTGCGCGGCTATGAGGCGGGTGGGGAAGGCATCGACACCGGTCGTCACGCGGCTCGGTTCGCTATGGGAGTTCCCGGGGTTCTGCACGGTGCCCGCACGTATGTCATGCAAGACGAGTGGGGCCAGACAGTCTCGTCACATTCGATCAGCGCTGGTCTTGATTATCCCGGTGTCGGGCCTGAGCATGCCTGGTTACACGACAATGGGCGTGCGATTTATGAATCGGTTACCGATGCCGAGGCCATGGACGCTTTCGCGAAACTGTGTCGCACCGAAGGAATCATCCCCGCAATCGAAACGGCCCACGGTCTGGCCGGGGCAATGCGGCTGGGCAACGAGCTAGGGCCTGAGGCGCTCATCGTTGTCAACCTGTCGGGACGGGGAGATAAAGACGTCGAAACCGCTGCTCGCTGGTTCGCCATGAATCCAGATCAACATTCACCGACCCTAGACGAGCAGATGGCAACGGAGCGGTGACCGCTATTGCTGAGGTCTTTGCTCAAGCGAAGACTGAGAACAGGGCGGTACTCATCGGTTATCTGCCCGCTGGTTTTCCCGACCTAGCCGCATCCATGGAACTGATGCGCACCATGGTGGAGTCCGGTGTCGACATCGTTGAAGTAGGACTGCCCTATTCGGACCCGCTGATGGATGGACCGGTGATCCAACATGCGGCAGCCACCGCACTGGCCCAGGGCACAACGACAGACGATGTCTTAACTGCAGTGCGAGCCGTTGTGGACTGCGGAGCGCCGGCCGTGGTCATGTCGTACTGGAATCCCATCGAGCGATACGGAGTTGCTCGTTTTGCCCAGGCCATGTCCGGTGCCGGCGGCAGTGGGGTTATCACGCCCGATCTCACCCCCGAAGAAGCCGACGAATGGATCGCTGCGAGTACTGCACATGATCTTGATCGGGTCTTCCTCGTCGCTCCTTCCTCCACTGCGGCCCGGATCAAGACGGTGACCGATGCGACCTCCGGATTCGTTTACGCTGCCTCGGTCATGGGCGTTACCGGAACTAGATCTGCCGTTTCAGGTCACGCGGAAACCCTGGTCCAGCGGGTGCGCGACGCCACCGGTGCCCCCATTGCGGTCGGCCTGGGAGTTTCCACCGCCGATCAGGCGGCTGAGATAGCCGGGTATGCCGATGGGGTGATTGTGGGCTCGGCATTTGTGCGCGCGATCACTGAGTCAGCCACCCCACACGAGGCGATCGCGGCTGTTTCATCCCTGGCGAGGGAACTTGCTGCAGGGGTGCGACGTCGCAAGATCAACGATGACGCACTAATTTAGAGTTTCGGTACCACGCCACAGCAACACGTTTGCACCCATCACTCAGCGAAGGACCAAAGATTATGGCGAAAAAGGGCGGGTCCTCAAGCGAGGCCAAAACCACGCGCGACAAGGCTGCGGCAGCGGGTGCCGCCGCGCAGGCGGCAGAGAAACGACGCGAGCGCACGATCCGTATCGCCGGCGCCGTGGGTGTCCTCATCGTTGTTGTGGCTATCATCGGCATCGCGGTATTCGCCCGGGCAACCGACGGTGGCGGCGGTAGCGGTGGCCGAGACCTCCCTGACGTAAACCCGGCCGCGGCCCTGCCCACCGGTGTGTTGGGCCCTGATTCGGAATACCCATACGCACTGCCCTACGGTGAAGGCGCCGATACAGCGCCGGTTTTGCAGTTGTGGGAGGATTTCCAGTGCCCCGCGTGCGCGCAATTAGAGTTGATCAACGGATCAGGGATTAAGGAGTTGGCCAACACCGGTCAAGTCCAGTTACTGCTTCGCCCCACCGCATTCCTGGATCGAAACCTAGGAAACACTTCCTCCGCTGAAGCCATCGGGGCCTGGGGCTGCGCGGTCGATCAGGGCAAGACGGCTGAATACTCCGGCATTGTTTTCCTCAATCAGCCCACCGAGGGGGCGGGCTACACCACCGACCAGCTCATTGATTTCGGTCAGCAGGCCGGCATCGAAGGCCCGGCTTTCGACACGTTTAGCCAGTGCGTCAATGACGGTACATACCTCGGCTGGGCAGTGAACTCGACCGACATCTTCTACCAGGACGAAGTTCGCGGCACCCCCACCGGCTACCTCGATGGCCAAGAACTCACCGGTGCGCAATTGGCTGATCAGGCCGAACTGCAAAGCCTGGTAGATGCTGCCAACGGCAACTGAGGCTTGGCTGGTGAACCCAGCGGGCCTACTCGCAAGTATTCCTAGTCCGGCGCAAGGGTCTTGGTCGCTGGGTCCGATTCCCATTCGTGCCTACGCATTGTTCATCGTCGCCGGAATCGTGGTGGCGGTGTGGTGGGGCGGTCGCCGTTACGTCGCTCGCGGTGGCCAGCCGGGCACGATCGCTGATATCGCCCTGTGGGCGGTCCCCTTTGGCATTGTCGGCGGGCGCCTCTACCACGTGCTCAGCGACTGGCAGTTGTATTTTGGGCCGGATGGTCGTGGACTCGTAGCGGCGTTGCGCGTCTGGGATGGCGGCCTTGGAATCTGGGGCGCGGTGGCAGTGGGGGCCCTGGGTGCCTGGATCGGAGCCCGCCGAGCGGGCGTGGCCCTGCCGCCTGTGGCAGATGCCATTGCGCCCGCGATAGCACTGGCCCAAGCCATCGGGCGATGGGGGAACTACTTCAATCAAGAACTCTTCGGCTCGCCCACCACATTGCCGTGGGGACTAGAGATCGACGTGGCTAATCGGCCGGCCGGCTACACCGAATTTGACACCTTCCAACCGACCTTTCTTTATGAATCCCTGTGGCTGATCGGTGTGGTCGTGGTTTTGGTATGGGCTGATCGCAGATTCCAGATGGGGCACGGGCGGGTATTCGCTCTCTACGTCGCCCTGTACTGCCTTGGTCGACTCTGGATTGAAGCCTTGCGAATCGACGCCGCGAACACGATCCTGGGACTTCGCTTAAATATTTGGACCGCCGGAATCGTGGGCCTAGGTGCGCTCGCCTATTTCTTCTGGTCGTTGCGCACGAAGCCAGGGCGCGAAGAAATTGTGAGCGAGCAGGACTCTGATACCGTTACGACCTGAACGGGCCAACGATGTCCCGTCCGCTCTCGCCGCACAATCTTGCGGTGCTGCATTGTCGGACGTGGAAAGGGCCCCCTAGCGTGAATACAACGCCAACTCGAAACCAACAGATGCCGTTTTCGGGCGTGCCGAATGCCCAGGGCTTGTACTCCCCGCAGCAGGAACATGATGCCTGTGGCGTGGCTATGGTCGCCACCCTCACCGGAGTTCCCAGCCATGACATTGTCAGCAAGGCGCTTACCGCGCTGCGCAATCTGGACCACCGTGGCGCATCGGGGGCCGAGCCGGACTCCGGCGACGGGGCCGGCATCATGATTCAGCTTCCCGATGCATTCTTTCGCCGCGTCGCGGGTGTCCAACTCCCGCCGGCAGGACACTTTGCTGCGGGCCTTGCGTTCCTGCCCAATGATGACCTAGGCGAAGCGGCCACCAAGGCTGTGATCAGTGAGATTGCCGCGGAGGAAGGCCTCGAGATACTCGCTTGGCGCGATGTGCCCACCGATGCATCCTCCCTCGGGGCCACAGCACGTAGCGTTATGCCGCGTTTCGCTCATGTCATGGTGGCCGCGGTCGACCGTTCCGTGTCGGGTATTGACCTCGACCGAATGACCTTCGCGCTGCGCAAGCGCGCCGAGCACGCCAGCGAGGTCTACTTCCCGTCGCTCTCGGCTCGCACGCTGGTGTACAAGGGCATGCTCACCACCACCCAACTGGGCGACTTTTTTCCCGACCTGGCCGATCCGACCATGGTGTCAACCCTGGGCCTGGTTCATTCGCGTTTTTCCACCAACACCTTTCCGTCCTGGCCGCTGGCTCA
>Ga0075118_10001872_pt1 | contig 14167 bp, 8 predicted proteins | sample AntAceMetag02UKE_FD_69794 | JGI IMG/M metagenome (GOLD analysis project Ga0075118, IMG submission 69794) | Saline lake microbial communities from Ace Lake, Antarctica - Antarctic Ace Lake Metagenome 02UKE | ecosystem: Environmental > Aquatic > Non-marine Saline and Alkaline > Saline | place...
AAAAGAAACGAACCAAAGAAAAATCTAGCCAAAACTAATCTTCCCCCCGCAAGGCCCAACTCCCCCTCGTAGTTTTGGCCCGGCCGCCGCGCCCTAAGTTTGGCGATTGCTTAAAAATGAAACAAGAGAAGCCATCATAAATAGAAATTTATAGAACTTAAATCTAGGGGGTCAACATACTCCAGAGGAATATCCAGCAAATCCCATTCGGTTAAATACAGGAATGACGGAAGCCTTTATCCTAATTTCGTAAAAGCGATTTGTTCCCATCGATGTAGGACATTAATTCGGATGCTTTATTGAATATTTTCTTTATGTTTCCGTTTTTATCAATCACCAGATGGGTGGGATATGACCTTAAATTCAATTGATCAATAATCAATTCTTCCTGTTCCGCAAAAACCTCATAATCGAATGCCCTCTTATTTAAAAAGCCTTCTAATGAAGGTTGAGTATCCGTAGCCAAGCTTAAAAATTGAATACCAATTTCATTGCTGTACTTATGGACAAATTCGTTCAGCTCAGGCATCTCGACTATGCAAGGTTTACAGGCTATAAATCAGGTTTTAATCACTGTTATTTTCCCCATTAGGCTTTCATTATTGTAATGCTGCCCATTTATGGCTGTTAGGTCAATTTCCGGAAATTTTTTTCCTTCCATATCATAATACCCTAAAACCAGAGCCGCTGAATTTTTGATGGTAATTGAAATGCTTTCATCCACACCTTCAGGTAATACAATTAATTTGTAGCTTATTGAATCGGCCCGGGATTTCACCTTGCCCTCAATGGTAATGTAGTCACCAGATGTTAATTTAATCAGGAAAGCTTCTTTTGATATTACTTTTGAATCTTCATCAAGCACAATAAAGTCCGATGATAAAGAAATTTTGTAATAATGGTAATTCCACCAGGTATTAAAATCAGCTGTCATTTCTTCCAAGTCCACAAATCTTTGCCTTTCCTTGTCAAGATTTTTGCCTGATTTGTCACTACAAGAAGCAAAAGAAATAAAAACCAATTCTAATTATTATAACCTAAATCCAAGGGTCAACATGCTCGGGAATATCCAATGTTTACCATCATTCTTTAATAGAATGATCAATGAATTTCCGCCTTGTAGCTTTTCGGCGTTAAGAAATTTAAGCAGGGTATGGCAAGGGCAAAGGGATGTTTGACCAAGATTTTTGGATGGGGTACCGGAAAGGCAAACTTAATGGCTCAAGCCTAAAATAAAGGAGTTTTTTGCCTGTGCGAGGATAGCCTTAAATTTTAGCCGAAAAGATACTCAGCGGCGGGGTTTTCCCTGACGTCTCAGGACAGGTTGGTTACTCTTTTTGACCTGCAGCAAAAAAGTAACAATGATCGTCTTCAATGAATTTTTATAGGGAAAATGGAATTAAAAAACATTATAGATTTATTACAGTGCTTGGCTAAGGTAGCCTTAATTTAATCCTGCAATTTATTTTTATTCGTTCATTTCTTTTCCCCTGATCCACCATGCTTTTCAGGACAGGCCCTGAGTTGCTATGCTTCAGGACAGGCCCTGAGTTGCTATGCTTCAGGACAGGCCCTGAGTTGCTATGCTTCAGGACAGGCATTCATGTAAAGAAACGAACCAAAGAAAAATCTAGCCAAAACTAATCTTCGCCACGCGAGGTCCATCGCCCCTTCGTAGTTTTGGCCTGGCCACCGCGCCCTTAGTTTTACGAATGCATTAAAAATTACCAAAGAAAAGGAAGCCATCACTGGAAGACTGGATAAAAAATATTGTTGTGACTATTGTCGCAATTGGTACTAAAACAAGAGTAAATGGAACGATGAAAAACAAATCCAACAGGTAAATAGTATTGTCAGAAAAAACTCTAGGATTTTGAAAACATTTTACCCTGTTGGCAAGTCCACTATAAGGCGTGAAGTCCTTGATGCCATGGGCTAAAATTACCACTACTTTACAGACGTTTACGGGTCCTCCACACCACGTAGTCCTGTCTTCATCATTCATCTCGTATTCATTAGGGAACCAGCCTTTTAAACGCAATCATTTGTTTTGGACTTGTATCTCTGAGTAACAAACTCCTGTTTTTCAGGTATTCTGCTATTGTTTATTGGCATTTTTTTATTTTCAAATTAGTTGTATTTCTTTTTTGATAAGGGGATCATTTATTTTTTCGATAACGTTATCGCTATTAAATTTCACTATTTCAATTTGAATCGTTTGTTTATTGGTTAAATTGAACTTAAAGTTTATGTAATATAAGGTTTAACTCAATTCCACTAACGTATGAAAAGATTTACAAACTATTTAATTGTCCTCCTTGTGTTACTGGGAGGAATGCATTTTGGAAATGCCGTCGCCCAGGAGGCCAGGGTGATAAATGGCAAAGTATCCAATGCAAATGGCCAGTCTATCCCTGGTGTTACCATTTTAGTGAAAGGAACCTCCAATGGTACAGTTACAGATATTGACGGTAAATACATGCTCAATGTCGGTACAGACGCTCAGGTGTTGGTCGTTTCATTTGTTGGAATGCTAACAAGCGAGGTGACTATTGGTAATAGAAGTCAGATAGACATCAAATTGGAAGAGGAAACATCAGACTTGGATGAGTTTGTCGTTATTGGGTATGGTACCCAAAAGAAAGCAACCCTCACTGGTTCTGTTACCAGCGTGGAAAGCGCACAAATAATCAGTAACCCTTCCGTAAATTTAACCAATTCCTTGTCAGGGCTTTTGCCTGGATTGGTTGCATTAAACCGGTCTGGAGAACCAGGTGCTGATAATTCCACGATATTGATTCGAGGAAGTAATACCACAGGAGACAACAGTCCCTTTGTAGTAGTAGATGGTGTTCAAAATCCTCCGGGTTGGCAAAGAATCAATCCCAATGACATAGAATCTATCTCTGTCTTAAAGGATGCTTCTGCAGCTATTTATGGAGCGAGAGCTGCCAATGGTGTTATCCTCATCACCACTAAAAGAGGTAAAGCGGGTAAACCAACTTTAAGTTACACATTTAATCGGGGCATAAGTCAACCAACACGACTTCCTGAATTGGCGGGTTCTCCCCTTTTTGCAGGATACGTCAACGAGATGATGGTCAAAGACGGTCAAGATCCTCGGTATTCAGATGCTGAGATTGATTTATTCCGAAATGGTACCGACCCGAATTATCCCAATACCAATTGGTACAAAGAGGTTTTGAAAGATTATTCACTTCAAAGCATGCATAATTTAAGTTTAAGGGGTGGTTCAGAATCGGTGCGTTATTCCATGTCAGGATCTTATTCACACCAAAACAGTATATTTAAAGAAGGTGTTCATGATTTCAAAGGCTATACCATTAGGTCAAATATTGATGCTGACGTAAATGAGTACATTTCCGTAAATCTTGATTTAAATTTAGGTTTGGATGATCGCTCGCAGCCAGGAACAGAAAATCCCTGGGGTTGGTTAAATGCCATCCCAATGATGCCTGTTTATTATCAAAATGGTTTTCCTTCTGCTGGTATTGAACAAGGGTTGAACCCTGCCGTAATGACCACCTCAGCATCAGGAGATCACAATACAAAAACCAAAAGAGCCATTTCTAAAGTTGGATTTAATATCAAGGCTCCTTGGGTAGAAGGCTTGGGTATGGATGGTTTTTTTGTCTACAGCAATGAAGACGCAATGGACAAGAATTGGAGAACTCCTTGGACCGTTTATAACTATGACAAGGCCAATGATACTTACCTCCCTCTTCGAGGTGGAAGGATCACCGCTCCAGAATTAACACAGTCCACGAATAGTGCTAGCAGTACTTTTGTGAATTTAAGAATAAAATACGAAAGACAATTTGGAGACCATTATATCAATTCATTTGTTGGTGCTGAGCAAACAAAAGGTGGGAATGGTTATTATGAAGCATTTAGGAGAAATTACCTTTCTCCTACGTTGTCAGAACTATTCGCAGGAGACCCTGCTACCCAGCAAAATGATGGCGTATCTGCAGAATCCTCCAGACAGAGTATTTTAGGTAGGGTAAGTTATAACTACCAAGAAAAATACATCATCGATTTTAATGCAAGGTATGACGGTTCTTATGTATTTCCCGCTGGCAAGCGATTTGGTTTTTTCCCAGGGGTATCGGCGGCTTGGGTATTGTCTGAAGAATTCTTAAAGGATGTATCTGGGATCAATGATTTGAAATTACGTACCTCAGTAGGTAAAATGGGGAATGACAGGATAAGTCCTTTCCAATTTATGCCAGCTTATAGTTTAGGTTTGAATGGTTATCACTTTGGATTGCCAACCAACTCTCAATTAGGTGTAGTTCCAGGTGTTACGCCAAACCCTAATGTAACATGGGAAGTAGCCACTACTTACAATCTTGGATTGGATGGTATGTTCTGGAATGGAGGACTTAGTTTTACTTTAGAGGTCTTTAAACAAAGACGTACAAATATTTTGACCAAAAGAAACCTTGAGGTTCCATTTTATACAGGATTACAATTACCTGATGAGAACATAGGTATCGTAGAAAATAAAGGACTTGAGGTGGCCTTGAGTCATCGTGGCAAGGCCTCGTCTCCTGGAGGATTTTCCTATACAGTAGGTGGAAACATCGCTTTCAACAAAAATAAAATAATTGATATTTCGGAAGCACAGGATGTGCCTGATTACCAAAAAGCTGAAGGTAGCATCTTAGGTGCAGGACTTTATTATGAGGCACAAGGTATTTTTAGAACTCAGGAAGCTGTTGATTCCAATCCAGTTTACCCAGGGACTCTGGTAGGACACCTACAGTACAGAGATGTTAACGATGATGGGATTATCAGTTCTCAGGACATGGTAAGAATGGGTAAATCCAACATTCCGCAAATCACCTTTGGTATTAACGGAACTTTAAATTATGGACAGTTTTCTTTGTTTGCCAATTTTGCTGGTCAAGGTGGAGCGTGGCAATATTATCACCAAAATGCGCGAATAGCCGTGAATGGTTTGGCTGAACTTATTGAAAACAGGTATACAGCTGGAAGCATGGATTCAAAATACCCAATTCTACCAGATTTAGGGACAAGAACCCAGCCAAGTGGACTTCAGAGTACATTTTGGTTGCAAAATGCAAGTTTTCTAAGGTTCAAAACGCTTCAGGTAGGCTATAACCTTCCTGAGACGATCCTAAAGAAACTGGGGCTGTCTTCAGCTAGGATTTATTTGAATGGCAATAACCTCTTGACCATTTCGGAAATCAAATGGTTTGATCCTGAGGGAGACAATGAAAGAGGATCATTCTACCCTCAAAGTCGAATTTTTAATTTGGGCGTTGACCTGTCCTTTTAATTAATTGATGCAAAATTTAACATTCCTAATTATGAAAACGATCTTTAAATACGTGTATATTAATAAATTATCAGGAATACTCTCCATGTTATTGTTTGTGTCTCTACTGAACATGGCTTGTGATGATGAAGTTTTGGATGTCATTCCCGCAGACAGGTTCACTGACGAAGCGGTGTGGGCAGACGAATCCCTGATAGAGGCTTTCATTGGCAATGCTTATCGTACTATTCCAAGTGGCTTGCGCTATAGTCTGTATGGGCTTTCAGTTGTAACAGATGAAAATAATGCGAGAAGTAATTCCTGGGCCTGGAGTGTCTGGGAAGGAAACCTCAATCCTGATGACTTGAGAGAGGTTGATTACTGGACCGGAAGAAACGACAGAAACCTTAATTATTGGCAGCCAATCAATCGAACCAATATATTCTTTGAGAATATTGATAGAGAGCGAGCGGTGACAATAGATGAGCAAACCAAAAATAGGATGATTGGTGAAATGAAGACTATCAGGGCATACAGTTATTTTAAATTGGCTAGTTTATTTGGTGGAGTTCCCTTATTTACCAATACTTTTACTTTAGATGATGACTTTAAAGTTACCCGAAATACCTACAGGGAAGTGATGGATTTTGTATTAGCAGAATTAGACGAAGCCATCGCTTTACTTCCAGAAACTTACAATAATGCCAGCCAAGGAAGGGTCACCAAAGGAGCCGCAATGGCAATCAAATCACGTGCTGCGTTATACTATGCCAGTGAATTGAATAATCCAGAAATGGACCCTACTAAATGGCAAAAAGCTTCAGATGCAGCCAAAGCAATCATTGACATGGGACAATATTCCCTCTTTGATGATTATAGAACCATGTTTTTGGAAGAAAACATTTACAATCCTGAAATGATTTGGCAGCGTCCTTACAACCAGTTTGTCAGTAGGGAAAGGGTATATGTTGAGCTAAGCCTTTATCCCAATGGCTACAACGGTTTTGGACAGGTGCATCCACTTCATAATTTGGTAGATGATTTCGAAACAGTTAATGGACTCCAACCTGAAGATGATCCGGATTACGACCCCGGTGATCCATATGCCAATAGGGATCCTAGGTTTTATGCTACTATCCTACATGATGGAGCGCCTTTTCAAGGCAGAGAAGTGGAAACCTTTTTCCCAGGAGGCTTGGACTCAAATGAAGGTCCTGTTTCGGCATGGAATGCTACACAAACAGGCTATTACCAGTTGAAATTTGCCAATGAAAGGATTGTTAATCCTAGTGGAAATAATATGTCTCAAACACCATGGGCATTTGCCAGGTATGCAGAAATTTTACTGAATTATGCCGAGGCGAATTATTTTCTGGGTAACGAAGATATCACAAGAGAATATCTCAATATGGTAAGGAAAAGGCCTAGTGTGAACATGCCGGATGTTACCGAAAGTGGGGAGGCACTTTTTGAAAGAATTGTAAATGAGAGGCGTATTGAATTGGTCTTTGAAGAACATCGCTGGTTTGATATTCGCCGTTGGAAAATACTTCCTGAGGTGGCAGACAAAGACCGCACACGCATGATCATCAGAAAACAACCCGATGGGACAAAAGAGTATGAAGTTGCCTTTTGGAAAACAGGGAATTTTAACCCTGCCAATTATTTACTGCCTATTCCTCAGTCAGAAATCAATAAGAATAGTTTGCTAGAGCAAAACCCCGGATACAATGTAGCCAAATAGGCAGGTAAATTTTAAAAAAAAATGGTGTACGTGTTTTATTTTGGGGTACGTACATCATTTTTTTATATATTAGGTGCTAAATATTTCGTCATATGAAAAATGATCGCAGAGATTTTCTAAAATTATCCGGAATTTCAGGTTTAGGAATGGCCGGATCGGCCTTGTTTCCAGGGTCAGCTTTTGGTGCTGATGAAACTTTAGGTTACGAAAAAATTAAAACGCTGGCGAATAAAAAGCACAAACAGGTTTTTAATATGTCTGGATATGCTGCACCAAAAATTGATACGGTAAGGATAGGGGTTGTAGGGTTAGGAAGCAGAGGGTCGGCGGCTGTAGGCAGGTTAAGCAAAATTGAAGGGGTATCCATAAAAGCCTTGTGTGACTTAAGGCCTGAGAAAGCGGTGCAAGCCAGAGAAAAGCTTGCCAAAACTTCTCATACTCCTGAATTGTATTCTGGAGACGCTGAAATATGGAAAAAACTGGTAGAGCGTAAGGATCTTGATTTGATTTATATCACCACTCCATGGGAGCTTCACACGCCAATAGCCGTTCATGCGATGGAAAGTGGAAAACATGCAGCGGTGGAAGTTCCAGCTGCAATTTCTATGGAAGAATGTTGGTCATTGGTAGAGACATCAGAGAGAACAAGAAAGCATTGTATGATGCTTGAAAACACATGTTACGATTTCTTTGAATTGATGACACTAAACATGGTCCGCCAAGGATTTTTCGGTGATATTATTCACTGTGAAGGTGCCTATATTCATGATTTCATCCCTGGCATTTTTAGTAAAGAAAAATGGAACATGTGGCGTTTTCGGCACAATGCCAGCCGAAATGGAAACCTATATCCCACCCACGGATTGGGGCCGATTTGCCAGGCCATGAATATCAATAGGGGAGATAAACTTGATTTTCTTGTTTCAGTTTCAAGTAAGGATTTTGTCCTTGGGGAGATGACTGAAAAATTGGCCAAAGAAGATGATGTTTACAAAGAATTTGTTGGAAAACCATTCAGAGGAAATATGAATGTGACCACTATGAAAACTAAAAATGGAAGCACCATCATGCTACAGCATGATGTCTCTTCACCTAGGGTCTATTCACGGATCCATCTTGTAAGTGGCACCAAAGGCGTAGCGATGAAATACCCATTGCCAGGTCGTATCGCTACTAGTCATGAAGGCTGGCTTCCTAAAGAAGAGATGAAAGCTTTGGAGCAAAAATACCAGCCTGAAATTGTAAAGAGAATTGGAGAATTAGCCAAACAGGTAGGAGGCCATGGAGGGATGGATTTTTTGATGGATTGGCGCATGATTGACTGCCTTCGAAATGGCCTACCCCTGGAACAGGACGTGTATGATGCTGCACTTTGGAGCTCCGTATTTCCACTAAGTGAATGGTCCGTAGCCAATCGGTCAAGTGCTATTGATGTACCTGATTTTACAGGAGGTTCCTGGCAACATAATGCCCCTTTGGACCTAACGATGACACAGGGTGGTACCACAGGTATATTGATTTAAAAAAATAAAGCAAATGATAAATAATTTATAAAACACATGAGGAATTTTCTATTGATAAGCCTTTTTATTTTAATCCAAACAACTGCTTTTTCCAAAGTGGCCAGGGTTTTGAATATTGGGCTTCAGGACAGCTTGCCTACAGTTTTAGCCACAGCACACGCAGATATTTTAGGCAGTAGCCTGAAGCAAAAGGCCCAGTTGAAATATGCTACACATCAATTACCGGAAGGTCTTGAAGATTGGGAAAGACAAAAAATACAAATACTTAGACAAGCGACCCTCAACAGTGGCTTGGAAGGAGACCATGATTTACCTCTGGATATGAGGGAAACAGGTACGGTCCAAATGGATGGCTATTCTGTGAAAAACATTTATTTTCAAACCCAACCCGGGGTGTATGCTACAGCTAACCTGTTTGTTCCGGCAGGTGAAGGACCATTTCCGGCTGTGATCAATATGCATGGCCATTGGAGTGAAGGCAAGGCGGCAGAAAGTGTTCAGGCGGTAGGTCATAGCTTGGCCAAAAATGGATATGTTTGCCTGAGTATGGATGCATTTGGAGCGGGTGAAAGAACGACCAATCATATGGATTTTGAATACCATGGATCTAATTTAGGCGCTTCGTTGATGAATATTGGAGAAACGCTTCTGGGTGTTCAGGTAGTAGACAATATGCGTGCAGTGGATCTTTTAAGTACATTATCTTTTGTGGATGCGGAGAACATAGGGGCCACAGGAGCAAGTGGAGGAGGAAACCAGACGTTGTGGTTTGCAGCCATAGACGATAGGGTAAAAGCAGCCATGCCGGTAGTTAGTGTCGGTACTTTTGAATCAGCTGTTATGGGATCAAATTGTGTCTGTGAGTTGATGCCGGGTGGTTTGACTTTTAGTGAATCTTCGGGTATTCTTGCACTCTATGCTCCCAGAGCACTGAAGATGTGCAACCATAAAAAAGACAGTAACCCTACTTTTTATCCTTCAGAAATGTTGCGAAGTTACCACAATGCGAAACCAATTTTTCAAGAATATGAGGCAGCCGAAAAGATTGATTTCGAATTATTTGATCTTACCCATGGCTACTGGCCTGAAGACAGGGAAGCAATGCTGGGATGGTTTGACCTTTATTTAAAAGGAAAAGGAGATGGTAGTTCCCGAAAGGAAATCCCTTTTGAAGTGCTTCCCACCGAAAAGTTGATGGTATTTCCAGAAGGCCAGCGGGATCCGCGGGTCTTGGGTATAGCTGAATATTGTAGGAGAAATGGCCTTAAGTTAAGAAAGGATTATTTGAACCAAACATCCTTTGACAAAAAGCAATTGACAGAAGATTTAAAAACACTCTTGAAAATCGAAGATTTTTCTGAGATTGATCAAGTGAATACTTTTTCTCCTATGGATGGTTGGGAGAGGATAGCTTTAAAAACTACTGATCAGCTATTGATCCCATTACTTATTAGAAAACCTTCAAATGCGGCGCTGGGATATGTTATTCTCGCATCAGCACAAGGGAAGCAGGAGATTGCGCAGGATAGGATCGATGAAATAACAGGTAAGGGTCTTGGGGTCGCCATTGTGGATTTAAGTGGTACAGGAGAGGCAGCTTCTCATAAAGATCAAATGACCACCAGGCTGACGCCTTTTCATACGCTGGCAAGAGCTAGATTATGGTTGGGAGAAACCATGCTGGGCCAGTGGGTAGAGGAATTGGGCCTGGTTACCCGCTTCATAAAAGAAAATTATGATCCGAAAAATTTGACTTTTGAAGGTGACAAAGAAGCTGGATTGGCAGGCTTGTTTTTGGCTGCGCTTGATAAGGGTGGTTTTAGTTCATTGACCCTTAGAAACACTCCGGTTAGTTATCTTTTTGATAACAGGGAGGGGGTGGATTATTTCAGTATGGCCATCCATCTTCCAGGACTACTCCAGTGGGGAGATGTTTCCCTGGCTGCAGGATTGTCCGGGCAATCCATCAATTTTGTTAATCCCGTGACCATGTCCGGCGAATCGATTTCACCTGCAAAAGAAAAGGAGTTGCAAAGTGAATTTGCTGTCATCAGGTCATTTCTTAGCGAAGGGGGAAGCAGCAAATTTCAATTTTAAGTTCAAAACCCACCAAAAATATATAAGTATAAAAATTTTTACTATGGAAACGATAAACAGAAGAAAATTTATCCAAAACACAGGGCTACTTGCAGCGTCTGGCCTTTTAGCACCTTCAATTAGTTATGGTTTTAAGCGGCAAAAAAGCCGTGTGGTGATGGTAGGAACCGGAGGCAGAGGAATAGGAATGTGGGGTCAACCGGTTCAGGAAGAATACAATGATATTTTGGAATTCGTAGGGCTTTGTGATGTCAATCCTGGAAGGGTGGCCTATGCCAAAGAAAAAATGAAAGTCAACTGTCCTGTATTCACGGATTTTGACAAGATGATGAAAGAAACGAAGCCTGATACGCTGATTGTGACTACAACTGATGCGACACATCATGAGTACATCATCAAAGGGCTTGAAGCAGGCTTAAGGGTGATATCAGAAAAACCCATGACCACTGATGAGTTTAAATGTCAGGAAATATTTGATGCCGAAAAAAGAACAGGAAATAAGGTGATTGTTACTTTTAACATGCGTTACTCTCCTTATGTGCAACAAATTTGGGAATTACTGAGGAATAATGAAATAGGTGACATAAAATCAGTAGACCTTAACTGGTATTTGGATACCAGCCATGGGGCAAGTTATTTTAGACGCTGGCATGGTGAGAAAAAGTTTGGTGGCACCTTATTGGTTCATAAAGCTACCCACCACTTTGATGCCTTGAACTATTGGATGGATTCTGAACCTGAGGAAGTTTTTGCTTATGGTTCTTTGGATTATTACGGACCGAAAAACAGTGAGATCCATAGCACCAACTGCAGGCCTTGTCCCCATAAGGCCAACTGTAATTTTTATTGGGACATCACCCAAAATCAAAGTGCCATGGATCTTTACGTAGACCATGAGAAATATGACGGCTACTTGCGAGACGGATGCATTTACCGTAAAGAAGTAGATATTTATGACACCATGGCTGTCCAGTACAAGTATGCCAATGGAGTGAAAGTAAGTTATTCCCTGACTGCTAGCTCGCCTTATGAAGGATACAGATTGGCTATTAATGGCTCTAAAGGCAGACTGGATGCATGGATAAAATCCTCCATGCCTACAGGTGTGCCTGCTTATCAGGAGATCACTATTAGGAACCTATTCGGTAATGTGAAAAACATAAAGGTTATTCCAGAGTCCGGAGGACACGGAGGATCGGATCCTAGGTTAAAGGATAAGATATTCAGGTACCCCGATACACCAGACCTTTACAAACAATCAGCAGGCTCAAGAGATGGGGCCATGTCAGCATTAATAGGTATTGCTGCGCGTAACAGTATTGAGACGGGTAAAATAGTCAAAATTTCAGACCTTACTTCTCTTGTCCCTGTAGCCAAGAAGAGCTGATAAAGAAGCATTAAATTTTCGGTGGGGTCAGCATCACACCTTTAAAATATCGATTTAATCCTAATTGTAATCTCATGAATCATCAAAGAAGGAAATTCCTGAAAGTTTCCGGAATGGCTGTAACCAGTTTAGGGATATTGGAAGGATTTGCTGCCGGGAAATCGGGTAACTATCCAGCTACACCTATGCAGGATCCTACCCGTTTTCAAATTACAGAGGGGATGAAAGAGGCCTATCAGGTAGCACTGAAGGTTTTAAATCCCACCAAAAGTCAATTGGAGCATGGACTTGAATTGCATCGCAATTCTGTAGTTGTAGATTGTTATGGGTTCATGCCCCGGGCAGCGGTAGATGGGGAAAGGATGAAAGCAGCGGTGGAGGAAAATGCCTCTCCTCTGGAGCTTCAGGACATGCAGGAAGACATGACCATGACGCGATTTGTAGAAATTCAGCGTGAAACAGAAGAGTTTATCAATGCATGGAAGGCTTCTGGAGTTACCTGCGTCATTCAAAATTCGGGAGAGGAAGGAAGTGCCATAGAAAGGCTACTCAAACGATTGTCTCGGTTTACCTATGCTACCGACTGGATGAAGGATACATTAGTAAAGGCCGTTACTCCTGAGGATATTTTGCTAACAAAGCAGCAAAACAAACATGCACTCTATTTTACTGGAAATGGTGTCCCTCTTCCTCAGGACTGGGTTTCTGTGGAGGAGGAGCTTCGTTATATCAGAATGTTTTACCAATTGGGTATTCGCATGATGCACCTTACCTATAATCGACGCAACATGATTGGTGATGGCTGTGGTGAACCTAATGATGCTGGCTTGAGTGATTTTGGGAGAACGGTAGTAGAGGAGATGAATCGTGTAGGTGTGATCGTAGATATTTCTCACTCGGGATGGCAAACAAGCCTAGACGCTGCAAAGCATTCAGCAAAACCTATGGTGGCCAGTCACAGTACGGTGAATTCTCTGTACGAACATTTCCGTGCCAAGCCAGACAATGTTATTAAAGCTATTGCAGACACAGACGGATACATGGGAATATGTTGTATTCCTTGGTATTTGGGTGGATCAGGAGACATAGCCTCCTTGATGAAGCACATTGATTATATGGTCAAAAAATTTGGAAGCGATCGGGTGGCTATTGGAACTGACGTGGCTCATAATTCGCAGTATGCTTCTGAAGAAAATAAGAAAGTGCCTGCTTATAGAAAGCAGCGGAACCGATGGGAAGCACTTTGGCCAGAGCCAAAAGAGGCGTTTACTACAACCAAGGAGATGACCCAAAGTATGGCCTGGACCAATTGGCCTTTGTTTACTGTAGGAATGGTTCAGATGGGCTACAATGACGAAGATATCCAGAAAATATTGAGTGGAAATGTATTGCGCGTGGCAAGGGCTGCTTTATAATGTATAATGCGCCTTTTATTCCATTGATTTATATGGTTCCGCTGGCGTTTTATTTCGCAATTTCTACGAAAAGAAGAAAAGCCTGTTTAAAAGAAGAGATTAAAACCTATGCTTTTTTAATAAAATTTATCCGCAGATCATCCTTTGAACCCTTAGGGTCAAGCGATTTTCTTCGGCTCATTTTAAGTAGAATTGAGTACTGTTAGGCATGCACCAATTTAATCTCGAAAAAAATTAAAGAGAGTTGATTAAATGATGCATGAATCAGCTCTTGTGGGTTGTCTACTTTCCCATATTCACTTAAAAGTTCGGTAAAGCACCTAATTATCAGGGTAGGGTACCGGGTATATACACACTTTATAAACTATTGCTAATGCATTAATTTTCTAGCAATTTTTTGGCTGTCTTTTATTTAACCTTAATATCAATATTATGAGAATATTTCAATCAACCAATCCAAAGGGGCTTGGTAAATCAGCAGGAGAGGCAGCAGCACCCCTTATCCGTGAGGCTATTAATAGCAAAGGGAAAGCCAATTTGATTTTAGCAACTGGCACCAGCCAGTTCGAAACTATTTCCCAGCTTTTAAATGAAGGAATCGATTGGAGTAAAGTGACTGTTTTTCATTTGGATGAATACATTGGAATTTCAATTACTCATCCTGCAAGTTTCCGAAAATACCTTAAGGAAAGGTTT
>Ga0075118_10001876_pt1 | contig 14145 bp, 13 predicted proteins | sample AntAceMetag02UKE_FD_69794 | JGI IMG/M metagenome (GOLD analysis project Ga0075118, IMG submission 69794) | Saline lake microbial communities from Ace Lake, Antarctica - Antarctic Ace Lake Metagenome 02UKE | ecosystem: Environmental > Aquatic > Non-marine Saline and Alkaline > Saline | place...
GGCCGGGACGAACAATGAGGTGGCGGCCTACTTGATCGGAGTGCACTGATCGCACGATGGTGGCTACTGCAACCGGCTCGTCATTGGTGATCGCATCGACCAGGATCGACAACTCCGGCCAGTTCTGCGGCGTGATGCGTTCTACGAAAATATCAAGAATGCCACCACAGGTGAGACCAACCGCGAAAGCATCGCCGTCGGACACACCATAGGTTTCCAACACCGGGATTCCGGTGCCCAAAATTTCAGTGCCGAGTTCAAAAAGTGCGCCTTCAACGCAGCCGCCGCTGACCGAACCGATCGCTTCCGCCGAAGCGGTCACGATCATGGACGCCCCGGCTGGCCGAGGTGCTGATCGCCAGGTGTGCACCACCGTGGCCAAGGCTACCGGCTGCCCGGACCCCACGAGGGCGGACAAATCGGCGATGATTTCGCGCATGTCACTACCTTCTCACCTGAACCAACCCATGCGTCCACCTTTTGCAACTGCGCTCACTTGGGCCACAAAACCCCCGACCGCCGCCGGCTCAGGAAAGAGCGCCGACCACACCCCCTAGGTTCAAACGACGGCTACTACTCTAAGCCTGTGACCCCCTCACCCAAGGATGCTGCCACCGGATTCGGCGCCAATGAATGGCTCGTCGACGAGCTATATCAGGCCTATCTCGCCGACAAATCCAGCGTTGATGAGGCGTGGTGGGACTTTTTCGCCGACTACAAGCCCTCAGACGGATCCGCTGTGCGAACCCATGCGATGGCCCCGGCCGCTAAGGCAGCGCCGCAGGCAACTGCTGCTGCTCCTACCCCTGCTCCTACCCCTGCTCCTACCCCTGCTCCTACCCCTGCTCCTACCCCTGCTCCTACCGCGGTGTCCCCGACCGCGCCGGCAGTGGCAGCAGTCACCACACCCCCGGTTCCGGAATCCACCCACGTCGAACGTCTGCGCGGCCCAGCCGCCCGTGTCGTGGCCAACATGGAATCAAGTCTCACCGTTCCCACCGCCACGAGCGTGCGCGACGTGCCAGCCAAACTTCTCATCGATAACCGAGTGGTCATCAATAATCACCTCGCCCGGGGCCGCGGAGGCAAGGTTTCCTTCACCCATCTCATCGGCTACGCCATCGTCTGGGCTGCTCGCGACATCCCAGCCATGAATAACTCCTTTAGCGAACTCGATGGCAAGCCAGCCATCGCACGACATGAGCAGATCAACCTAGGCTTAGCGATCGACGTCGCCAAAGCTGATGGCAGCCGCACCCTGCTTGTGCCCAACATCAAAGACGCCCAGAGCATGGACTTTGCCGCTTTCTGGGGGTCCTATGAAGATGTTGTGCGGCGTGCTCGCCAGGGCTCCCTTGAGGTGTCTGACTTCCAGGGAACATCCATCAGTTTGACCAACCCGGGAACGATCGGGACCTCACACTCGGTTCCCCGATTGATGCCAGATCAGGGCACCATCGTCGGCGTTGGGGCCATGGAATACCCGGCCGAGTGGCAGGGCGCTTCCGAAGAGGCCCGTGTGCGTAATGCGGTGAGCAAGATCATGACCTTGACCTCAACCTATGACCACCGCATCATCCAGGGAGCCCAGTCGGGTGAGTTCCTGAAAAGGATCCATGAATTACTTCTCGGTGGTGACGATTTCTACGAAAAGGTCTTCCGCTCACTGCGCATTCCCTACGAGCCGATTCAATGGTCGGCAGATATTTCTGCATCACACGAAACCGATCTGGACAAGACCGTTCGGGTCCAGGAAGTCATCCATGCCTATCGTGTGCGTGGGCATTTGATGGCCGACATCAATCCGCTGGAATACGAACAGCGCGCCCATCCCGACCTCGACGTGCTGACCCACGGACTCACCCTGTGGGATCTGGATCGAGAGTTCGCCACCGGACGTTTCGCGGGTCGTCCCCTGATGAAACTGCGGGAGATACTCGGGGTTCTGCGCGACTCGTACACGCGGACCATCGGCATCGAATACATGCACATCCAAGATCCTGAGCAGCGCGCCTGGATCCAAGAACGCGTCGAAGTTCCCCACGTGAAACCCACGCATGATGAGCAACTCACCATCCTGCGCAAACTCAATGAGGGTGAAGCTTTCGAGACGTTTCTGCAGACCAAATACGTGGGCCAGAAACGCTTCTCCCTGGAAGGCTCCGAAGCCCTCATTCCCCTGATCGACACGGTCCTGTCGGATGCCGCTGATGAGAACATCATCGAAGTTGCCATCGGCATGCCCCACCGCGGTCGCCTCAACGTCTTGGCCAATATCGCCGGTAAGTCCTACGGCCAGATCTTCGCCGAATTTGAGGGAAACTACGGTGAAGAATCAGTGCAGGGCTCTGGCGACGTGAAGTACCACCTCGGCACGTCCGGCGTATACACGAATCCACAGGGGCTCCAGACGAACGTGTACCTAGCCGCTAATCCCTCCCACCTCGAGGCGGTCAATCCGGTGCTCGAGGGCGTTGTTCGAGCCAAGCAAGACCAACTGCCCCGAGATCGCTCCTTTGACATTCTGCCGATGCTGCTCCACGGTGATGCGGCCTTCGCGGGGCAAGGTGTCGTGGTCGAAACTTTGCACCTGTCTCAGTTACAGGGCTACCGAACCGGTGGCACCGTACACATCGTGGTCAACAACCAGGTGGGCTTCACCACCTCACCGAAATACAGTCGGTCTTCGGTGTACGCAACCGATGCCGCGCGCATGATCCAGTCGCCAGTTTTTCACGTTAACGGCGATGACCCCGAGGCAGTTACGCGCGTGGCACAACTCGCATTCGCGTTCCGGCAGGCATTTCACAAAGATGTCGTCATCGACATGGTCTGCTACCGACGACGTGGCCATAACGAGGCTGATGACCCGTCACTGACCCAGCCCATGATGTACAACCTCATCGATGCCAAGCGCAGCGTTCGCAAAAACTACACCGAAGCTCTCATCGGTCGAGGCGACATCACTGTGGAAGAAGCCGAGGAGGCCCTGCGGCACTTCCAAGAACAACTCGAGGGCGTGTTCCAGCAAACCCGCGCAGCGGCGGCTGGCACCGATGAAGAGTTCAGCGAATCGGCAACCACGGTCGTGCGCGAGGGACAAAAGAACCTGGTTCCCCAAGGTCCGGCGGCGGTCGTTGACACCTCGATCTCCCAGGAACAGGTCGATGAGGTCGTGAAGTCCCAACTGGAAATGCCAGCAGGATTCACCCTGCACCCGCGCCTCGCGCCGCAACTGCAGCGGCGTGGCCAAATGGTCGCGGATGGCACGATCGACTGGGGCATGGCTGAGGCGCTGGCGGTGGGATCACTGCTGTCAGAAGGTCGCTCGGTCCGACTCGTCGGCCAAGACTCTCGCCGTGGCACATTCGGGCATCGTCACATGGTGATCGTTGATCGAGAAAATGGTTGGCAGTACAAGCCGTTGAAACGTATGTACCGCGACGGTGCCAAGTTGTGGGTCTATGACTCCCTCCTCAGCGAGTTTGCTGCCGTTGGCTTCGAATACGGCTACTCCGTTGCCCGCCCAGATGCACTCGTGATGTGGGAAGCCCAATTCGGCGACTTCGTTAACGGCGCGCAAACAATTATCGACGAATTCATCTCTGCCGGTGAGCAAAAATGGAATCAGCGATCAGCGCTGACCATGCTGCTCCCCCACGGCTACGAAGGCCAAGGACCCGATCACTCCTCGGCCCGGGTGGAGCGTTTTCTGCAATTGTGTGCCCAGGACAACATGACCGTCTCAATGCCATCTACCCCGGCGTCTTACTTCCACCTGCTGCGTTGGCAGGTGCATTCTCGGCTCACTCGACCGCTCATTATCTTCACGCCCAAGTCGCTGCTAAGAGCCAAGTTTGCTAGTTCTCAATTGGAAGACTTCACCACCGGTAGCTTCCGAGCAATACTGCGGGACACCACCGTGGCACCCGATGGAGTGAAAAAGGTGCTGCTGTGTAGCGGCAAGGTTTACTACGACCTGGTGGCCGAGCGCGAAAAGACCGGCGCCACCGACACCGCCATCGTTCGCCTCGAGCGCTTCTACCCGCTGCCCTTCCGCAGTCTGCCCGGGGTAATCAATGCTTACCCGGCCAACGCTGAGGTGCGCTGGGTTCAAGAAGAGCCGGCCAACCAGGGGGCTTGGTCATTCATGGCGCTCAATCTGCCAGCCATCATGGGACGTCCCATCGAAGGAATCAGTCGCCCGTCGTCGTCGTCCCCGGCCGTGGGTAGCCATCATCGCCACGAGGAGGAGCAGCGCGCGGTCGTCGCAGCGGCTTTCGCCGACTAGCCGATACCACGCCTACCACCATGTACTCCACCGACCGAGGGATCGAAGAACTCATCACTCGAATGGGTGATGAGCAGGTCAGCATTGAGTGGCTCGCTGCTCGACTACAAGAGTTCGTCGACCTCTATCCCGACTTTGAAGTTCCGGTCGAACGCTTCGCGACCTGGCTCGCGCGAGACGATGACGACTAGGCCAACCACGATTTACCCGAACTCAGAGATAGTGTTCGCTACCGGGTGAGTACGAGCTTGCCGAAGACATCGCCGGCCGCGAGGGCGGCGAATGCTTCTGCCGCATCGGCCATCGGGAACTCGCCTTTGATCACCGGGCGAACATCACTGGAGCTAATCAACTCGATCAGGGCGGCCAGTTCTTTGGCCGTGCCCATCGTTGATCCAATGACTGACAGTTGCAAAAAGAACACCCGTGCCAGATCCGCCGGGGGCTGCGGGCCGCTGGTCGCGCCCGATACCACGATGCGCCCACCCGGCCGCAGGGACTTCAGCGAGTGAGCCCACGTTGCTTCGCCCACGGTTTCCATCACTGCATCCACGCGCTCAGGCAGTCGCGCACCCGATTCAAAAACAGCATCTGCACCGATGGCCAGGGCAGCATCGCGCTTCGTTGCATCTCGAGAGGTAGCCCAAACGCGCAGCCCAAGCATCTTTCCTAGCGCTATGGCAGCTGTTGCCACACCTCCGCCTGCTCCCTGCACCAGAACAGTTTCACCGGGCAGCAATTGACCGCGGGTGGTGAGCATTCGGTAGGCGGTGAGCCAGGCGGTCGGTAGGCAGGCCGCTTCGGCAAAGGTCAGGTTGTCCGGCTTGGGCAGCAGGTTACGGGCCGGCACCCACACGTGTTCGGCAAGAGTCCCCGGGTACACCTCGCTGAGCAGAGATCTCTTGGGGTCGAGGGTTTCATCGCCACCACCTGCAGCAGGATCGCCAATGACCGCGTGGACGATCACCTCACTGCCATCGGGCGCAATACCGGCGGCGTCGCAACCGAGCACCATGGGTAGGCGATCGGCGGTGATGCCCACTCCACGCAGGGTCCACAAGTCGTGATGGTTGAGGCTGGCTGCCTTCACCTCAACCTTGACCCAGTCCTCCGGCAATGCTGGCTCAACAAACTCACCCACCACTAGGCCCGCTAGCGGATCATCGGCGTGGATCGATCCAGCAAAAACGGCAAACACAGCACCCTCCCGGTGAGCTTGATGGGACGCAAAAATTCAACTGACGTGGCAGCGGGTTCGGCAACGAGGCCTAGCCCAGGGGAAGTCTAGCGACCCCATCTTCAATGGCCGCTGCCGCAACCGCACGAGGGACTTCGGCCGAGACCCGACGATCAAACACACTGGGAATGATGTAGTCGGCAGCCAAATCGTCTCCGACAACATCAGCAATCGCCTGTGCCGCAGCAAGTTTCATCCCCATGGTGATGCGGGTCGCGCGCACGTCAAGTGCCCCGCGAAAGATACCCGGAAAGGCGAGGACATTATTTATTTGGTTGGGAAAGTCGCTGCGTCCGGTTGCGACCACCGCCGCGGTGCGATGGGCGATATCCGGGTGAATCTCCGGATCGGGATTGGCCAGGGCAAAAACGATGGAGTCAGGCGCCATGGTCGCCACGGTTTCATCCTTAACGGTGCCGGCAGAAAGGCCGATGAAGACATCAGCACCGCTCATGGCCTCGGCTAGTGTGCCGGTGAGGTCTGCCCGATTCGTCCGCGCTCCCAGGGCAGCTTTGACCTCGGTCAGGTCATCGCGATCTGGCCCGATGATGCCGCGGCTGTCTGCCACGGCAATGTCGCCGATACCTGCGTCGAGCAGCATGTCGGTCACCGCAATGCCTGCCGCACCTGCGCCTGACACGACAACGCGCAGATCAGCCACCGTGCGTCCGGTAACTCGCGCCGCGTTCAGCAGAGCGGCTAGGACAACCACGGCGGTGCCGTGTTGGTCGTCGTGGAAGACCGGAATGTCGAGCAGGTCATCGAGGCGCTGCTCAATCTCAAAGCATCTTGGCGCAGAGATGTCCTCTAAATTAACGCCTCCGTAGGCCGGAGAAATTAAAACGACAGCCTTAATGATCTCATCAACGTCCTGGGTGTCTAAACAGATGGGCACGGCGTCCACCTGTCCAAACTCTTTAAATAGCAAGGCTTTGCCTTCCATAACCGGCAGCGCTCCGATTGGCCCGATGTCACCGAGGCCGAGCACAGCCGTGCCGTCGGTCACGATGAGCACCGTGTTGGCTTTCCAGGTGAAGTCATAGGCCAATTCAGGGTTTTCAGCTAGGGCGGTGCAGACCCGCGCGACCCCGGGTGTGTACGCCAGGGATAGGCCGGCGCGATCGCGAACCCGGACAGTGGGGCGCACCTCAATCTTCCCGCCACGATGCAGAGGAAAGGCAGGATCACTGTCGAAGGGAGATGCGAGGGGCCCAGGCACGTCTTGCGTCGTCATGCAGGGCAGTCAAGCACAGGTCATCGGACCTTCGGGCCATACTGACGCCAAAGCGGGCCATAGATTGCTGACATTGGCACCGGGCCGAAACTACGGGAGTCTTGACTCGCTCTGGAACTGTCTCCCTCAACCCACCAGCCGGCCGGTTCCTGCCAGATAACGCGCTTAACCAGCCAGCGGCGTTGAACACGGGGATCGCGCAGTAAATGAACACGACCAACGATGGGCCGGCCGCGTCTGGCCAGCCACCATTCACCCTCTGTCATGGTGGGCAACATTGACGCCCCCTCCACCCGGATCCGTCGGAATGGAGGTTCAATCCTCATGCGCCCGATCATGCCCTAATGCCTAGCACGCCCTAGGGTGGAGCCACGCACAATGCGTATCGGCAAGCAACGGAGGATTCATGTTGATCACGACACTGTCGCGCTGGGCAACTCTCGCCCTAGCGCCTCGAACCACCGCACACGCTCACTGCGATTTGCCCTGCGGCGTGTACGACCCCGCTCAGGCCCGGCTAGAAGCCGAATCGGTCAAGGCGTGCATGGAGAAGCACAACGCATCTGAAGATCACGACTTCAAGGCCCGCGCTATCTCCATCAAGGAAGAGCGGTCGCACATGGTGAAGGAACACCTATGGGTGCTCTGGACCGATTATTTCAAGCCGCCTCACTTTGCCGCCTACCCAGATTTGAACACCCTGTTCAATGACGCCACAAAACTGGCTGGTGCCGGCGGCACCAAGGGCACAACGGACGTGGCCGTGGCAGATGAACTGCTCGCCAAAATTGATCAGATCGCAGAGATCTTTTGGGCCACAAAGAAGTAGGCAAAGCGCTCAGGCAGGAAATGTAGTTCGCTGAACTACATTCGCGCGCGGTGACCTCGATCGAGTCGTATGGTCGCTTTCCGTCCTCGAATCGAGGTCCCGCGCATGGCCGTGACCACGGCTTTAGCTCTGTCGCTGGGCACCTCAACGAGTGAGTAGCGATCGTGGACGGTGATGTCGGAGATGTCCTTCCCGCGTAGCCCCGCTTCACCGGTTAAGGCGCCCACAAGATCGGCCGGGGTGACTCCGGCTCGCCGACCAGAAGAGATAAACAAGACGGCGACGGGTCCGCCCTTCTTATGCGATGACGGTCCCCGATCGCGCTTGGTGCTCCCCGATTTCGCTGGCCGTTCAACCGCGGCAAACTGCTCATCATTGCCTTCAACATCGGGGCCGGCTAGCTGCCGATGCACGATGGTCAAGGCAGCCAGGGCAACGTCGGAAATGTCGTGATCGACATCAAGATCAGACAGGATCCCCTTCATCGCATTGAGTTGAGTGCGTGCATCGTCGGCGTTGAGGAGTTGGTCGATCTCATGTCGAGTCCGCTGCAACCTGGCCTGCTCGATCGTGGCGAGCGTGGGTACCTGTTCTATCTCCAGCGGGCGGCCAATGAGACGTTCAATATCCGTTTGCATCCGGCGCTCGCGCGGCTCCACGAGACTAATCGCAACACCGTCGCGCCCGGCTCGACCAACGCGCCCGATGCGATGAACATAGGACTCTGTTGATGCTGGCAGGTCGTAGTTGATGACGTGGGTGAGATGCTCAACGTCTAGCCCACGAGCGGCCACATCGGTGGCGACCAGCAACTCGGTGGTATTGGCCCGTAAGCGGCCCATGACCCGATCACGTTGGTCCTGGGTGAGTCCACCGTGGAGCGCCTCGGCTTGATAGCCCCGCGCGGTCAGCCGGTCGGTGAGGCCATCAACTCCACCTCGAGTACGACAGAAAATGATGCCAGATGTGGGGTCGTGGGCGTCCAGGATGCGCACCAGCGCAACCGGCTTATGGGCCCGACTCACCTGGTAACCAATCTGACGGACGCGTTTTGCCTGAGCATCTGCGTCTCCGGAACGGGCCACCGTGATGCGCAGTGGGTCGGTGAGGTGGCGCCGGGCTAGCGCACCAATGCGGGCGGGCAGAGTGGCTGAGAACAGCACTGTCTGACGGTCATCGGGCGTGTGTTTCAAGATCGATTCGATCTCGTCAATGAAGCCCATGTCCAGCATTTCATCGGCCTCGTCCAGCACTACGGTGCGCACCTGGCTGAGGTTTAAGCTGCCCCGCTCAATGAGGTCGAGCGCTCGGCCAGGTGTGGCCACCACGATGTCTACCCCGCGCTTGAGCGCCTCAATTTGTTGGCGTACCGGAGCGCCGCCATACACGGTGACGAAGCGAGCGTCTAAATGTTTCCCGTAGCGAACGAAAGCCTCGCCCACCTGGAGGGCAAGCTCACGGGTGGGTACCAAAACTAACCCGGTCAGCACACGACGCTTGGACGCTCGGCCCAGATTGTTCAGCATTGGCAAGGCAAAAGCTGCCGTTTTACCCGTGCCGGTGGCTGCTTGCCCAAGCATGTCACGACCGGCCATGAGCGGTGGCAGCGTTTCCGCTTGAATGTCGGTGGGCTCTTCATAGCCGAGTTCGCTCAGGGCGCTGAGAAGTTCTGGACGCAGGCCAGTATCGGCGAAATCAGTTGCGGGCACATACAGACGATACCGGTACACCGCTAGCCTCCATGCCGTGACCAACCCACAGGAGGCATTCATCCGTCCGGCAACACCCGCCGATGTTCCCGCGATCTGGGACATGATCGTGGAGTTAGCGGTCTATGAATTGGAGCCGGATGCGGTTGCCGCCACCGCTTCAGACATTGACCGAGCACTATTCGCAACCCATCCGTCAGCATTCGCCATCATCGCCGAGTCTGCGGGTCACCCCGTCGGCTTTGCCGTGTGGTTTCCCAGCTTCTCCACGTGGGAAGGTCGTTGCGGCATGTGGTTGGAGGACCTTTACGTCCGCCCATCCCATCGCAAAACAGGCCTGGGACGAGCCCTACTCGGCCACCTGGCCAACATCTGCGTTGAGCAAGGCTTAACTCGGATGGAGTGGTGGGTACTCAATTGGAATGACCTGGCCAAGGACTTCTACGACCGGATCGGTGCTGAGCCTATGGACGAATGGACGCGCCGACGGCTGGACGCCGGGGGCATCACCCACCTCGCCGGAAACGGGCCCGAACGCGGCTAGGAATCAGACGTGGCTACCCCTAGCCAACAAGGCGTGACAGCGACTGTCGGTACCACTGCTGGGTTGAGTTCGACATGTTCGCCGCCAGTACCACGATCGACAGGGCCAGGGTGATCCAGCCATACCCCTGCCCAAGCCGGAACAAACTGAACACAATGTTTACCGAAGCCAGGAGCGTAATGAGCACCCCGGCGGAATAGTCACCACGCCATGCCATGCGGGCGATCCAAATGAACGCCACAACGAGGATGAAGTCTAGGAGTGCGCCGATGATCCAGTACCAGTCACTCACCGGGCTATCGAAGAACAACTGCCCCTGATCACTACGCATGAGCAGGAGCAGGTTGATGTAGATGCCGACCGCATATGACGCTGCAGCGAGGTACATCATCACCGTCACGAATTTGACTGAACTTGGACGCTCGACGAGGTCAACATTGCTCATGTCGATGACTGTAGTACCGATGTCTACCTGTTTAGCCGAGTTCCTCGGTGACTGCGGGGCTAAGTAGGGCGATCACGGCTGCAACAGCCACGACCACGGTGATGGCGCCGCTCACTCGTGACGTCAGTTCTGTTGACAAAGCAAGTGGCCCCCCGACTACGACGGCAATGATCTGTGCCAAAACGGCTGGGGCTCGTGCCACGCGGTGGGTGTTCCACAGTCCGCGTGCGGTGAACAACAGCACGACTCCAAACCCGCTAAAGATGACAATCTCCAGCCCCACCGCAGGCAGATTCGACACCTCCGCCGGTCCGGTTATGCCGAGGCGCAGGGATTGAACGAGAATGTAGACGCCGTACAGCACCAGCGCGACACCCTCTGCGGCCACGAGCGGGGCAGCGATACGCAGTCCGCGGCTACGGGGGACGGGGCCGATGAACACTTTCGCAGCCTACGGTTACCCTTTTTTCGTGCGCGGACTGCTTATCGTTAATCCGCAGGCGACCTCCACATCCCCGCGTGTCACCGAGGTGATTATCGCAGCGCTGTCGGCTACCGCAAACAAGGTCACCAGCATTGATGTTGTCTCCACCGAGCATCGTGGCCACGCCCGCGAGTTGGGGGCTCGGGCATCGGCTGATGGCGTCGACCTGGTGATCACCCTCGGCGGAGACGGCACGATCAATGAGGTTGTCAATGGAATGTTGGGCTCAGATCCGAGTCGTATTCCGGTTGCCTCCTCGGTGCCCGTGTTAGCAACCGTGCCCGGTGGCAGCGCAAACGTCTTCGCCCGCGCACTTGGCTTTTCCGCTGACCCCGTGGAGGCCACGGGGGAAATCCTGGCCGGTATGTCGGCTGGCTACACCCACACTCTGGGCCTAGGTACCGTGACGTTCAACGATGAAAGACGCTGGTTTCTGGCCAACGCCGGTGTGGGTTTGGATGCCGAAATCATCGCCGCCATGGAAGACCAGCGAAAGCAGGGTCATACGGCCACACCCATGAGGTACGTACGCACCACGCTTCGGCAGTACTTTATGGCCACCGACCGCCGCGAACCTGCGCTAAGTCTGCTTCGCGGCGGCGATGAGGAAATTGACGACGTGTTCGTGGCCATCGTGCAGAACACATCGCCGTGGACCTACCTCGGGTCATTACCCGTGGATGCCTGCCCACACGCATCCTTCGACAGTGACCTTGACGTCTTTGCCCTCCGCCGCATGGGTCTCACCGCGGCGCTTCGAGCTGGTGGTCGGCTACTGGCCAACAGCCAAGCCGGCTCGACTCGGCGCAGTATTGCGGTCTGGCATGACCAACGGGCGTTCACCGTGCGAGCCCGGCGACCGACTCCGCTGCAGGTGGACGGGGAAAATATGGGCGTCGTTGACCGGGCAGAATTTTCCGCCCATCCGGCCGCGATACGAGCAATCGCCCCCATGGAACAGCCGTGACACCCGATTAACGGACACATTTGTGACCGGACTGTGATACATCCGACAAAAGAGTTTCACCCCTAATGCGGCAAATCGCCTTGTGACGACACGCCCGGCATGTCAGCATAGACAGGTCGGACCGGACATCGGTCGACATCTCGCGCTTCCAACACCGCGCTCACAAGGCTGCACGTGTTGTTCATGTCGCGCGGGGATCGTGCACCACATCGCTAGCGCACCCGCGCACCAAGGAGGACCGCATGGACTGGCGCCATCGTGCTGCCTGCCGTGACGAAGACCCCGAGTTGTTCTTCCCCATCGGCAATACCGGCCCGGCACTGCTTCAGATCGAAGAGGCGAAAGCCGTGTGTCGACGCTGTACCGTCATCGATGACTGCCTTGCGTGGGCGCTGGAATCTGGTCAGGACGCTGGTGTGTGGGGTGGCCTGAGCGAAGATGAGCGTCGGGCGCTCAAACGTCGCAACGCGCGCCTACGCGCTCGCACCACCGCCTGATCCGCCCTCGCCTAAACCGGAACCTGCAATCGTACGCGGCTGCCAGGTGCGGCAGCGTCAACCTGCAGCAATCGCCCCCTTAAGTCTTCTTCAATCAGGGTGCGCACAATCGACAGGCCCAGACCTCCTGGGGCGCTCAGATCGAATCCGGATCCGTCGTCGCTCACCGTAATTGTTAACTGCGGTGATGTTCCCGCGGTGACTGCCCCGGTCACCTCGATTGTTGTGGCTCCAGAATGCTCCGCAGCGTTGGCGAGTAATTCACTCACCGCCATGGCTAACGGGCCGGCCGTATCTGTGGGAACGGAGCCCAGTTCGGTGGACGCCGTGATTGTGGGGGGTCCGTGGCCGGCACGTGGACCCGGCACCACATCGGCGGTGAGTTGCGCCAGCCGAATAAGCACCTCATCAAGATTCACGAAATCACCCGGTTCGACCGACAAAATGTCATGCACCGCAGCGATTGCCGCCACCCTTCGACCTGCTTCCGCCAGAGCAGCCTGCGCCTCGGGTGCTTGCACGCGTCGAGATTGCATTCGCAGCAGCGCTGACACTGTTTGCAGGTTGTTCTTCACCCGGTGATGCACCTCGCGAAGTGCCGACTCTTTGCTCAGCAGATCCCGTTCTCGATGCCGACTCGCGGTGACGTCAGCTGCCAAAATGAGCGCCCCTCTGGCGTTGTCATCGATCAGCAATGGCCAACCGCGCAAGACCACCGATGCAGAATCATTGATCAATTCAGCATCTCCGGCGATGCGTCCGGCGGCCACCAGTGTCAGGGACTCCATCATCGGACCGGGGCGGCGCACCAGACGCGCCACCGTGAGAGCAAGATCGGTTCCCAGCAGTTCCGTCGCAAGGCCAAGACGTCGAAAAGTAGACATCGCGTTGGGGCTGGCGAACGTAACAAGACCATCAGCATCGACACGCAAGACACCATCGCCAACCCGAGGCACATCACCGGCGCCGAGCACGGGAAGTGGATCCGGGGGAAATGTGCCCTGCTCAATCATCGCGAACAACACGCGAGCGAGATCGACGTACGCCTCATCTATTGCTCCACCTCGACGCACGCTGGGGTAACGCTCGATTACCGCGATTGTGTCTGTTCCGGTGCCGGGAACTGAGATCAAGTTCGGCAACGCGCCATCCGCTTCGACCGGGCCACGCATGGCTCTGTGCAACTCACCACTTCGACGCCTCGGGCGAAACTGCCCCACAATCTCACCCGGCACCGAGGTGGGCGCCGTGGTTGGTCGGGTGAGAGCAGCGGCCACGAACCCCGCGTTATTCCACGTGGGCAGCCACAGCACGAGGTCAGCCAGGCTGAGATCGGCGACCACATCCCAGGTCTCCACCAGCGACCGGAGTCGGGAAATCTCTTTCGAGCCCAGATCGCCTCGCTCGGTAGCGATCCGTTCCCAGGTTCTCATGCCCGGCGTCGGCATTGGTGCCCTCGGGCTCCGGAGCCAGGCACTAGGCTTGGACCCGTGAACAATAAGACAGTTGTCGCCATCATTGCTGCCATTCTTGCCGTGTCGCTGGTGGTTAGCGCTGCCGCCCTCCTCATTTAGGACAGTGCCTTGACCGAACACTCCGACAGTCAGCCGCTGGGCCTGCGTCCAGGTGTTCCCACGGAGCCAGTCCACGGCGGCATTCAAGCCGTTGCCGCCGCGCGCGCACACGGCGTCAACACCATGTTCACCCTGTCCGGTGCGCACGTCTTCCCGCTGTATGACGCAGCCGTCGGCGGAGTTGCCTCAGTAACAGCCGATATCGACGGACCAATGCGACTTATCGATGTTCGCCATGAACAAACGGCAGCCTTCGCCGCAGAAGCAACCGGAAAACTCACTCGCACGCCGGGTTTGGCGGTTGTCACGGCCGGCCCCGGGGTCACCAATACCG
>Ga0075118_10001897_pt1 | contig 14046 bp, 8 predicted proteins | sample AntAceMetag02UKE_FD_69794 | JGI IMG/M metagenome (GOLD analysis project Ga0075118, IMG submission 69794) | Saline lake microbial communities from Ace Lake, Antarctica - Antarctic Ace Lake Metagenome 02UKE | ecosystem: Environmental > Aquatic > Non-marine Saline and Alkaline > Saline | place...
CGTTGAAGGCCATCGCTCGGATACCTGCATTTTTGCAGCAATCAAGCGACATGTGGCTCGCCATTGTCGCACTGGCACCGTTGCCCACGAAGTAGTGCACGTGGCCGGCATCGTTGGAGGTGCGGGTGAGATTTAGCCATTGGCTGAATCCTTCGGCTGCGCCGATCTCTGTGCCGTCGCGTGTGGTCGCGCTCGTGCGGCCGAGGATGTCATTCAAAGTGGTGCGGTAGGAATCGAAGTAGCTCATAGGAAATTAGTTATTGCTGCGCAGGTGATAGATTCTCGCCTCTGCGTTTTCCATGCTAAAATAGAGGCCTGATAAATTGGACTGTCATGGCGAGGAGTGGAGCGACGCGGCCATCCACGATGACCAATTGCTTCCACTTACTTGTTAGTGGATCGCCGCGCCGTCCCGCAAAGCGGGATCGGACTCGCGATGACAGAGCAAGCTGATAGCACGTGCACAAAAAAGCCGTGCACGGTGAAGTGCGCGGCTTGGTCGAAAGTTGATTCGATTAGAGGCCGAGATACTTGTCGCGACCGCGCACAAGAGCTTCCATTTTGCGATCGGCGATGGAGCGTTTGAGCATCCAGAAACCACAGTCGGGATGGACGTAGCGCACACGACCGGCGCCGACTTTCTTTTCGACCGCTTCGATGCTCGCGGCGATTTCGTCGGGCGTTTCGATGTGGTTGACCTTGATGTCGATGACACCGATCCCGAGGGAGATCTTCTTATCAATGTGCTTGAGGGCGTCGAGATCACTCTTGGGGCGATGCGCCATCTCGAGCACGAGATGATCGCAGTGGAGCGAATTGAGAAACTTGAGAAGTTTCTTCCAGCTGCCGGATTGAATCGTTTGGCCACCGTAGTTGCCGAAGCAGAAGTGCACGGCGCGTTCGGTCTTCTTGTCGATCTTATCGAGCACGACATTCATCGCGGCGGCGGCGAGAGGAGCATCGTCGGCATTGCCGGGGATGTTAGCCTCATCGATCTGCACGCAAGCGGCAGGGAGCTTAGGCATCTGGTTCGCGATCACCTCGGCGAGAGCCATCGTGAGATCAGCGAAATTGCCGTAGTGGTGATCGAGGAGGGTGCGTGCCAGCATGTAAGGGCTGGTCGCGGTAAATTTGAAGGGTCCTTGGGCCAACGATTCGGCGATTTGGCAATCGTAGAGCAGATTCAGCGAACCTTCGCCGAGCTCACTTTCAACGACACCGGCAGGCTTGCTGCGGAAGCTCATCGGCGAGTGCTTAGCAAATTCCTCGGTGATCGAGCGGCCAACGACACCGGATACGCCCGCCATGGGACGGATGAAGTATTCGATCATCCCATTGGTGTCGGGGTGATTCACGTCGAAGCGAGAGAGCTCACCATCGGTGAGTAGATCGATTCCAGCTTGGCGCTGAATATCGAAGATCACGCGGGTCGCATCAATCACGGCTTGCTCGCTTGGGAGAGCAGAGAGCCACTCAGGAACCGGATAGGAACCGACCGTGGTGGTGAGGATGCGTGGTTTGGAAGGGATCTTGTATGCCATTAGGAGGAAAAAAAGCAAATATCACGCGTAAGAACCAGCACAAATCGTGATATCTGTAATTGGTGATATGTAATTATGCCGCAGAACATGCTCTGCCATGTCATTGCGAGAAGGTCGTTGGCCGACGCGGCAATCCACGAGTGGTTAGGCGTGGCCGAGATGTAGTTCGTGGATGGCCACGTCGCTATACTCCTCGCCATGACAGAAGACGAATTACTCCAATCGCCAAATAACCACGCCGACATGGTAGCGGCGATGCGCGGCGACGCCCTTGCAGTAGTAAGCGGTCACGATCGTGCCATCTGCGAGCTGCAGGTTGGTGGGGTAGCCGCAGTCGCGCCATTCAGGATCAATGTGGTTGGAAGATTCCTCTAAATCCACGAGCACTTGCTGATCGCTCCAAGTCTTTCCTTGGTCGCGAGAGATTTTCGCCCCGATCGCGCGCAGAGGGTCTTTACGAATACCATAGGTTAAAAGAAGCGTGCCATCGGCCAGGGCGGTGAGTCCGGCTGGGTGGCAACTGTCACCAGTCAAATCTTGATCGTATTTCCATGTGTGGCCTTGGTCGTCGGAAATATACTGTTCCAAATGATGGTCGCCGTAGGTGCGCGCCGCGGCGAGTAAGCGACCATCGGGAAGGGGTAGCCATGTCGTTTCATTCGTGCCTTCGATTTCGCCAAGCGATCCGCGAACCTCCCAATTAGCACCGTTGTCAGCGCTCACGTAAAACTCCGCGCGACTCGAATAGAACATCGAACCAATCGTGCCGTCACCTACTGGCCAGATGTCGCCAAACGGGGCCATCACGGGACGGGTGCGGCCTGCTTTATCCTTTTGTCCGTTGGCGTAGGCCGCGAGTTCGCCTGATGAAGGTTCCGGTGAGTTGCCAGGCGTCCAAGTGACACCGCCGTCCAAAGACCGTGCGGGGAAGGGGGCCACGCTATCGCTATTGAGGTGCGACGCATCTTCGCCGAGAGGAGGACGATCCTCCCAGCCGGAAACGATTGCGACGAGCGCGCCATCTGGAGCCAGTCCGGTGGAGTGATTCATCCGGTTCGTGCCGGAGGCGTAAGGCACGGGCACGCCGCGTTTGGTCCAGTTTCGCCCGCCATCACTACTGCCCCACGATTCGACGGCGCCTTCCCATTTGCCATGGCAAGGTTCGGGCCAAGCGAGGAGTGCCAAATCGCCATTGGGTAGCACCGTGAGATTGGGCCAACCACAGGCGTGATCGATGGCAATGTAGCGTTCGAGGAGAGTAGGTTTGAAAGCTGGTTTCATGAGAGGGTATTGATTTGAGGTGGGGTGATTCTGATCAGGATTTCTATTTTTCGGTCTCCGCGATCCAGTGTCGGAACTGGTTGAGTTCATCCAAGGTTCCGACGACCAGTAGCAGATCGCCACTCTCGATTACGTGAGTGGCCGCGGGGTTGAGGATGCGCTTCTCGCCGCGTTGAATGCCGACGATACGCACACCAGTGGATCGGGTGATTTGTAGATCCTTGAGCATGTTGCCGGCGCGCGGACCGGCGGGCATCGACATGGTGTCCAAGACGGTGCCCTTGAATTCTTCGATGGGTTGCGAGAGGGCGACAGTCGATCCGGCGAGGAATTCTTGCACGGCTGCGATCGCTTCATTCGTTCCCAGCAGCAGGAGAGTATCGCCGGGATAAACCCGCACTTGCGAGGTGACGCGTGGGATCACGTATCCGTTGCGCTCGATCTCTGCGATGAAGCAATTGAAACGAGCCGGCAGATCGAGATCTGCGATCACCTGGCCGGTATAGGTCGCGTTGATCGGCACGTTAAATTCGCTCAACTTCAGGTTCCAATCTTCCAACCGCTGATGCATCGCTTGCTGGTAATCAGCCTGCTGATCTGCGTTGGCGGACTCACCTTGCAACACCTCCTGCATGGAACTTTGCCAGTTGCTATGCCAGTAAACGAGCCGGTGTGAATAGACCACTACGACGATCAAAGTCACCGCGACGATCACACCCCAACCCCAGCTTGGTAATGACTCGATCGGAAGAATCCCATAAAGCCAGTAGCCGATCGTCGTGGCGGCGAATGCGTTGAAACCATGCGAGATGATTTTGGGCGAGAGCCGGGTCACATTCCCCACGCTTTCCGCGAAGATCAACGAGATGGCCAGCACGTTGCGCCAGATGGAGACGAGCAGGATCAACGCGATTAATCCAATCACGCCCCAGAATGAAAACCCGACGTTAGCCTGTTCGAACCAGATCGCCTGCATGAATTCCTCAAACAAGCTGAACAGCAGGGGAGAGAATATCAGCAGGCCGGTGATGACTAAGCATTCCACTCCGATCTGAATCACCCGGACTCGAATCAGCTTCCAAACTGCTGGCGCCATCTGCCGCTCTTTGATCTGTGCGATCCAATCGCTGTAAGCATCGAGCGTCTGCGTGATCCATCGCGGTTCCCACTTCGCGTTGAATTTCAGAATCGCATCCGCATGCCGGTTGATGATCGGCGAAGTCAGCACCGTGAGAATCGAAACGCCCACCGCCATGGGATAATACTCTTTGGGCAACACCGCCGCCGCCACGCCGATTTGCGCGATGATAAATGAAAACTCACCCAATGGGCTGAGCAGTAAACTGGCTTTTCGGGCCACGGCCGGGGGCGTTCCGCAGAGGATCATGGCAAATCCGGTGCTGAGCGGCCGCGCGACCATCACGAAGAGGAATAAACCGAGGATCCAATGCCACACCGAGAAGAGCAGCTGCACTTCGATCATCATACCGATCGAGACGAAGAAAACGCTGCTGAAGATATCCCTCATCCCGCTGAAAGTGTTTTCGACTTTCATCTTCTGCGGCATCTCGGCGATGATCGCACCGAGCAAGAAAGCGCCGAGGGCCAGAGAGTAGCCGGCCTTCGCCGCTGAGATCGCGAGGAGGAAGAGCAGCCCGGCGACGATGATGGTTTGTAGCTCCGGATCGGCACCCATTTCCATGCGACGAAACAACCGCGGGACGATCAAGAGACCCGCACCTGCGAGCAGCACGACGAACGCGCTCATGGTGGTGAGTAATTGTCCGATACTCGCTTCGTCGCCGACGCTGCCCTGAGTTTGGCTGGCGAGAATCGTGAGCATGACCACGGCCACGACATCTTCCATCACCGTCATGCCGAGCGCGCGTTGGGCGGAACCCTCGTGATTGAGCTTTAGCTCGCTGACGACTTTGGCGATTACGGCCGAGCTTGAGCACATAAACATGCTCGCGATAAACATGCTTTGCAACGGGCTCCAACCGACCGCATGGCCCAAGGCTTGGGTGAGGTTGAGCACGAAAAACGCCCCGAGGCCCGTCGCCAAAAGCGCAGGCAGCCCCAACCGTTTTAGCTTGGTGAAGCTGAGGCCCAACCCGATCGCAAACATCAGAATGACGAGTCCGATTTGTGACAGCGTTTGGACTCGCTCCACATCAGTGATGAACGAAAACGGCGGCGTGTAGGGCCCGATCAAGATACCCGCAGCGAGATAACCCACGATCACGGATAAGCCGATGCGCTTGCAGAGCATTCCGGCCATACCGGCTGCGAGAAGCACGATCGCCAGATCTTGGATTAAATTGATGCCGTCCATGGATCTGAGTGCGGGATGATAGGGATAGAGTGGAAGCTGCTGAACGGAGGCAGCGGTTCCAGCTAATTAAGCAAACGTGCCGATTTTAGTGATGCTCAGGATGAAGCGACAGGCAAGCCAGTGAGGCATTGCTATTTTATAAGGGATTCTCAATTAGGGTTGGCCGATGAACCGATCCCCAGGTGAGTGCAGGCAAGTGATACTCTGTAATCAGAAAGCCGAGGAGTTCACCCTGAGCGGTCATCGCGCTTTTGTGATCCTGCCTCCGGAGAGCAAGGATACGTCTGCCCAGCCGTGGGTTTGGTATGCACCGACCTTGCCGGGGCTCCCAAGCTTGGAAGAGGAAGTGATGGTTAAACAGTTCATCGATGCCGGTCTCGCGATTGCGGGAATTGATGTGGGTGAGTCTATGGGCAGTCCGAGAGGTCGCGCCCTCTTTAGCGTGCTTTACGATGAGTTGATCGGCGTTCGTGGTTTTTCAAGGAAACCGGTGTTGCTGGCCCGCAGTCGAGGTGGATTGATGCACTACAACTGGGCGGTTGAGCATCCAGATTCGGTGGGTGGTGTCGCGGGTATTTATCCCGTTTGTAATCTCCAGAGTTACCCAGGACTGGACAAGGCTTGTGGTGCTTACGAAATGAGTGAAGCAGAGCTTGCGGCGAGTCTGCCGCAGCACAGCCCCGTCGATCGCATCACGCCGCTCGCAGAGGCTGGCGTGCCGATCTTTCACTTGCATGGTGACGACGATGATGTGGTGCCGCTGGAGGAGAACTCGGGGCTGCTCGCCGACCGTTATCGAAAGCTGGGTGGCGAGATGGAGTTGGTCGTGGTGGCGGGGCAGGGCCATAACCGCGATCCACATTGGTTTCGATCTGCCGCGTTTATCGAGTTCGTGATCGCGCATGCGAAATCATGATTTCTCTACGATAAATTGATCCACTAGTCTTGCCCCAAGTCTCTCATGAAACCCCCACTTTCCTCCGAATCATTTGCCACTCGGATTGATTCTTCACGGGAAGAGCACTCTGTGGCCGATTGGCTCACTGATCAGCTAGCTGAGTTGACCTTAAGCCTGTCTGCACCCGAGCCTGAGACCAAAGTGTGGGCCATTGAAGTTCCCATCCATTCCAGCCGGCAGAGTATGTTGCTGGTGGAGGTTGTCTTTGATTGCAGCGAGGTCTCGGGGGCAACTGTCACGACAGGCTACCGGACGAGTTTCGTAGTTGAGTGGTCCGGTTGGAACGCTCTGCACTTCACCGTCTCTTCGCTCGAAAAGATTGGAAACCCCAGTGGATTGCATGCGATCAAAACTCTGCGGTTGAAGGCGGGCAGCGCGACCTTTGACGGCACAGAATTAAAGATTGGCCAGGTCGCGTGGTTGCCGGATTCGCCGCTCATCAGCGTAAACGATGGCGAAGACATGGTGGTCAATTTTCTCCATGAGCGGATGTGGGATCGGCGCGACTGGGTGCACACGGGAAGCAGCGGTTTACCCGAGGGCGAACAGGATCTGGATGTCGCGTGGATGTATGCCAATTTACGGTATCAGCAAAAGCCGGGCCGCCGCCATCAGACCGCTTACACGCGACGCATGGATCTGGATATTTCGGATTATCAGGCGGTGACGGTTTGGACCGCCACAGACATTCGGGCGAATTTTAGTCTCGTGCTCGAAATCGACGGCGTGCCCGTGCGTGCGATTGACCAGCATCGGGGGCTCGGTGGTGGTGATGAGATTCGGGCGCTGATTGATGGGCAGCGATTGACGGGGCTTACCCTCGAGCTCGAACAAGCTGAGACCGAAATCAACGAAGAAATCGAAGTGCAGGTTTCCTCTGCGATTCGGTGGATTCTCCTCGAACGCAAAGGCACTGATCCGGCGACGGTGGGGCAGGTCTGGGGGATGCCGGCCGTGCCGCCGCCAACCCGAGCGGAAGATCTGGAATCGAATATTCTGCCGGTGGGGATCATGATCGATCGGGATGATTTTTTGAAATTGCGTGAGGCCCTTCAGCAACCGGGCCCGCTGAAAAAAATGGCCGATGAAATCATCGCCGAAGCGGAAGCTCATTTGGACTATCGGCCGGAGCAATATGTGGGTCGCTACCTTCCGGTAGACCTCGGAAATCAGGGCTGCGAGCGCAAGGTTTCGCCTGCCGATCAGATGTATGATGTGAACAGTTGCATGGTTTACGGGGCGGTGGCTTACGCGTTGACCGGAGATTTGCGTCATGGTCAGACCGCGCGACGCGGCTTGTTTGCGACGTTGCGCTGCACGACTTGGCAGGCGGGATTACCGAGTCGTATTCCTTGTGGATTGCCCGGATATCGAGCGCCGTTTATCGAGGCCTCCACGGCGGAATGTGTCGCGCAATGTTATGATTTTATTTACCCGCTGCTCTCAGATGCAGAGCGACGCGAGGTGGAGGATGCGCTTTATGAAAAGGCTCTGCCGTGGATCGACATGTATCTGCGCTATTTTGGTGAAGGCTATCTGCTGAATAGCAATCAGGGCGCGGTTTATATGGCCGGTTTGGTGAGCGCGGCCTTGGTGGCGCGGCGCAGTCACCCCGATGTGGATGCGATTCTGGAGCGTGGGATCGAATGGTTTCCGCGGATGATGAACAATTACTACAAGCCCAGCGGAGCGTCCAACGAAGGTCCGGGCTATTGGGAATACACGACTCAGCACGCGGTGGCCGCGTTGATTGGCATCAGCCGCCACAAGGGGTGGCGGGTGCAGGATTACGCGCCTCCGCATCTCGGCCAAACGATGGACTACTTGATGCACCTACGATCGTTGTCCCGGGACCAACTCTCCTTCCTCCCGCTCAGTGATAATATTGAGGGAGTGGGTTACCATTTCATGAGCAGTTCGTTCCTGTTCTTCGCCAAATACTACGAAGATTCGAATGCGCTCTGGCTCTGGCACGAGCATTATGGCCGACAGCTGAATACCCCGGGAACCACGTTTTTCGGTAAGCAAACGTGCGGGGCCTACTCGCTGTCGGGGTTGATGAATTTGCTGCTGTTCGTCGAAGGCACACCGCCTGTGCCTAAACTGCCACCGGCTAAACATTTTCAAAATTGCGACCGCATCTTCCTGCGCACCGGTTGCGATCAGGGGGACATCCTTTTCCTTTTCGAAGCCGGCCCGCAAACAGATCAGCATACTCATGATGATAAGGGGGAGTTTATCATGGAGGCCTACGGCGAACGTTTCGCGGCCGATCCGGGCGTGGTTAAATATCAGGATCCCGCGTGCAATAATTATAAAAATACGTCCTACCACAACTTGGTTACACTGCGGGGCCGTAATCAGGACTATGTAGATTCTTCGCGCGCCGTCGTGCTGGACCACATGGAGTTAGGCGGGGCCTGTGATTATCTCTCGGCAGATTTGCGCAACTCTTATCGTGGCTTTGAGCGATACAATCGCCGGGTGCTCTTTATCAGACCGCACTATTTCCTTATTCTGGATGAAGTGCAGGCGAACGAAACGGGACTCGAATGGAATTATCACTCATGCGCTCCGATCGGTGAGATTGATCTAGAGTCCGGGCTGATCCAGTTTCAAGGGGCCCGGGCCGGAATGACGATGGCGGTGGCAAGCCAGCATCCACTGCAGGCGGCGGTGGGATCCTATGAATCCGAAGGGGTTGTGCTCACTCATAATCTAGTGCTCACACCGAAGGTGCCGAGTGCTTCGCTGAGTATCGCGGCATTGCTGTTACCGTATCCGACCGACGGCTCCTCCGCGCTGACAAAACCTCAGGTAAGTGTAGCTCACCACTCGGGCGGAGCGGTCTTTACGGTCACGGGTTCATGGGGCACCGATGAGGTGCGCTGTGTTTTTGATGCCGACGCTGCTGGTCCTGCGATTGAGATTCACCGCCGCCAAGGCGAGTCCTCCATAAAGCTCTATTCCACTCCGAACTGAACGTCGCATCGTAATTTACGATGCGCTAGCAAAGCACCCCGACGAGACCTGTATAGAATTAATGCCGCCCATTTATCAGGTGATGGGGAAGACTCGAAGAGTTCTGGAATGGCACCGCTTTCTTGCATCGGGATGGAGAGTGGGTGAATACGAGCCCTCGGAGAAATTTCCGAGGGCTCGTAGAACTATTTCCGGCGTCGGTCGATTAAGGCGCCGATGATATAACCCAAGACGCCGAGCATCGCGATGTTGGGGAGCCAGCGGCCTACAAAAAAGGTCAAGATCAGCCCGATTGTGGCTCCTGCAAGAGAGCCCCAATTGGCGTAGATCGTTTCGTCTTCTGATGGTTTATGCTTACTGGATTCTGACTGTTTATTAAAGGACATGGCTAGTGATTGAAGATAATCCCCTACGCCAAAGGCGCGGTGGGATCGGTTGAAAATGGGCATGGGGGAGTTCGACCATCCGTAGTTACGGAGCTACGGCAGGAGAACTCTCCTCAGAATCGCGACGCGCCAGGCGTGCGTTATCAGGTCCTATTTCTCTAAATCCTTAGCACGATAGTCCCGACCCAGAGGGCCTTCGGGAGTGCGAGGGAGAGCGATCTGGGGCGGATCGAATGACTTAGCCCGGCAGCGATGCTTTTGAGAGCGGATTTTCTAGATAGGACTTTCGGCGTGTCCTGAGCTAATTCTCTCGAAGGGGGCGAGATTTTGCCAAACCCGATATCGTGGATCAGAGCCAGATCGGAGTGCTGAAGGAATATCTGTTCCCATGCTAAATGATCCTGATTCAACGCCGAAGATGTGCGCTCGGTCGGGAGCATCACGCTAATGAGCATGATCGTCAGACAGGCGACGAGGGGCCGGTGCAGGATAGGAGATCGCAGGATCACAGCGCACAAATGGACGCGATGATCTAGGGTTGTCAATCGTGAGGATATGTTAGGTTACTGGGTATTAAGGATTCGTCAGACTTGCCCAGAAGAGTAGGCTGTATTCCCCCAATTAAAGTGATGATCAATACCCCCATTTTTGCTACCCGCACCCTCTACGCCCCCGGTCACTTCGCCAACAGTTACGAAGTGATGGGCGACAACGAATACCGCGCGCTGCTCACAGATTGGAAGGCGTGGGGGTTTAATGAATACGCGACTTGGTTCAATGTCGCCAATTGCGCCGATCCTTACACGGAACCGCTCTACGAATTGGGCCAATCGCATCGCGTGACGATCAAGGATCATTTCCTGATCGCGCAAGAAGTCGGGTTGCCCTGCGTCTTGTTGATCACGCCTAATGTCGTGTTTCAGGAACAATGTCAGCCTGAAGTCGAGGCGACGAAATCAGAACGCTTTTTTGGACAACTGGCCTGTCCTTCGAATCCCGCAGGCCGCGAGATTATTCTGCGTAATCACGAGAACTGGTTGCGCGATTTGGCGGAAGCCGGTGTGAAGCTTCATGCGCTCACCGGATGTCCGTTTGATAACGGCGGCTGCGCCTGCGACTCGTGCACGCCATGGCTGGTCACGTTTGGCGAACTGTGCCGTGAGATTCACGCGATTGCGGAAAAATATCATCCTGGAATTGAGATGCGCATGGTGGGTTGGTGGTGGCAGCCTGAAGAGCATCGCGTGTTTGCGGAATGGGCCGATGCGAATGCCCCCGGTTGGGTGAAAAGCATCACGCAACACATCCCGTATGAGGACGACGACGTGGCGGATATGCCTCTGCCTCAAGGCTGCGCCCGACAGGCCTTTATTCATATCGGTTACGCTGAAGCCTCGCAGCCGCGTGATTCCTATGCGCATCTCGGTCCCGTGATCGCGGCGGAACGATTAGAGCGCACCGTCAAAGCGCTGCACGCGCGAGGTTGCACCGGTTGGATGGCGTATTCGGAAGGTGTCTTCGACGACGTCAATAAACGCGTCCTCGCCAATCTCTCCGCCGGAGTGCGCGAAAACTCTCTCGATGCTTTGCGCGATTACGTCGCCGAATATCTCGCGCCTGCCACGGATCAGCCTGATGCATGGGTGGCGTGGTTGAAGAAGTGGGGTTGGCCTTTCGATAACGATACGGAACAGGCTCAACGCGACCTCGCGGCTTTGCTCCCCGAAGCCACGACCGCCGATTGGCGGTTCCGACACTGGCAACTCAAGAGCGAGCTGATGCACGAACATACGATCGTGCAAGCAGCGGGTGAAACGACTACGGAAGGGCTCGCAGCGATTCAACGCTTCTGGGCCGTGCACGAAAGAATCATGCGCGGTGTTTACGGTCTAGGGCCGCAACGCCACGGTTTCGCCAAACATTTCTCCCCGGTCTCCTGGCAACATGCCGCTCGCGAAAAGCTTTGGGCTAAAGACGCGTGAGCGAACCATTGCTTATTGGTTATTTCTTATTGGCTATTGCCGATCGATGATTGTGAGACGTGATGACTATTGAATCTTATTCTGATGATTGAACCGTGGATCGTAAATCTGTTTCCCGATGCGAAGGTCACACCTGTCACAGAGGGCTGGTCGGGTGATCGGAAATACAAACTGGAAACCGAAGCAGGCTACTTTTTGCTGCGCGTTTCTCCGGCAAACTATTATCTCTGGAAGCAGGGCGAGTTTGCCCAGATCACTCGACTAAATCAGCAGTCCGATGCTTTTCCCAAAACCGTCGATCATGGGCTGTCGCCCGATGGCAAAGATTGCTTTGTTCGCTACGAATGGATCGAAGGGACGGAAGCGTTGAAAGTGATTCCCGAGTTAACCGATGATCAGCAATTTCAACATGGAATCGAGGCAGGAAAACTACTGAGCATGATCCATGATCTACCGCAGACTGAGAGGGTTGATTCGTATGCTCAAATTTCCGAGAAGATGGCGGTTCGGAAACAGCAGATGAAAGACCTGCAGTTGGAATTTGATGGCTATGACAGGATGCTTGAATTTTTAGATGAGAATTTACACCTCTTGAGAAATTCCCCGACGACGTTCCGGCACGGTGATTTTCATCTAGGTAACATGCTGATCGACCCCAAGGGTGAGCTGAAGGTGATCGATTTTAACCGTTCCGATTTTGGGGACCCCATCGATGACTTCGGGAAGATTTTTACCTTTTCCAGAAAAGATAGTGTGCCGTTTGCACGAGGTCAGCTCGAAGGCTATCCGAATAAATGTGAAGAGACATTTTTTGCACATGCGCTGTGCCATGTGCTCCAAGTTTGTGCCTTTGGCTTGATCTGGGCGCAGCAATTTGGAGATAAGGAAATCGCCGTGCAGCATGCCTTGATCGATCAGATCATGGACGACTTCGATGGATTGAATGCAGTTCGGCCGAAATGGGTCAGATAGTATCGTCGCGGTCGTCGCGAGACCCTCGCATTCTTTAAGTCAATTATCCGGCAGCGTTGTCTCGCGTCGGACGTAACGAAATACAGGGGCATAGAGTCGGTCTCTTCGGAATCACGGTCTTTTTTTTACCCTGCCTCTCAGATTAGTGAGAATTAGCGTGTATCAGCGGTTAACTATCTTGGAGGTTTGTTACACGCGCTCGGGCTCGGCTGCGGCTTGATTCATTTCGTAGGGTAAACGGAACACCTTCTCGCCGGTGGAATCGCAGAAGTAGAGGTGGCTGGGGCTTTGCTGGGTGGGATCGCCATCGGCCCAGAATGCGTAGAAGGGGTCGGTCGCGTCGATGGGGCGTCGCGCGTAATTGTGGTTTCGCGGACTGTTCTTCGTGATCTGTTTTTCGAGCACCCAGGTCGCGCCTTGAGCGCGGCTGATGTATTTCACGATTTCGCCGCCGCATTGGTAGGGTTGTGGTCCGGTCGCGCCGGGCACGATCACAGACCAAACGTCACCTTCGAGGTAGAGGCTACCGGTATCGTAGTTGTGATCGGCGGGGCCTACTTCTGATCTTTGCCACGCCTGTCCATCCCACCGCACGATGCGATAGACGCGTGGATCGTTGGGTGGTCCGGGTTGGTGTCCCGGGCTGGTGAGGTAGAGCATCACAGGGTGTCCGGCGGAATCGAAACCCATATCCTTGACGTAAACGTTGAGCCCTTCGGAGGCATAATCGATCACGCGACAGGGCTGCTCAATCTTAGTCACGGGTGGAGTGATGGGCTGGCCTTCAACGGTGGTCCAGGTTTGGCCGAAATCTTCGGTCTGCAAGTAGTAGAGATCGGTGCGGTAATCGACGAGTCCGTTGGGATGACGATTGAAAAAGGTGCCGGTTTTATTACCGCGATGGGCACTGGTTTGATAGTGGCCCGCGAGTTCATCTTCGGGGGTTTTAATCGCCGCTAGTTTCTGGTCTGCGGCCCATGATTTTCCATCGCGGCTCGTCGTCCAGTAGAGCTCGCGCATACCCGTGTATTTAGTGAAGAGCAGGAGTTGTTGATCTTTATCTAAGATGTGCGGTTGGGGGTAGGTGATCTCGGCTTCGCGCATCAGATCGAAGCGATCGATGCAGTAAGGTTTTACGCTGCGATAAATCAATCCCGGCCGGGTTTGACCGCGACCGCTGACGAAGACCCAGATGTGTCCAGCATGATCAATCGCCATACTCGGATTATCATGCGGATCATCGACGCCTTCTTTGTCATGAACGACTACGGGTTGGGGAACGGTATTCGTGCGATGATCGAAATACGATATCATGCAAAGCAGGTGCCGCTGATCGGCGGTAGTGGTGCCGCCGTAGACAAAAAATGTCTTCTCAACTTCAGGCCGATAAACCGCCAACGGCGTATGCTTCGCAGTGTAGGTGCCAAGCCCTCCGGAGTATTTATCGCCGTAAGGAAAAAGCGGCGTGGTCGAATCGGGGGAATACGCAGCGCCGTTTTCGCCGGGTCCGAAAAATTGTCCCAACGTGAACCAGATCCCGCGATAACCGGGGATGCGTCGCGCCTCGTTTTCTTGAGCGGATTCCATCTTCGTATTTATCCTTCTTCTT
>Ga0075118_10001903_pt1 | contig 14012 bp, 12 predicted proteins | sample AntAceMetag02UKE_FD_69794 | JGI IMG/M metagenome (GOLD analysis project Ga0075118, IMG submission 69794) | Saline lake microbial communities from Ace Lake, Antarctica - Antarctic Ace Lake Metagenome 02UKE | ecosystem: Environmental > Aquatic > Non-marine Saline and Alkaline > Saline | place...
GCGACGATCAGCTGCTACCAGGCGCGAGTCCGCGTTCACACTTCGCCGCAAATTCCAGCATTTGCTGAAACTCCGCAGAGCTGGCATTCTCGTGAGCCCGAAGTTTTTCCAATGCCTGCGTGCGATTCAACCCTTCCCGGAAAAGTGTGCGGTGAATCTGCTTCACGCGGTCGATCTGCTCGGGCTGATAACCCCGACGCTCGAGACCGATCTTGTTGATCGCGCGAATGATCGCGGGACCACCATCGGCAATGAAAAATGGCGCGATATCCTGCACGACTTTCGCGAAAGCGCTGATCATAGAATGAGCGCCGATCCGGCAAAATTGATGGATGCCACTCATCGCACCGAGCACGACGTAATCTTCAACGATCACATGACCGGCAAGCCCCACAGAATTACTCGCGATGATGTGATTACCCAACTGGCAATCATGCGCCACATGTCCGTAGGCGAGAATCGTATTGTCCGAGCCCAAGGTCGTGTAATCGCCATCATTGGTCGCACCGTGCACGCTCACGTATTCGCGAAATACATTCCGGTCACCGATTCGCACGCCGGGATTACCACCCAAAAACTTTAGATCCTGCGTCTTTGCTCCGATGCTACAAAAAGGAAACACTTCGCATTCGCTGCCGAGCACCGTGTTGCCCTCGACCGAAGCGTGGTGATGCAAACGCGTGCCATCGCCCAATCGCGCAGTGCCACCGACGTAAGCAAACGGACCAATCTCGATATTGTCACCGAGCTCAACCGTGGGCTCAACAATCGCGGAGGGATGAATGCGGTTTGCCATAATTACGTCTAAGTTTCGCTCTCATCCACAATCGCAAACATCAACTCAGCCGAGGAAACCACTTGCCCAGCCACCGTGCAATTGGCCTGCGCTGTCGCCAGTTTTTCACCGCGCATTTTGATGATCTTGGCATTGATGATGAGTTGATCTCCCGGCCGCACCGGTTTGCGAAACTTAACTTTATCCGCACTCATAAAGAATGGCGTGCCGCTCGTCTTCGACACCTTGCGCAGCAAGGCGATCCCCGCCGCTTGGGCCATCGCTTCAAGTTGCAGGACGCCGGGCATTACGGGATTCGTGGGGAAATGCCCCATGAAATAAGGCTCGTTGATCGTCACGTTTTTGATCGCGACCAATTCGTCGTCCCCGACGAATTCCACCACTCGATCAATCAGGACAAAAGGATAACGATGCGGAATCGTGTCGAGTATGCGGCGGATATCCAGAGAAGTCTCGGTAGCCTGCACTGGTAATGCGGCAGGCTTCTTCTTTTTCTTGTTCTTCTTCCGCGCCTCCATCTCCTCAAACAGCGCTTTCGTAAGCTGCGCGTTGATTGCATGACCAGGTCGCGTCGCCACGATGTGCGCTTTGAGTGGCATCCCGAGCAGCATGATATCGCCGATGATATCGAGAATCTTGTGACGCACGAATTCGTCTTTAAACCGCAGCGGCTCCTTCGAGAGAATCTTGTCGCCCTTAATCACGACGGCGCAATCGAGCGAGCCGCCCTTGATTTTACCGAGCTTCAGCAGTTCCTCAATATCTTCATAAATCGTAAACGTGCGCGCGGCGGCGATCTGCGTGATGTAAACATCGGGATCAATCGACAGCGAAAGATGCTGCGTATGGATGCCACGGTCATCCGCCGAGGTGCAGGAAATTTTCAACTCATCGCAAGGCAGCGCGATGATCGAAGAGTCGCCCTTGGTGACCGAGATCGGGGTCTCCAACGTAAAATACTCGCGCTCCTTATCCTGCTCCACGGGTTCACCCTCGAGAATCAGATTCACATAAGGCTTCGCCGAACCGTCCATGATCGGCGCCTCAGAGGCGTTCATCTCGATCATCACGTTATCGACGCCACAACCGTGCAACGCGCTGAGCACATGCTCGACGGTGTGAACTTTCGCGTGGCCATCTTGAATGGTGGTCGCGCGAACCAGATCGGTGACGAAATCCACCCGGGGCTTCAGTTCGGGAGCGCCGTTGAGATCGATCCGTTTGAAGACAACTCCGTGGTCAGCCGGGGCCGGTTTCAGGGTTAGGGTAACCTGTTCTCCGGTATGCAGGGCCTTACCCTGAATGGAGACTTCGCGCGCGAGTGTGCGTTGTTTCATAGCGTTGATGCTCAGCAGTCTCCCGAAGTCGCAGCAAATGACAAGTTCGAGATGCAACGAAGTGCGCCAACCCTCGAACTCAAGCTCGGTCAGTCCATCGCTCTTCCCTCGCCAATCTACCGACTATTCCAGACATCATTGCTTTTCCGGCAAAATGCCCCTCAGGGTTTACGGACAGTTTCGCCCACCCATTTTTCAACCCACCACGCTATGCCGCTTTTCAAGGCCCTCTCACTCAAACTCACGATCGCGCTCTGCGCAGTCACTCTCATTCAGCCGATCAGCGCCGGACAAACATCGATCTCTTCGCTTAGTGATGAAGAGCTGATCCAGCAATATCGCGAACGCGCCCAATACCTCCTCGATCAAACCGTGGCGCTCACCGACCCGACGGATCTCTCCGCTGGCGGCATGTTTCACCTCGCGGTGAATCTCCACGAAGGAGCGAATCTGGAATGGGTTAAAGCACGCTTGATCACGGCCAATCAGCCTCCAGCAGGCGCGATGTTTTGGATGATCCCGATGGTCCTGTTCATGCAAATCGCGCAGGACATTGAAAATGAAACAGGCACCCCCGCGCTCACGGATGATGAGAAGGCGTTTATCCGCATCCTCTGGAAGAGCTATTTCCCTTATCGGGGCGATACCGAAAACCACTGGATCATGTATTACGTCAGCCAATATCTGGTGGCTGAGATGACGCCAGACGGCGGTCCAGAGCTTTGGTATAACGGGAAATCTTCCGCTGAAAACATGGCCGAAGCGCGAGAATACATCGAAGATTGGATCAAGATCACCACGTCTTACGGACAGGGCGAATACGACTCTCCTAACTACATCGAAGAATACACCCGCCCCATGGCTTTGTTGGCCGGTTGGGCGAAAGATCCTGTGCTCCGCAAGAAGGGCAAGATGATGATGGATTACGTCCTGCTTGATTACGCGGTTGAAAATATCAACGGCCTCTACGGAGGAGCACATAGCCGCGTCTATCCTCGTTTTCTCGTGCAACCCTCCCTCTCAGCGGCCGCATCTCACGGCTGGCTCATCTTTGGCCAAGGCGACTACCTCTCCAGCGGAGGCAACATGATGATCGCCCTCAGCGGATACACGCCCCCTCCGATTCTTCTCCGCATCGCGCATGACCGCGACAATCCCTACGTCCACCGCGAACTGAAACGCACGCGTTGGCGTTTGCGCAATGCCGGCCCCGAGGCCTTCGATATTGGCGGTATGACGACCATCCCCGTCTACAAATACAGCTACGTTCACAAAGATTTCATCCTCGGTTCATCGCAGGGCGGCTTGCTCCAACCGATCCAGCAACAAACCTGGAGTCTCCTCTGGCACGAAGATAAACCGAGCGGCATTTCCAACACCATGTTTGGCGTCCAATCGTATTCTTCCCCCTTCGAAGGCACCATGTATTTCAGCACCGATTGGGATACCGTCACTGATCTGATCTCACGCTCCAAAGTCGATTACGATTTGGAAGACAAGCTCGAGGGCGGTTCCCCTTACGAGCAAGTCGCACAATACCAGGCGGCCCTCATCGCCCTCTACGATATTCCTGAAGGCACGCGTTTCCCGCTGATTCACACTTACTTCTCCCGCGATCTTAAAAACCGTGTCGAAGATTCCTCCGGCTGGATCTTCTCGCAAGGTGGACCAACCTACATCGCGTATCGTCCACTCGCCCCCGGAGCCTGGAAACCGGTAGATTGGACCGACTCCTTAAAAAAAGGACTGGGCGGCTACTTCTCAGCCACGGCTAATCCGAAGTCTGGATTCGAACCCCTCGTCGGAGGATCCGAATCTTACGTGAGTTACGATTTGAAAAACGGATACATCGTTCAAGTCGCCTCGTCTTCGGACTTCGATTCTTACGAAGCGTTTCAAGCTGCGGTGAATGCGCTGCCACTCGAATACTCGATGAAGCCCACGCCAACCGTCACCTTCACTTCACTTGATGGTGCCGTCCTGACCGCCGAATACGGGAAACTATTTTCGGTCGACGGAAAAGCTGACGACCTCGCTGCATGGCCACTCTTCGACGGTCCATTCGCGCAAGCTGAGCGAGAGAGCGAATCGCTGGAAATCATCCACGACGACGAGCGCTATCTGCTCGATTTCAAAAACGCTCGCACCGAAACCACCAACTCTTCTGCCAAATGAAAACTCTTCTTTCATCTCTCCTTCTCCTCTCCTTCGCCGCTCTGCCGTTGGCTGCCAGTGGTAGCGAATCCGAGCCCAAGCTCTTCGCCGCACTCGCGATGACGAAGTCGCAAAAGGCCAGCCCGCTTCCCACCGATTCGGGCGTGTTTTTATACGATAATGAGGCTCAACGCTGGCGTCGATTCGGCCCCAGCATTCAGCAGGTGAACAGCCTCGCCTCTGATCCCTCCAATCCGGCGCATCTCTTTCTCGCCTGCGGCAATGGAATCGTGCGCTCGCAAGATGGCGGCACCTCCTGGCGTATGGTCACTGGCTGGCGTGAGAGCGATATCACCAAGATCGTCGTTGATCCCACCAACGGGCAAAACGTCTATGCTTCCTCTGCGTGGGGAGTGATCATTTCAAAAGATGGCGGCGACACTTGGATTGCTGCCAATCAGGGATTGGTCGAGAAGCTCGTAAAGTCTATCGTCATTGATCACCTGAATCCGAATCGACTGCTCGTTGCAACCACCGCGGGCCTTTTCGAAAGCAACGACCAGGCGCAATCATGGAGCCAAGTATCCGTTCCCACCAACGACGCGATCCTCGGATTAGACCGCAATCAATCCGATCCTGACCTCTGGATTGCTGGCACAGAAGGAAGCGGCGTGATCGTCTCCAAGGACAACGGCAAGACCTGGCAATCCACTGCCCCCGCCCTTGCTCAAGCCAACATCTACGGCATCACCACCAACCACGCCAACAGCCAAGCCATGGCCGCAGGCGGATGGGGCAAAGGGCTATGGGTTTCCAACGATGGAGGCAACACCTGGACCGACCGCTCTGCTGGACTCCCCTCGAAGAACATCAGCAAGACTACTTTCGATCAGGCCAGCAAAAACCGGCTCTGGGTTTCGACCTTCGAAGAAGGCACCTTCTATACGGATGACATGGGCAAAACTTGGCGCACAGACGACATCATCAAACCCGGTGCAGGCGGCAGCATCCTCGGAGCCTACGTAATCGATCTAGGATTCGTCTCGGTCAGCAAGTAACCGTCACCGCTTGACCTCTATCATGCGCATTTCCTAATCTGCGCGTTCCGCAATTTAAACACGTCAACGCACACACTCATGCCATCAGCTAACGATATTCGCAAAGGACAGGTCATTAAGTTTCACGGAGAGCCTTGTCTCGTGATGGACATGCAACACCGCACGCCCGGAAACCTCCGTGCTTTCGTGCAGGTGAAGATGCGTAACCTCCGTCACGGTAAACAGCTCGACCAACGATTTTCTTCAACCGAATCCGTGGATATCCTCATGACGGAACGTAAGAATCTCGAATTCAGTTACGAAGATCGCGGCAGCTACGCTTTCATCGATCCGGAAACTTACGATCAGATAGAATTGGCAGAGGATAAGATCGGCGACTTGAAGAACTACCTCGCGACGGGTTGTAAGGTCGAGATGCTCTTCGTCGACGAACAACCTCTCAGCATCGACCTTCCCACTTCCGTTACCCTTAAAGTCACCGAGAGTGCTGATGGACTGAAAGGCGATACGGCGAGCAACGTGCAAAAGCCCGCCACCCTCGAAACGGGTATGGTCGTGCAAGTGCCTCTCTTCATCAAGGAAGGCGAGCTGATCAAAGTCAGCACCTCCAGCGGCAGCTACGAAGGTCGCGCCTGACAATCAGGAGACGCGAGCTGCTCTGAGCAGTTCCGATCCATTTTCAAATCCGCAGTTTCCGCTGCGGATTTTTTATTTATTTAAAGCAGCGATCGCGGCTTCGCAGGTTTCGACTGCTTTACCCGAGGCATCTACGGATACATTGAGATTTCGAATGCGGCCATCTTCCAAGCCATAGATCCAACCGTGAACCGTGACCTCCTGCCCACGAGACCAGGCGTCCTCCACGATCGTGGTCGTGCAAACATTAGACACTTGCTCGATCACATTCAGTTCACAGAGACGTGCATTCTGCGTCACTTCGTCGGGCAACCCATCGAGGCATGCGGCGTGTTTACACTTCACGTCCTGAACGTGCCGAAGCCAGTTGTCGGCTAAGCCAATGCGTTGGCAACTCATGGCGGCTTTGACGCCACCACAGCCGTAATGACCGACCACCATGATATGTTTCACTTTTAGCATATCGACCGCGTATTGCATCACGGAGAGACAATTCAGATCGGTGTGCACGACTACGTTGGCCAGATTGCGATGCACGAAGACTTCGCCGGGTAGCAAGCCGACAATCTCGTTGGCTGGCACACGACTATCCGAACATCCGATCCATAAATACTGGGGCGTCTGTTGCCGGGCCAGTTTTTGGAAAAACTCGAAATCACGCTTTTGGACGCTATCAGCCCAGAGACCATTCGAAGTGAACAATTGATTCAACTCATCCATGAACCGTCGATGCTCGGCAGCCGCTGGACAATGTCCATCCAGAATACGGCGAGGCGTTCGGCTTGCTAATAGTATCCCTGCAGAGAAACTAAGCGTGCTTTCAGCATATTCACCTCAACAAGTTCACGCCCATGTCCACTCCCCACATCCCGCAGAAGTCACCACTCGTTAAGAAAATGCCCGCTGGCACCTACTGGTGGTGCGCTTGCGGTCTATCCAAAGATCAGCCCCTGTGTGATGGATCGCATAAGGGATCAGGAATCGCTCCCAAGAAGGTCGAACTCACCGAAGAGCAGACCGTCGCTTGGTGCGGCTGCAAACACTCGGCTAACGGTGCATTCTGCGACGGTTCGCACAAGGGATTGTAAGGAAGACTGAAAAGTCGGTGGTGGTATAGTTTACCTTGTCATTGCGAGAAGGCCATAGGCCGACGTGGCAATCCACGATTACTCGCTGCTTAAAATCCCAGTGTTCGTGGATTGCCGCGTCATCCGCAGTGCGGATTCCTCGCAATGACAATCATCGCTTCGAGTTACCTCGCAGGATCGGAGGGATGCTCGGCCAACGGGTGAACCGCGACCTCCATATAAGGGAAAAGCGGTAATGAACTGATCGCTTGGTGTAGCGCCGTTGCATCCCCCGCGTTCCACAATCCCCAATTAGCCTTCTGTCCGGGCACCCGCCAAAGACGGCGGATGATTCCCTGATCAGCCAGCTCCTTGGCTCGAATACCTTCCGCCACGTAGAGTTTGGCGGTGTTTTCTTCGTCACCCTTGGGCGGGGTGATTTTAATGGAGACTAGAAATTCCATGATACTGCGTAATCGAATTACAGATAGCCGTAAGCGGTCCAGCCGCCATCGACACCGAGAACTTGGCCAGTGACGTGCGAAGCCGCGTTGGAAGCAAGAAACAACACCGAGCTCGCGATCTCCTGAGGTTCGCCCAATCGCCCCTGAGGTGTGCGTTTCGCGAGCGCCTCGACATCGATCTTTCCCTGTCTCTTAAGCTCCATCGTTCCCTCGGTGCTCACGTAGCCCGGAGCCACCGCATTCACGCGAATCCCCTTCTCGGCCCACTCAATCGCCCATGTCTTGGTCAACATGCCGACCGCAGCTTTGGTCGCCACATAGGCCGCGCGCTTGGGCGCCGCCACCGTTCCATAGATGGACGATAGATTGACGATCACACCCTTCCCCACCGACGCCATGTGTTTAGCGGCCGCCTGTGTGCAGACAAATGTTCCTGTGAGATTCACATCCAGCGTGCGCTGCCAGTCCTGCAACGAGAGCTCCAACGAATCGAAATTCGCAAAAATCCCCGCGTTGTTCACGAGAATGTCGAGCCGACCCCACTTCGCGATCGCCGCGTCACAGGCTGATTGGATGACATCGGGATCAGACACCGATCCGGTAATCGCACAGGTCGCGTCCGGCTGGTCAATTTTCGCATGCGACTTTTCCAACCTGTTTGCATCGAGATCAATCATCGCGACGCGACAGCCTTGAGCCAGGAGCGCAGAAGTAATCGCTAAACCAATCCCCGCTGCCGCTCCCGTGACGATAGCCACTTGTCCGGCCAAATCAGGGTAAGTCGCCGGAGCAGAATTGGAGTGATCGATGGGCGATGGTTTCATGATTTATAATGATCTTTAGACCGTAACAGACTTGGAAGATAACGACACGGCTACATCCCAGTCAACTTGCCACCCGTTGCCCGGTTCTTCGCTCATCACCATCTTTCCATCAGCGATACTTAAAGGATTTTTGAGCAAGCGTGCATAAGGATCGATCAGTGGATCGGTCGTAAATTCCGCAAACGTGGCCACGGAACTTGCGGCGACCAGATGACTGTGAAGCGGAAGAAAAACGTGAGGCAGAATCGTGCGGCCACTCTTCTCCGCGAGATCAATCGCCGCGAGCGCGCCGGTGACTCCTCCACTCGCCGTGGCGTCGACTCGCAGAATATCGACGGCTTCCAGCAAATCCTGAAACCCTGCCAAACTGGTTACATCTTCACCCGCTGCTAATGGCGTGCGCAGAGCGCTGCGTAGCTCTTTCGCTTGTCTCCATTCGTTGGGCGGAAACGGGTCTTCGATAAAGTCTAACCCAAGATCATCGAGCAAACTGCAGGCATATTGCGCGGGATTAAAATCGCTCCACATCCAATGCGCATCTACGGCCAATCGTGAACCTTCCGCTGCTTTGACTAATCGCTTCATCAGCCGCGCATCAGCCACGGGATCGTCACCCGGCAAACACATCTTGATCAGCCCATAGCCTTCATCGACCAAAGCTTTGATCTCAGCTTCGAGATCGTCCTCAGTTCTCGTTTCGGGGAAATACCCGGCCACGGCAGCGAGCGGTATTTCTTTCGTTGAACCACCCAAGTGACGATACAGCGGAAGCTCAGCGGTCTTCGCCGCAATATCCCATAGCGCGATATCGATGGCACTGATTGCGCGAACAAACGCGGCCTGGGCAGGAATGTAGTTCTGCTGCAAAGACTGCACAATCTTGCGATGCAGCAGCGCATCCTGATTCAGAATCTTCGGGCCGAGAATCGCGATGGCCTCGCGTAACGGGCTACCTCGCGCATAGCTCACACTAAAGCCCTCTACTCCAGTGTCTGTGCGGAGGCGGAGAACAACATAGTCACGCGCTCGCATCTCGATTTCCCCGAAGCGAATCGCCTGAGGCAATTCTATCGGGCAATCGAGAATATCAAGGCCGGTGATCTTCACGAGTTCACGAAGGCGCGCGCCGACTCGGCAATGCCCTTCGCATCTGGAATCACTCCCGTCTGCAAAACAGGTGAGGCAGGAATCCGGGAATCACGCGCGCCGACCCGACGCACCTTCGTTCCCGGGAGACGTTCACAAATACCAGCGGCGATCTCCGCTCCAAATCCACCAGTTACATTGGCTTCGTGCACGATCATCACGCGACCGCCACAGCTCTTAACGAGCGCATCAATCGCGGAAGTATCCAGAGGCGATAACCAACGTAGATCCAACACGGCGGCAGATATTCCCTCACCAGCAAGTTGATCGGCAGCCTCCTTCGCGTGGAGCGACATGCGGCCCCAGGAAATAATCGCGAGGTCACTTCCCTCCTTGGTTAAACGGGATCCACCAACCGATTCGACCGGCTGATCCATCGTGACCGGACCTTCTTGGCGGTAGAGACCACGGCATTCGAAAATAATAACGGGATCAGGATCAGCCACCGCCGCGCGGAGCATCGAGTGCGCATCAGCCGGCGTGGCTGGCATCCCGACCTTGAGGCCCGGAATATGCGTCAACAACGCTTCGAGACTTTGAGAATGTTGCGGGCATGATCCGGGAGTCGCGCCTTGCTGAGTCCGCACCACAATCGATGCCGTGCTCTTCCCTTGAGAGACGTAGCGGATGTTGGCCATTTGGTTCACGAATTGATCAAGAGCGACCAACATGAAATCAGCCCACATGATCTCGACCACGGGTTTCATTCCCAACAGCGACGATCCCAATGCAGATCCGAGAATCGCGGCTTCGGCGATTGGCGTGTCGAACACCCGCTCCGCGCCGAACTCCACTTGCAGATTACGGTGGATACCAAAGATACCTCCGCTATGCCCGACGTCTTCGCCGTAAGCGAGGAGTTCAGGCCTTGTGGTCAGCTCAGTGCGCAACGCTTCGTTCACCGCCCGGCCATACATCATCTGTTCGCCATCGGCATCAACCGGGTTCGTCACAAACTTAGGGATGGGTGCGGTGATGTGATCACGCGCCGTCGCCGGATCCGGCAAAGGGGCCTGTCGCACGCGTTCGATCATGGCTTCGATCTCGGCCGTAATCTCTTCGTCAATCGCGGCTAATTGTTCCGCGGTGGCGTGCCCTTCTTTCGTCAGCACGTCTTGTAATAGCACGAGCGGATCGCGTGCGGCTGCAGCCTTCATATCGTCTTTCGGACGGTAGTGTTGGATATCACCGTTGTAGTGGCCACCTAGGCGGCCGACTTCGAATTCAATAAAGGTGGGACCGCCACCTTCGCGGGCGGACTTGGCGGCATCGGATACCGCTTTGGCTACGGCGACGGGATCGCAACCATCAGCGATCACATTGGTGATACCACACCCCATGGCGCGTTCGGTCATGCTCTTGATTTGGAGTAATTTCGAGCTGCGCGTTAATTCCGACCATTCGTTATTTTCGCAGATGATGATCAGCGGTAATTGCTCAGCAGCCGCGAAGACCATGCCTTCATGCAAACCACCTTGGCTCATCGCACCGTCGCCGACGGATACAACTACCACGCTGTCTTTCCCTTGTTTTTTGAGAGCCATCGCCACGCCACCCGCAATCGGGACACCCGCGCCAACGATCGAGTTTTCTCCAATAAATCCATACTCGGGTGCCATCATCATAGCCGATCCTGCACGACCACCATTAATGCCTGTAGCACGATGAGCTACTTCCGCCATCGCGGATTCCATGGGAACCCCGGATTCAAGAACCCATCCATGTCCACGGTAAGTGCTGACCACATAGTCATCAGCTCGCAACGCAGACAGCGTCCCAACCGGGATGGCTTCCTGTCCCAAACAAGTATGCACTGATCCCGCCACGATCGCGTCGGCGCCACCGCTCAATTCAGAGCAGCGGATTTCAAACCGACGGATCGACCGGATTCTCTTGTAGTAACGGAGGAGGAGATCAGCACGATTGCCTCCTTGCGCTTCGGCCCAGTCTTTCGCGAGGGCGAGCCTGGCGGGATGAATCTTAGCCGAGTCAGAAATCGCGTTTGCGATAGGGGTATTTTCGTCGCTCATGTAGTGAAACACAATGTCCCCAAAAAGTTAAACGCAAGCGCTCAGGCGTTCATCCAATAGCATAAGCTGTCATAGATTTGCAGATCACGCGCCACGAAGATCCCTACCTCCACACGTCAGTGAAACGCGATTGCAGCTTGCAGATAAAACCCCTGCCTCTTCATTAAAAAGTGACGCCAAGGCCGACGCTTTGGCCCAGAACGGCAGATCAATCATTCATCATGACTAAGCTCTCAGACCAAGCCACCTGCGTTCTCGACTGTCAGGACAAGCTCGGCGAAGGCATCTTCTGGTGCCCCGAAGAACAAGTCATCTACTGGGTCGATATCGCGATGCCCTCGTTTTTGCAGCGATACAATCCCGTCACCGCAGAACACAAAACCTGGGCGATGCCGGAGATGATTACCGCGTTAGCCAAGCGCAAGGATGGCACGCTGTTCGTCACCTCTCATCACGGTCTAAATTTCTTTGATCCCCAAAGCGAAACGCTAACCCAAGTCGCCACGCCCGAAGCACACCTCCCACTTAATCGAGCCAACGACGGCTCATCCGATCCGCGTGGTAGATTCTGGTATGGTTCGATGACCAACAACATCGCTGATGATGGCAGCGACCTCCCCATCCCCTCTTCCACCGGCACGCTCTATCGAGTGGAACCCGATTTGAAAGTCGTCGCGATGGATGGTCCTGTTGGCATTTCCAACGGCACCTGCTTTAGCCCCGAGGGTAGCATTCTTTACTTCGCCGATACGATGGCCGAGACGATTTACGCCTATGATCTCGATCTCGATTCAGGCGACATCAGCAACAAACGAGTCTTCTCAAATCTTAAAGGACACGGTTATCCCGACGGTTCCACGGTGGATGCGGAAGGCTATGTTTGGAATGCACGATGGGAAGCAGCCTGCGTGATCCGTTTTTCACCCGACGGTGAGATTGATCGCATCGTGAATATCCCCGCTAGTCGCGTCACCTGCTGTGCGTTTGGTGGGGCGAATTTGGACGAGCTCTACGTAACCACGTCGCGCATGAATGTTGATCCGAGCGAGATCGAGAAACATCCCCAAGCCGGGGGACTCTTCGCTCTGACTCCGGGGGTGCTCGGTTTACCGAGACCGATATTCGCAGGCTAAGGAGCGCAGGGATTCCGATTCCTTAAGCTCCCTCTTCACCTGTCCGAAAATCAAAGCCTGTCGTGAGGCCTCCATCGGCCACGATCTGTGCTCCCGTTATTCCCGAAGCTTCATCACTCGCGAGAAACGCAATCGTGTTGGCGATCTCTTCCGGCTTAAGCAGCCGGCCGATCGGATTACGTTGCTCACGGGTCTTGAGAAAAGATTCTGGATCGGAAGCCGTGCTCAAATGATGCCGGAAAAGTGGTGTGTCAGTCACTCCAGGACACACGCAATTAACGCGAATGCCATCGCGAGCGTGATCCAGTGCGAGTGATTTGGTGAACTGCAAGATGCCGCCCTTGGAGGTGCAATAAGCAATCAGCCCCTGCTCAGCCATATACGAATCGATGCTGCCCACCGTCACGATGGCGCCATGTTTGCGCTCAATCATCTGCGGCAAAACGCAGCGCACCGCCTTAACTAATCCCAGTAGGTTTACGTTAATCGTGTTGGCCCACTGTTCGTCGGTGAGATCAAGAACATTGCCCACTGCAAGATAGGCCGCGGAGGTCACTAAGATATCAGCATCCCACTGACGCTTCGAGAGCTCCTCACTCACTTGCGTCCAGGTCTCGGTTTTGGAGACATCGCCCTGCACCCAACCCAGCTTGTCATTCTCGCGAAAGGCAGGAGTCAAATCGACGCCAATGACGTTGATCCCTTTTTCTAAAAATCGTTCGGCGGTCGCCGCACCAATGCCTGATGCCGCTCCTGTAATAACTGCTGTTTGTTGCATGGGGGGTAACTGCCCAGAGAAGTGACGAGCACCCTCAAATCGTCAAATTAATAGTCGGTAGTGGCATCGGCTTCACGGTCATTGCGAGAGAGTGCCGCTTAGCGGCACGACCGCGGCAATCCACGAATGGGCAGACGTGAACGACATGCAATTCGTGGAGGGCCACGTCGCTACACTCCTCGCCATGACAAACCATACCACTGCCGAAATACTCCTTTGAACGGGACACCCATCATGCGTTCGCGGATCATGATCAAGAGCCTCTTTTAAATGCACTTGCTCTTAAAGCGCGGCGGTCTTTGGTGAGGCCCATGTTTGATTTCAGCGGACGAGTTCTTGTTCTCACCGGCGCGAATGGCGGAATTGCCCGAACGATTGCCAAGATGTTTTTCGACATGGGTGCCAATTGTTTTCTCACGGACATCAATGAGGAAGGAGTCATTGATCTTGCCCACTCACTCGATCCAAGTGGCGAACGCTGCGTGGGAATGAAGCAAGATGCGGCACAATCACAGGATGCCGAAGCAGTCATGAAAGCCGTGAAGGAGAAATTTGGTAAGGTAGATTTTCTCGTCACTGCCGTGGGATT
>Ga0075118_10001912_pt1 | contig 13975 bp, 10 predicted proteins | sample AntAceMetag02UKE_FD_69794 | JGI IMG/M metagenome (GOLD analysis project Ga0075118, IMG submission 69794) | Saline lake microbial communities from Ace Lake, Antarctica - Antarctic Ace Lake Metagenome 02UKE | ecosystem: Environmental > Aquatic > Non-marine Saline and Alkaline > Saline | place...
GCAGATTCTTCGTTGGGAAGAAACCAGCCGTCACAGCTCGGGAGCCACCAAAGTGAGTTGATGCTAATCGAATCCGTGACGATGTTGTAGAACGGGATGCTGAGTTTGCCCTCGTGGCGGAGTTTCTCGATGAGAAATCCGTAGATAGGAAACGTGCTGCAGATGACGGTGGGCCTTTCGTCACGAATGAGTTCGTCGAGTAAACGTAGCTCGCGTCGCAATACCCAGAGCGCGCGGGGAAAGGGGTGTGATTGATCGAGCCAACGGTAAAGCGCGCTCCATACTTTCGGGTATCGATTGATGGCGGCGAGGTAGCCCGAGCGCGTGATCTTACTCAGTCGCGGTGAAGCTTGCTCAAGTAGATCCACGAATCGAGCGGTATCCGATCCACAGGTTTCGTTGAAGGCGTTTACGAGATTACGAGCCGCGGCATTGTGACCTTCACCGTAACCAGCGGAAAGGATGAGGACACGGCTCATGTTTTTGCGCCGCCTTTGGCAATGGCGAGGAGATCAGCTTCGAATTTACCGATCACATTATCCCATGTTTGGTTTTCAAAGCCTGCGCGGGCTGCCCGTGCGAGGTCGGTCTGCAAGTTCTTGTCGTGGGCAAGAGTGACGGAAAGATCGATCAGTCCTGCCGGGTCATGACATGGTGCCGTAAGACCGTTTTCACGATGGCGAATGAACTGTTTGGCGGCGGCGTAGTCGAAACCGGCGACGGCGAGCCCGCTGGCCATCGCTTCGGTGACGACATTGCCGAAAGTCTCGGTAAGACTGGCGTGGATGTAGATATCGGCGGAGGCGTAATATCGGCCAATCTCCTCCCGGGAAAAAAATCCGACGAAGATGCATTCGGGGTGGGCCTTGACGAGGTATTCACGGAGGGGACCCTCACCCGCCAGCACGAACCGGAGTCGAGGATTGCGGGCGCGCATCGCGGCGTAGGCTTGAAAGAGCAGTTCGTAGTTCTTCTCGGCCGCCATGCGGCCGACATGAAGGACGACGGGTTCATCGGGGGCTGCGCCCCATGATTGACGCAAAGCCTCATCGCGGCGCTCTGGTGAGAAACACTCGGTGTCGATTCCACGGGAAAGCAGGGAGAGGTCGCGGAATCCGAGTCCGCGAAGTTCGTCGCACAGTTCATCGGTGGGGGCGAAGGTGCGTTGGGTGCGGTTGTGCACGCGGCGCAACCACCAGAGGACGATTTCCTGCAATGGTGCGAATCCGTAGTTGTTGGTGTAGGCGTGAAAGTTGGTGTGAAAACTTGAGGTGACCGGTAAACCGAGCGAACGAGCTGCGCTCACAGCGGTCGCCCCGAGCGGACCCTCGGTAACCACATGGACCAGATCGGGCCGCGATTCTTTCCACAGACGGGATAGTTTCATCCGGGCAGGAAGACCGAGCCGAAGTAGAGGATAACCGGGGATGCGCATGCCCGCCATGGTCACTTCGCGGTAGGGCCTGTTCGCATTGATGGAGGTGCAATCGTCTCGTCGAGGACGATAGACCGTGACTTCGTGACCAAGTTTAGAGAGCTCGCGTGCGATGACACCAATGGTCATGGCAACCCCATTTACCTCGGGAGGGAATGTTTCGGAGACGATGGCTAGTTTCACAGTTTGGATTTATTACTACGACCATAAGATAATGCTGTTTATGTGACGCGGAGATGTCGCCGACGTTACGATTCGGCTAAATTGGTAAAAAGAGAATCATCTGCAATTAGTGTTTGCACCGAAATGGGGGGACTCTACTTTTTGAACTTTTCCGCGATGCAATCGCACGGTCCCAAGCGCGTCTACACCCCTAAATCGTTAGAATTCTGGTTCGATAAACTCGAATCAGATTGGTCTGACGTGTTCAGCGAAACCCAACTCGAAGCGGGCCGTGCCCTCTATCGAGAAGGCGAGGTGCGCGAATTGGAACTCACTGATACGGATGCGATTATCCATCGTCGAATCGAAAAGAAAGACGAGTATGCGGTGATCGAATGGGAGGAGAAGAAAGGCCTCTCGGTGCGCTCTTCCACGACAGATGTAGAGGTCGCGCGAGCATTGGCCGTCGCGGGCTTGCACGAAATCGAAGAATTGGTGGCCGATGAAATTCCGCCGATGTTCGACGAAGGCGGATCGAATGGTTCCGGAAGCAACGGGGATTCAGATGAAGTTTCGCTCAATGGAAAACCTGCGACCAAATACGGTAGCAACGGATCCAGTGATGGCGCGAGTAAACCAGCGGCGAGAGCGCAACGTCGCTTGGTCTTGGTTTTCAAAACGCGGACGCTCGGGCTCACTTTTCAAGCGATGTGGCTGGATCGTAAAAAAGTGCGGCACCCTGCACTCGGCGAAAAAGCCCATGCTGATGGTATGGCCCCGGTAAGTTCGGGAGAGCGCGCGAAGCTCATCGGGCTCGCGGCCTATGCGCGGAAAGCTCACTTTACCTACAATCAAAAAACGGGTGTTTACCTGATGGCCTCGCTGGTCGAGATCCCGAATTTTCTGAAAGTCACGCTGCCGGCCTGGCGGCGGATGTTCACGATCGAACTGGATGATAAATCGGCCTTTCTGATTAAAGGCACGAGCGTGATTGATATCGAGGCGGTGGCCGAATCGGTGCCGGATGGCGCGACTTTGGTCGGAGCAGGGAAAGAGGCTGGCGGGCTCAACTTGCGTTGGATCTTCCGGGCGGGCGAAAGAATGCTTTCCGATCTGGAGGTGAAATCGCTGCTCAAGCGACAGGGCAAGCCGGTGATTTTGCCGAACTTCGGTATCGTGACATTATCTGAGGCGAAGTGGGATTCCTATCGCACGTGGCAGAAGAACGTATCGGAAACACACGGTGACGGTGCGTTGTCTCCTTATCTCCTCTTCTCACTGTTCAACGATGCGAAGCTAAAGCTTACCCTCACACCGGCGGTCGAGGAGTGGCGACGCAAAGTATTGGCGCCTCCGGAAGCGCCTCCGGAGTTACCGGAGTTGTTGCGCCCCTACCAAAGACGCGGCGTCGAATGGATGGCTCATCTTTGCGATGTGGGTTGTCATGGATTGTTGGCCGATGAAATGGGCCTTGGGAAAACTCTGCAGGTCATCACCTTGCTCTCAACTCGTCCGATTGCGGATAAGCCATACCTGATTGTTTGTCCGGCGAGTGTGGTGCCGGTGTGGCAGGAGGAAATCGAACGATTCTTCCCCGAGCTGAAAACTGAGGTGCTCAAGGCGGGACACGATTTCGTATCTCACAAGGAGAACTTGATCTGGATCGCGAGTTACACGCAGTTGCGCAAGCATCGGAAACTTCTGCCAAAGTGCGAATTCGGTTACGCGGTTCTCGACGAAGGACAGTTTATCAAAAACCCGGATGCGAAGGTCACGCAGACTTGCTTCGCGGTGAAGGCGGTTCATCGGGTGGTGCTCACGGGCACGCCATTGGAGAATCGGCAGCTCGATCTCTGGAGTATCTTCCGCTTCTTGTTGCCGGGATTACTCGGCTCGCGCTCGGCCTTTGAGTCGGCGTTGAATACGGAGCGTCAGAATACATTGGAGCGACTGCGCGCGCAATTGGCTCCGTTTATTCTGCGTCGCACGAAGAAGGAAGTGGCCAAAGAGCTGCCGCCGAAGGTGGAGATCGAATTACTTTGTCCTCTCACCGATGTGCAGCGTGCCGAATACGCCAACACGTGTTCGGAGGGACTGGAGCGTTTGGGCGATGATGTGGGTGCGGCGATCCGCGAAAAATCATTTGGTTTCCTCGCCTTGCTCACGCGACTTCGCCAAACGTGTTGCGATCCCGATATGTTGCCTTGGCGTGAATCGCCACTGACTGACTCCGGCAAGATCATGCTCTTGGTGGAAAAATTAGCCGAGGTGATTGAGAGCGGTCACAAGGTGGTGATTTTCTCGCAATTTGTGATGCTGCTCGAGCGCGTGAAGGCAGCTTTGATCGAATATTTCCCCGATCTGCCACGCTACGAATTGACGGGGATGACTCTGGACCGGCAAAAGCCGGTGCGTGACTTCCAAACCGCGGATGGTGCAGCGGCGATGTTGGTCTCACTCAAGGCGGCGGGCACCGGGATCACGTTGCATGCGGCGGATTATGTCTTCCTGCTCGATCCATGGTGGAATCCGGCGGTGGAAGCTCAGGCCGTTGATCGTGTGCATCGCATCGGCCAAACGAATACCGTGTTTGTTTACCGCATGGTGACAGCCGGCACAATCGAGGAGCGCATTCAGGATTTGAAAGCCGAGAAGAAGGATTTGTTCGACAAGCTGGTCGGTGGATTGGGTGGCGATTTCGATCTCAGCCAGCATTTCTCTTCGCTGCATAATCTCGTGAAATTGACCGAAAAGGTGGACGCAGAAACGGATCATTAAGCCGCGCCAGATGCAGAAATTAGCACTGCGCGTCGGCGTAGGCTTGTTTTGCAAGAAGAGCGCTGACTAGATTGTCGAAAGTGGACACGAAGACGGAGCAAGCAGAGGGTAGGGATGCCGATTATGACGGCGGTTATGTCGCTGCCGGTCGAAAGGCGAAACGGTGAAGGACTCTCCGAAGAGTATTGCGATGAAAGTGGTGACTGATCCGGCGAAACTTTTGCTGGATCGTATGATGCGCTTGCTGCGGTGGCGCGTGTGGATTGCGGAGAAACTGCAACCGACCGAATGGCAGCTTACATTGGCTTGGGCCTCGTTGGCTGGGTTTCTCGGTGCTTTGGCTTGTTTGTTTTTTGCGGCTTGTGCGGAAGGTATTCACCAGGTGATGACGAATTCGAGTGCGGGCGTGATTGAATCAATGAGACTTTTGCCGTGGTGGGCGCGGGTCTTGATTCCGGCGACAGGTGGGTTGTTGGCGGGATCGTTGTTGCTCTTGGGGAAACGTCTGATCAAGGGCCAGAGTTCCACCGATTACATGGAAGCGATTGTGATTGGCGATGGAAGGATTCCGCTGCGCACGAGTTTAGTGAAGATTCTCTCCGCAATGTTTACGATTGGCTCGGGGGGATCGGTCGGACGAGAAGGGCCGATGGTGCAACTCGCGGCGTTGCTCGCGTCACTGCTGGGCCGTTGGAGACATTTTTCCCGGCAACAATTGCGATTGTTGGTCGCTTGCGGTGCGGCGGCTGGAATCGCTTCTGCTTATCATGCCCCGATTGGGGGTTCGTTTTTTGTCGCGGAAATTATTCTCGGCACGATCGCGATGGAGAGTCTCGGTGCGTTGGTCGCCGCATCGGTGACGGCGGCAATGACCATGCAAGTGCTGGGGAATGCCGACCGGCTGTATGATGTGCCCAGTTTTGAAATGGGATCCCCTCTGGAAATGGGCCCCTATTTGATTCTAGGCCTCCTGGCGGGTGTGGTCGCTCCTTTCTTTCTTCGCAGCTTACGCCGGGCGGAATCCTTGTTCATGGAGACCAATCTGCCGCTGATCGCGCGACTGACTTTAGGGGGACTCTTCGTCGGTGTGATCGCGATTAACGTGCCGGAAGTTTGCGGAAACGGTTACGCTGTTATCGTTGATATCCTCAATGGGCAAATCGCGTGGATGATGCTGATCGGTATCTTGTGCTGCAAGTGGCTCGCGACCGCGTCTTCGGTCGGCTCGGGAGCTCAGGGTGGTGTGTTCACGCCGACCTTGTTTATGGGAGCTGCGGGGGGCTATTTGTTTGGGACGGGAGTTCATGCGATCTGGCCGGCAGCGGCGCTCCATCCGCAGACCTTTGCCTTGGTGGGCATGGGGGCTTTTCTCTCCGCCTCGAGTCGCGCCCCGTTGATGGCCGTAATTATGGTTTTTGAGATGACGTTGAGCTACCACATCATCCTGCCGTTGATGTTGTGCAGTGTGGTGGCCTATTTCACGGCGCGGGGGATTGATAGTCACTCGCTCTACGGTGATACGCTCCAGAAGAAGGAGGCTGAGAAAACGGATACGGTTCTGGATACCGGTAAGGTGCAGGATTTGGTGAAACCTAATCCGCCGTTAGTGCCCCCGACCGCGCGTTTTGCGGAAATCGCGCGCCTGTTTTTGTCGGTGCGAGTAAACAACGTCTACGTGACGACTGCTGAGGGACGTTTTCTGGGAGCGGTTTCACTGCACGATATCAAACCGTATCTGGGAGAACCCGGGGTCGCCGAACTGGTGTTGGCGGGCGATATCCTACGAGAAGACTTCCCGAGAGTTAAGCCGGAACAGGCTCTAAATGAAGCGCTTGGATTATTTTTCGAACACGATGTGCAACGACTTCCGGTCGTGAATGACGCGGGTATATTGCTGGGCAGTCTCTCGAAAAACGACCTCATGCTGGCGATTGTGGAGCGGGGGAAACGTCCCTCGCAAGCAGCTGCGGTCTAGAGTCTGACGCGCCCTCAATCGGGGGAGGGATTTGGCCTCATTATTTGAAGAATTTTCTCTCTTTGACCGCTTTGTGACGTAGTCGCCACATGTTCGTAACATAGGGCAGGTAAAACAGAGGAGTTCCTAACAGAATCCTATAAAACTAATGAACCCTACTATGTTCTCACTTAAATCTAAATTGACCGTTTTGCTCGCGGGTCTGCTCTTGATGGCAAGTCCATTGGCGGCCCAGGACAGCAAAGCGATCCTCGATGCTCTTGTTCGCAAGGGTGTGCTTTCCTCCGATGAGGCTGATGCCATCAAAGAAGAGGCCAAAAGCTCCGCCCCAGTTTTCGCTGTTGGTGGAAAAAAAGTCAGCAAACTGAGTCTGGGCGCTCGTGTTCAAATGCAGTATGCCGGTCTTAGCACCGACATCGATGGCACGAATAACGATCCTGCCAGCACCAACCACTTCTTTCTGCGTCGTGTTTATCTGACCACCAAGGCCAGCCTTGGACCTGATTGGTCGATGAACATCACCTACGATCCTGCCAATCAAGCCTTCGATAAAGCGATAATTAGTTACGGAGGAAGTGATCTCGATATCGATATCGGTTTGCGTAAAGTCGGCTTTGGTCTCGAGGAAACGACTTCTTCGAGCAAATTGAAGGCGATTGAACGCTCCGGAGTCACCCGTTACTTTGTTGAATCAAACAATGGTCGTCGTCTGGGAGCCGGTAGCTATCGGGTGGGTGTGTTTGCTGAAGGTAAATCTGGAAACTTCGTTTATGGCGGTGCGATTACGAATCCTGAACGGGTAGGTGATCCTACTTCCGGCGGTAATTCCGGTAATAACAATATGGCCTACTGGGCTAATGCTGGTTTCGAAGGCGATTTAGCAGATGGCTCCTTTGCCTTTGGTGCTGCGCTCGGTATCTTGCCCGACCAGGGAGGCAAAACCGTCGGTGCAGGGGATGATATGACCGCCTATTCGATTTACGGAGATGTGACCACGGGGAACTTCCATCTGATGGCCGAGTATATGTCCGCTAAGGTTGACAATGGGGCCTCCGCTACGATGGATGCGACTCCGGCGGGCTACTGGGTCCAAGGTGCGTTCAAGTTTAACAAAAGCTTCGAAGGCGTCGCTCGATTCAGCTATCTTGATACCGACGGCCGTGGCGTGAAACTTTCTGATGGAGTGCGCTCCGCACCAGCAGGTAACACCAATGACAAGCTAACCGAATACTTTGTCGGCGGCAGCTGGTATATCATTGGCAATGACCTGAAATTCCAAGCCGGCTATGTCTACGGCAAGAGTGAAGATGGCGCTGCGAGTGCCACGACTTCAGGTATCCGCTCCCAGATGCAGATCAATTTCTAACTCTCCTGCTCATCACTATTCAAAAATTAACAGTCTAATATCAATATCATGAAAAAATTACTTCTTATCGCCGCCGTCGCTCTGACGGCAGTTTCGCTCCAAGCTCAAAAGCTGGTCATCAAGGGATCTGATACCCTCGGGGCCAAACTCGTTCCCATGCTCGCGGAAGAATACCGCGCGATGTATCCTGGAGTGAGCTTTGAAATCGCCGCTGAAGGTTCTACGACGGGTATTGCAGCGATTATCGATGGCACGGCCGATATCGGCATGGCATCCCGCGCGGCGAAATCCACCGAGATATCGGCGGCTCAGGCCAAGGGCGTTTCGATGACGGAAACGATCGTATGTTTCGATGGCATCGCGGTGATTTTGAACTCCAACAGTCCTCTCGCTGGATTGAGCGAGCGCCAAGTCCAACAGATCTTCACTGGTGATGTTACTGACTGGTCCGCTGTGGGTGGTAACCCCGGCACGATCTCGGTCTACACCCGCAACACTTCTTCGGGCACTTACTCTGACTTTAAGAAGCTCGCGATGAACAAGCGGGATTATGCGCCTTCTTCCCAGAAGATGGCGGGTAATGAACAGATTGTTTCCGAGGTGGCCAAGAATCCGAATGGCATCGGCTATGTCGGTCTCGCTTACGTCAAGGCAGAGGGGATCAAAGTGGCTTCGATCGATGGTGCGCTCCCCACGAAAGAATCTGTCGTCGCCAAGGCTTATCCTTACGCACGTCCTACCTTCTACTACACCAATGGTGAGCCCACTGGTGAAGCGGCTAAATTCATTGATTTCACGCATAGCAAGAAGGGGCAGGAAATCGCTGCCAAAGTTGGGTTTGTTCCCGTCAAGTAATTGCTATTTACTTCTATGAACCAAGTCCGCTCTAGTCGGGCTTGGTTCATTTTGTTTTCCGAATCAACTGACGTCTCGCATCTCCATGGATTCCAAACCGTCGGCCCCCGAGCCTACATTTAAGATTAAGAAAACCGGTAAACGGTTTCTGGGGCTCAGCCTAGACGATTTTGTCCGTTCCTTCTTCGGAGGCAACGCGCTGGTCTCGGTGATCGTGCTCGCCCTGATCACGGTTTTCCTGTTCCGCGAGGGCTTCGGCTTCTTTGGACAAAATCAGCAAAACCTCAGCACCTATCGTCAGGCGGGACTGGAGTATGTCGATTACATGAAGAGGCAGGTGGATGACCACACTGCCCTCAAGCGCTACCTGTCAGATCTACGGGTGCGACAATTTACCAAACTTAAAACGGAGCAGGGGCTGGAGATACGTGAAGTCAATGCGGCGCTTTCTTCCTTCGATGATTTCGCCTGGGACTTCAGCGAAACGGTGAATCCGTTGCGCAACATGGTTTCGGATCTCACTGAAACCGCTTCTGCGATCAAAACGAAGTTTTTGATCTCCGAGGACAAGAAAACTGAGCGGAAGCAACTGCTTCAGGAGGGGCAAAAAGAAGCTGCGGCGCGCGTGCAGCAGATCGAGGTGGATTTCGATACGGAGATTCAGCCGATCCTGGCCACGCTGCCCAGTTATCGGGAGATCAACACGACTTTTGCTCAGGAGATCGTCAGCGTGCTACCGCGGGCCCCCCAGATGCCCGATGCTGCCTTGCAGGAAAGGATGGATCGTTTTGTCGCAATGGCGCGGGCTTATACCGCGACATTTCCTGCGATCGAAAAAGAGATGGCGACCTGGGATCCGCATGAAGAAGTGGCCCTTTCCAGTTCATTTTCCGCGTTTATTTTTGGGCGCGACTGGTTGACGGCCAGCTTCTGGCAAGACTGGTATGGCATCATTCCACTCGCGATCGGTTCATTGATGGTATCGGTGGTGGCATTGGTCCTCGCAGTTCCCCTGGGGATTGGGGCAGCGATTTATGTGAATCAGGTCGCCTCGGATGCGGAAAAGAAACTCATCAAGCCGTGTATCGAGTTTATCTCGGCGATCCCCTCTGTCGTGCTGGGCTTCTTTGGTATCGCCGTCCTGGGGCAAGCGCTGCGCTTATTGTCGCAACAGCCTTGGGCGGAATTTATCCCCGGTTTTCCTTTTAGTGAGCGGCTCAATATTCTCACGGCCGGTTGTCTACTGGCCCTGATCGCCGTGCCCACGATTTTTACGCTGGCCGAAGATGCGATTAACAATGTGCCGCGGCCTTTTAAAGAAGCGTCCATGGCTCTCGGCGCTTCTCGCCTCCAAACAATCATTAGAATTATCGTGCCGGCGTCCCTTTCGGGAATCATTTCCGCAGTGCTACTGGGATTTGGTCGAGTGATCGGTGAGACGATGGTCGTGCTCCTCTGCGCGGGCAATCGCATCGAGATCCCCGATTTCACCGCAGGGCTCGGAGTCGTCACCCAACCCGTGCATACAATGACGGGAATTATTGCCCAGGAAATGGGAGAGGTCGTTCATGGAAGTATCCACTACCGGGCGCTCTTCGTGGTCGGCATCGTGCTCTTTTTCCTCGCTCTGATCATTAACTATCTGGCTCAAAAAATTGTGCGCCGCTATCGGATTTCGATCGGTTGAACCATGGACGAGACAACTAATATCTTCCGGAAACGTAAATCCGTCTCGATGCGAGGGGAGCAGCTGGTGTTCTGGGCTTTTCGAGCCTCAACCTACATCGTGCTGCTTTGCGGAGCCGCGGTGTTTCTGACAATTTTCTTCAAAGGAGCTGGCACGGTGTTCAAGACCGAAGCGCCTTTTATCAATACGACCTTCTTTACGGAGGCTCCCGAGACGCTCTATGTTTTTGAATACCAAGGGGAGGAGATGGAGATGGGCGATAAAGCCTTTCGTGCCTTTAAGGAAATGCATCCGGATGCGGCGAAGGTGCGCACTTCGACTTTTGCCTATTCCGCCGGAGGTATCTGGCCCGCCATCGCTGGCACGCTGTTACTGGTGGTCGGTTCGATGACGATTGCGCTGGTGCTGGGAGTGAGCGCGGCGGTTTATCTGAGCGAATACGCGAAGGATGGGGCGTTTATCCGCTTTGTGCGCCTGGCGATTCTGAATCTCGCGGGGGTGCCTTCGATTGTCTTTGGGCTCTTTGGCTTCGGTATGTTTGTGAGTTTCTTTGGTTGGAATGTCTCGCTGCTGGCCGGTTGGTTTACCTTGGCCTTTATGGTGCTGCCGGTCGTGATCACGGCTTCGGAGGAATCGCTCCAAGCGGTGCCGCAGGGATTTCGCGAAGGGTCGCTCGCCCTCGGCGCTACCCAATGGCAAACCATTAGAAAAAATGTGATGCCGTATGCCTTGCCGGGTATTTTGACCTCTTCGATTCTGGGGATCGCCCGTGTCGCGGGAGAGACTGCACCGATCATGTTTACCGCGGCCTATGTGGTGCGGGACAAGTTGCCTTGGGAGGATTTGATGAACGCGACGGATTTCTTTTTCCAAGGCGTCATGGCGCTTCCTTATCACATCTATGTGGTCAGCTCCAAAATTCCTCAGAATGAATATACCGAGCGCGTGCAATACGGCACCGCCTTTGTCTTTCTCCTGCTCGTGGCCTCGATCGCGGCGACGTCGATTGTGCTCCGCAACCACTTACGAAACCGCTACAAATGGTGACTACTGAAATTCCTATGGATACCCGTTCCAAAAGTTCTGTAACTTCCAATCCTAAATCCGTTCAATCTTCCGGCCCCAAAGCTGGTGGCGCGGTGGGCCAGACTCTCATCGACATTGATCATGTGGATTTTTTCTACGGAGAAAATCAAGCGCTCTTCGATATCAACATGAAGATCGAGGAAAAGAAGGTGACCGCGTTGATCGGTCCTTCCGGTTGTGGCAAATCCACTTTGCTGCGTTGCTTGAACCGCATGAACGATCTGATCGACGGCACGCAAATCAAGCAGGGCACGATCACGGTTCGTGGCATCGATATTAATAGCCCGGAGGTCGATCCGATCGAACTGCGAAAACGGGTGGGCATGGTGTTTCAGAAATCCAATCCCTTTCCGAAATCGATCTACGAAAACATCACCTATGGTCTTCGACTGCAAGGGGTGAACAATAAGAGCCGGCTCGATGAAGTGGTCGAAAAATCACTCCGGGGGGCGGCGTTGTGGGACGAAGTGAAAGACCGCTTGGATACTTCGGGTCTCGGTCTGTCGGGTGGTCAGCAACAGCGCCTCTGCATTGCCCGGGCCATCGCGGTCGAGCCCGAAGTGATTCTGATGGATGAGCCCTGTTCGGCCCTCGATCCGGTTTCGACTTCGAAGGTCGAGGAACTGATCCATGAATTGAAATCTCAGTTCACGATCATCATCGTGACCCATAATATGCAACAGGCTGCACGTGTCTCCGATCGCACGGCATTCTTTTACATGGGCAAGCTCATCGAATACGATGATACTCAGACCATCTTCATGAAACCGAATCACGATCAGACGGAGGCCTATGTTTCCGGTCGTTTCGGATAAGAGGGCACTCTCACCGTAACCTCATCACTAGGCTAATAATATGAAACGATTTTTCGATTCCGAACTGGAAACCTTCCGCACTCATCTGATCAAGATGGGGGAGATCTCGATTAAACAGGTGCAAGATGCGATCACCGCTTTGGTGGAGTCCGATACGGCCTTGGCCAAGCAGGTCATCGCGGCTGATGATGAGCTCGATCAATTAGAGGTCGATATGGATGAAGAGGCTATTCGCTACATGAACATGCGCTCTCCGATCGCGTCGGATCTTCGTTTGCTGATTGTGGGCATGAAAGCGTCACACGATCTCGAGCGAGTAGGGGATGAAGCGGTGGGTATTGCTAAACGCGCGAAACGCTTAGCCAAAGAGGTGCCATTTAAGGCCTATATCGACATTCCCCGAATGGCCTCAATCGCTTTGGAGATGCTCCGCGACGCTTTGGATTGCTTCCTCGATGGCGATGCTGAAAAGGCTGCGACTGTGATCACCCGTGACAAGGAGGTGGATGCTTTGAACAAGCAGCTCTACCGCGAATTAACAAGTTACATGATCGAAGATCAGCACACGATCAGTCGGGCGATTGAACTTATGTTTATCTCGAGATCAATCGAGCGGATTGCTGATCACGCGACCAACATAGCCGAAGAGATGATCTATATGGTTAAGGGCAAAGATGTGCGGCAGAAGTGAGCGCCGCGTGGTTTAGATCTTATCGCGTAGTTTGGCCCAGAAAGTGCCGAGGCGTTCGTAGATGGCCCACGAGCTACGTTCCAATCCATCGATTCCCCATAGCCAGTCATTCACACTAAAGGTTTGATTGGCTCGGGCCTGGTAATCGGTCGGGCAGGCCACGGGATTGAGTCCCGCTTTACGCATTAAGCCCATTGATCGTGGCATGTGCCATGCAGAGGTGACTAAGGCGAACGGGGCATCGCCGATGATTTCGCGCAGCGCCACTGCTTCTCCTTCGGTGTCGCGGCCCAGGCTATTTTCGATGATACGATGGGAGTCGATCCCTAACGAAACAGCAGCCGTAGACAGAACATGAGCGTGGGTGTCTTGACCGGGGCGACCCGGGCCCAGCGTGATCAGTTTGGTCATTGGCAAGGCGCGAGCTATTCGCACTCCTTCGGTCATCCTGCTGACGGCGTAAGAGCTAAGTTTACTGCTGGCAGGTAAACCTAACATGTCGGTGTGACCACCGCCCAGAACGACAATGTATTGGCATGCGGCTAGTTCGGGCGAGATCGACGAATGATCCGTGAATTCCGGGATCGCGGGGTATTGGTTTTCCAACGGCGCGAGCAGATGTAATCCGACTTGCCGATGACTGGTGATCAGGAGCACCAAGATGCCAACGAAGCCTAGGAATCGTCCTAACCGCCGATGTTTCTCGCTCCGTGCGAGAAAAAAACCTCCGACCAGCAATGCCAACGATGCGGGGAGGGGCATCAGGCAATACGTAACCGCTTTTTTAAGCCAAAACATTCGGCTCACAGAAACACTTTGCGTGCTTCTTAGCGAACAATCTTGTGCGACGCGCTTACGCTGGCCTCGGTGGGCTGAGCTCGTTTTGCGATTTTATGACTGAGCAAGGAGCGATTCCACAGTCTTTCTGATTTTGGTTAGCGAGGATGTTTTTTCCAGATAGCAGTCCACATGTTTGCTCAAAACGTTCTCTACTACATCAGGATCGAATAGCACTCCCGTTAGGAGGATGACTGGAGTATCAGGAGATTCCTTCTTAAGCTGATCGATCATCTCGAGACCGTCAGAATCCTCAAGTTGGAGATCCGAGATCACCAGATCAGGGCT
>Ga0075118_10001922_pt1 | contig 13947 bp, 11 predicted proteins | sample AntAceMetag02UKE_FD_69794 | JGI IMG/M metagenome (GOLD analysis project Ga0075118, IMG submission 69794) | Saline lake microbial communities from Ace Lake, Antarctica - Antarctic Ace Lake Metagenome 02UKE | ecosystem: Environmental > Aquatic > Non-marine Saline and Alkaline > Saline | place...
TATTCGCGCCGATAGATTTCCTCATACTTCACGCTGCGCCAGAGTCGCTCGACGAAGACGTTATCCAAAGCGCGCCCTCGCCCGTCCATGGAAATGCGAATCGAGTGATCCTGCAAAAACTCGGTGAAGGCGATACTGGTAAACTGAAAGCTGTCAACGCCCGCGTAGATTTGACCCACTAACGGTCGGATGAAAATGACCCACCCCCGCGTTAAAAACAGCGGGTTTATTTAGTCTTGTGGCGTGGACCTCCTTTTGGGCTGGGCTCGGGCAGTGCGATGGAACCGGGGAACAGGCCGGTGGAGCGCTTTTCCTTCATGCGGTAGGATTCGCCCTTGATGTTAACGACGGTGGCGCGGTGCAGCAATCCGGTCGAGGGCGGCCGAAGCCTTCTACTCTTAGCCTCTCAAACGCCTCTACCCACCCTAAAACGGGAAGACCCCAAATTTAGCACTGCCGTGCGAGATAAATTCGGCAGCACCTTGGTGGTTCACCAAGAAGACAATGAAAGGGAGATTCTAGAAAATCAGCTGAAAACCACCTACGCCGAGCTCGAGGCATGCCCATAGAGACCTTGGACTCATTGATCAGTGAAGGTCTGACTCACCCTTACCGGGGAACCGAATTTCTAAGTTCCGCCGCTGGTGCCACGCTAATTGTCGATGCTCTGGCCAAGCACCTGCCGAACGGCCTGCGCCACGAGGTAATCTGGCCAGCCGCCGATTCCAAGTGTTTCTTCCCCCCAGTCACGCAAATCGGAACTACGGCGGGACCTGGGTATTGATGATTCCACTACGGTGATTTTCTACCACGGCAACGTGCACGCCTCCAACCCCCGGGAAGTAAAAAGTCTGTACCGGGCGGTGGTGATCTTGAATAGATCTGGAATCCCCACGCAGTTGATTCGCACGGGCCGGGATTATGAAGGGGCTTTCTAGCCAACAAGGAGCATCGGATGAAGCCTTACTTAATTGAATTAGGTTTCGTGAAACACGCGAGACATCTTCCCCCTCATGGCTATGGCGGATTTTTTTGTACAACCGGGATGGCCGGGAGCCTTCAACGACTACCGGTTCCCTTCTAAACTACCGGAGTTTTTCTCCATCGGTCGACCGGTGATTCTACCCGCCACCAATTTGGGTAGATTTATCGAGCACGGCGTGGATGCTTGGATTCTACCGCAAGCCGATGCCCAATCGATTACCGACGCGATCATCCACCTCAAAGCCAATCCCGCGCTGGTTCAAACGCTCAGCAACGGAGCGCTGGCATTTACCCGTCGTAATTTCTGTTGGGCGCGATCCACGGACAAATTGGTTGAGTTCTACCGTTCGTTGACCGAACTCAAGCCGCCTCAGCACATCGGCGCAAATCTAACCCAATCGTGAAGACTACCGTTTCTCTCCCCCGCCTCACCGTCACCGGCGGTCGCGGTCGTCTAGCTCAAGTGATTCGGCAAAATCTCGAATCAAAATCGAGAAATTATGTTTCGCTCTCCCGGTCGGAGAGTGACGAGCATCTGGCTCTGGAATCCTTGTTCGAACCCAGCCTACTGGCTCGAACAGATGTTTTGCTCCATTTAGCATGGAGCACTTTGCCGGTGACGTCGGAGCAACAGCCGGGGGCGGAGTGGGAGACCGATCTCCCCCTGTTGGCGAAGCTGCTGCGCAGTATTACCAGCGCATCTCTGCAGACGCGCCCTCATCTTATATTTTTCTCTTCTGGCGGCGCAGTGTATGGCCCGGCCGAGTCGAATCGCCCAGCGGTTGAAGAGGATGAATGCGCCCCCATCGGCTGGTATGGTCAGGGTAAAATGGCGGCGGAGAGGTTGATCCGCGAATTCGGCGAAAGACACGGCCTCGCCTACACTATCCTACGGGTTTCCAACCCATACGGTTACCCGGCACCGCATCACAAGTTGCAGGGGATCATTCCCTTTCTGATCGAAAGTGCCCGCCAAGGGCGGCAGTTCAATGTCTGGGGTGATGGCACCGCGAGAAAGGATTTCCTCCATTATACGGACTTTCTAACTGCCCTCGAGTTAGTGATCGCGCAAAAACCTCAGGGGACGTTCAATCTGAGTCACGGTGAATCGCATACCATCGCCGAAGTGATTGCTTTAATTGAAACGGCGACCGGTCAAGTGATTTCAACTCATCACCAACCCGCTCATGCGTGGGATGTCCACGACAGCATACTCAACAACCAAAAGCTGTGTGCCTCCCTTGAATGGAGCCCCTCCACCTCGCTGGCCCAAGGCATCGATCAATTTGTGGGTTAGCTTGGAGCCCATTGTTAAATAATGACTAATGAACCGAAATTGCCGTCTTAGTCAGACAGCTGTTACAACCGTCCCTTGATCTCCGATTATATCACAATCGGCTGACGCTTCGTTCACTCAATTTTTTGGCCGGAAAACCGGATCTCGCCGACGGAAAGCTACACATAAATTGTAGCATCCGCTTCTTTTTGTGATCAAAATCCGAGAATATCCTAATCATTGATCCGATCCTCCGTCGGATCCTTATCTGCAAGATCAGAATTGAACATTCACATTCGGAACCAAGTATTATGATTTCGGCACTTTATCCGATGCCCATTTTCATCGGCGATGTCCGCAATTCTTGAATGCCTTCCTCTCGCTCGACATCCGGCCCTGTGACCAATAATTCGGCCAGTCCATTACCTTTACTCAGAAGAGAGATCGTAGCTTTACGCACCCGAATACTTGAGCTACAGGATCAGCTGCTGAGTCGGGAAACCGAGCGGGCGGATGCCGTCGCGTTGCTCGGCCAAGCGGAGCTGCTGCTCGAAGAAAAGATCGCTTACATCATTGAGCTTGATCGCACGTTGAGTCTCCGCGTGCGCGAGCTGGAAAATGAGTGTGATCTCAAGACGGGCGAAATTGATCGCCGCGGAGCCGCGATGGTCGAACTGCAGGCCAGCGATGTCCGCCACCGTCAGGAGCGTGATGCCATTATCGGGGACTTGAGCCAACGCCTTGATGCTGCGAATCGGGAGATCGGGCAGGCTCACGAAATAGCCCGCCAGCTTGATCTCGAAAAAACGAAGACGCTGGCTACTCTCACGGCGGAACGTGCGCTCCACGAATCGACGCGTGAACATCTCAAGGCCGGCCAAGAGGCGTTGTCGCAAACCGCCGTTGAGTTGGAATCCAAGCTGGCTGAATTGCAGGAAACTAAGTCCCGACTAAATCACAGCCGCGCAGAGTTGAGCTCAACCATGGAGCAACATGACGACGCCCGTTGCCAATTGGATCAAATCCACACTTCTTTTTGGTGGAGACTGGGGCGCCCTTGGCGGGCGCTGTTTGGCCCTAAGCCATGAAGAGGCCAGCCATCATTACGCCTGAATTTGGACTGGAAACCCCCTGCCCGCTGGCTCCGTATCCCGGCTACTTGCGGCTCGAGGGATGGGGCTTTGTGCCCGGCACAACCAGCCCCACCCAAGTCCGTATTCGGATCGACGAGACGACCCACTCGCCAAGGGAGACTCTCCCTCGGGAAGATGTCGGGACCCGCTTTCCTGCAGAACCCGCAGCTGCCCAAAGCGGTTTCCTTTTTGTTATTTTACTGCCGACCGGAGTGCATCACGCGACCCTCGAGTTTTCCGGCGACAGCGGCGCCACGTGGATTAAGGCCCGTGACCTGATCGTGCCCGTTACTCCCCAACCGGTTATGGGGCAATTCGAGCCAGCCGGTTCGAAAGGAAAAATCACCGCGCCCACCCGGTTAGCGGGATGGTGTTGGCACCCGGATCTGGAAATCACTTCCATGGTAGTCCTCCAGGGGGATGTGGAGGTGCCCGTCGATCAAGGACTGGAACGCCCCGACGTCGCCGCCCGGTTTCCCGATCAACCGGCGGCGCGTTATGCGGGCTTCTTGACCCGTGAAAACTTACCTCGCGGTCAAGGTAAGATCCGTCTGCAAGTGGGCACGCATTGCGGCCGCTGCTACTTTGTCGACCCCGTATTGGCGGCCGATATTTCCGAGGGAGCGTTTGCCCCGCCGCGTCCCCCGCCCGCCATGTGGGATCTACCGGCGTCGGCGTCGCTGCCGACTAAATTCCCCCTCTGGCTGGCCGGAAAAATTCCTCCCGGAAATTGCAATATTCTGTTTATTTTGTCTGGCGACTTCACCGGCAACAGCGCCTACCATGTCACGGCGCTGGCGAACGAACTCATCGCCCGCGGGTATGATTGTGTGGTCGCAGTGACCGATCACCCAGAGACGATTGGTGCTCAAGCCGGGGCGAGGTTCCTTTCCCTTGAATTCAGCGAACTTGCCTCCCTGCCCATTCTGTTTCGCGACGGTCGCGGGCCCCAGGTGACTCACCTTTGGACGCCACGCGAACGGCTGCGTAAAATTTGGGACAGCATTGAATCCCAATATAATACCCAGTTGGTGGTCCACTTGGAGGACAATGATCTCGCGATACTCTCCGAACATCTGCAGATCGATCCCGATAAGCTCACCCGCATGTCGGTGGGAGCATTAGACAATCTGGTTACCGATGACTTTATTCACCCGATCCGGAGTCGACAGCTTATTGAGCAAGCTCAAGGCGTGACCCTAATCTACGAATCGTTGGCCGATCTCCTGCCCCCCGGCACGAGACACACCACTTTTTGGCCCGCCGCCGGCTCAGCGTTCGGGCCGAGGCCGTTAAATCAGGAGCTCCGGGCGGGCCTTGGCATCGCGGCGAGCGACACCGTCATCTTTTATCACGGCAACACCCATGACGCCAATCTCACCGAGGTGGGCGAACTCTATGAGGCCGTTATTCAACTGAATACCGGCGGCCGCCCGACTTGGCTGCTTCGAACCGGTCGCGATTCTCCAGCGTTCGCCGATCAGTTCACGAACCTGATCGGTGATAGATTGATTCACCTTGGGTTCATTAAACGTGCCGAGGACTTACCCGAACTGATGAGTGCCGCCGATATTTTTGTGCAACCCGGTGCCCCTGGGGCTTTCAACGACTATCGCTTCCCTTCCAAACTTCCGGAGTTTTTTGCGCTAGGTCGGCCCGTCGTGTTGCCCGCCGCAAACCTGGGCAATGAGCTCATTCACGGCGAAGATGCTTACGTCTTACCGGCAGCGAATGCCGTTAGTATTGCTGCCGCCATCCGCTTGATAACCGGAGACCCGGCGACCTATCAGCGACTCGCGGAAGGAGCGCAGCGATATAGCAACAGCCATTTCTCTTGGTCTCGCAGCACCGATAAACTCTTGGCATTTTATCACGCCGAAACGGGACTAGGCAGACCAGATCAGCGAGCCGTCGCAGCCTCCCAGCTCGTCAACCAATCCTTCAAATAACTATAGGCTTGTTGTTCCTCCGAGGAGGACATCAGCATTAATCAGCTATGTCAGAACGCCCTCCACAAGTCCATCCCTCCGATGAAGTGCGTTCTCATTTCGATGACCGCATTAAGCCCCTATCGAACACGGCCAAGTCGTATCGCCGCCTGCTCGCACGCTACTACAATGCCTTGCTCCCGCCCGACAGTTCGGTGCTCGAGATCGGCTGCGGAACCGGAGAGCTGTTGAAACATCTTCACTGCCAGCGGAAGGTCGGGCTGGACCGATCGCTGCGGCAAATAACGCAGGCCCAGATCAACGACCCTGCCAGCGAATACTTACACGCGACCGCGGAGAACCAGCGTCCGTCTGAAAATTTTGAATACGTCATCCTTTCGGATACCATCAATTACCTAGAGGATGTGCAGGTCGTCTTTGCTCGGATCAAAAAACTCAGTGATCCGTCGACCCGTTTGTTGATCAATTTCCCCAACACGCTCTGGCGACCGCTGTTCGGGCTCGCCCAGCGGTTGGGCCTGCGAGCGCCTCAGCCGACCAATAGCTGGTTATCAGGGCAGGATGTCAGCAATCTGCTGAGTCTGGCCGACTGGGAAGTGGTCAAATCTCAGCCCCGCGCTTTAATTCCGTATGCGGGAGGCTGGTTGGAGAAACGGGTGAATCGCTGGATCGCTCCGCTGCTTCCCTGGTTTTGCCTCACCCAGTTCATCGTCGCTCGACCCTCGCCGCGCCGTCCTGCCTCCAACGGAGGGCCGCCGCGCTCCGACGAAGTCTCAGTCAGTGTCGTGGTCCCGGCCCGCAATGAAGCGGGGAATATTGAAGCGGCCATCACCCGCACTCCTGCGATGGGCAAATGGACCGAGTTCATTTTCGTAGAAGGCGGATCCAGTGATCACACGTGGTCCGAGATTCAGCGGGTGCAGGCCGCCTACCCCAATCATCGCATCAAAATCTCCCAACAAAGTGGCAAGGGAAAAGGCAATGCCGTGAGGGAGGGTTTCGCTCAGGCCGAGGGCGATATTCTGATGATTCTGGATACCGATTTGACGATGCCACCCGAGGAGCTGCCGAAGTATTTCAATGCCCTGATTGAAGGACGCTGTGAATTCGCTAATGGGTGCCGTCTGGTTTATCCGATGGACGAAGAGGCGATGCGGTTCCTCAACATGATCGCCAACAAATCCTTCGGGATCATTTTCTCGTGGTTGCTGGGTCAACCCATTAAAGACACCCTCTGCGGCACCAAAGTTCTGACGCGACGGAACTACGAACGCATCGCCGCCAACAGAGCCTACTTCGGCGACTTTGATCCTTACGGTGACTTCGATCTCCTTTTCGGCGCCGACCGATTGAACTTAAAAATTCGCGACATCCCCATTCGCTACAAAGATCGCACCTACGGAACCACCAACATCAACCGTTGGACCGGCGGATGGCTACTCTTGAAAATGGTCGTATTTGCTGCGCGAAAATTGAAGTTCATCTGACCAAGTCAGCGTTGACGACTGCTTGGCTCACCCCTCCTCTGACCGCCCATGCCCTTGTATGATTTCAGCGATCTAACAATCGATAAGACCATCTCCCCACGCGACACCATGATCGTGCCGGGCCGCGAGGAGCAGTATTTTGACATCGGTCAGCGGGCGCTGGAGCTGGTGGAGTTTGCCGCCAAACTTTGCGACAAACCGCATTTCCCCAACATCTTGGATTACGGTTGCGGCTACGGTCGAGTCCTGCGCTGGCTCCGACCGCAGCATCACTACGCCGAGATTACGGCCTGTGAGTTGGATCAATCGTGCATCGATTTCTGTGCCAAACATTGGGGGGCGATCCCGGTGCTATCCTCCCCGGATGCTGCGAAAACGAAGTTTGATCGTAAATTCGATCTCATCTGGTGCGGCTCCGTCCTGACGCATTTGGATCAAGCCGCGTGGGAGCAGACTTTGGACTTCCTCATCGATTCAACCGAGGAGTGTGGGGTTATCATTCTGACGCTGCAGGGCCGATTCTTCGCCAGCGCGTTAGCCAACAAGCAGCCCTACATCGCCGATGATGTGGATAAAACAGCGCTTTTGGCTGAGTTCAAACAACGGGGGTTTGCCTACCAGAACTACTTTGATCGTCACGATCATGATTACGGGATCGCGCTGACCTCGCCCCAATGGGTCACGGCCCAGATCGAGCAACGGACCAACATCATCCTGCGATCCTACATTGAGGAAGCGTGGGGGATGCAGGACGTCGTCGTGCTCTACAAAACCGAGGACTATTTCGCCGACGTGGTGTGAACAGATTCGTCCGGCGAGAAGCGCAACGACCTCAGCCAGGCCTGATCATAGGCGGTCTTATTGAAGGGGCCGGCCTCCACCCGTAAAAGAAGCTGACGATAACTCCCTTCCGGCAACAGCAGCACCAAATCCCGCGGAGAATAGCCCTCTTGCGCCGACATCCAATCGCTGGATACGGTCACGAATTGTCCCGCTGGATTCCACAGTTCTATGACCACCATGAGCCCGTCAAAGTCACGTTGGTCGTAGACTTCCTTCGGGATAAAATAAGCCAGTGCTACCGAGCGAGAACCTTCTGGGATCGAAAACAACAGTTCCGTGGGCGCATGCACCATTAACGCTTCGCTGTCTTCAATAAAGGTCACGCTAACGCCATGCGGGAAATTCCCCGCCACCGGAGTCTCCTCCAGCGCTGGCTGGATCTGTGCTCGGACGGCCGACGAAAGCATGGGTAACCGTTCTGGGGACCTAGCCGGATCGTCTCCCGCTATGGAAATCTCCGTCAGATTGATCTTACGGACTCGGGCCAGCATCTCGGCATAGCGATCAGCGCGCGCGAATAGAGTAATGGAGTGATTCCAGATCAGTAGCGGAACCGGATGGAGATCGAGCTGCAAAAACCTCGTCGCAATCCAATCCGACTGCTGACTCGCCTCCCCTTCCACTAACAGCAGTGGCACCGATTCGTCGGCCAACAGCATGATGCTCTCATCCACTTTGGTCGGATGTAAAAACATCTGCGCATCCGGGATCATCAACGTTCGACGCTGAGAGTAGAACGGCAGCGAGGAATTCCAGTCGCCCATGTGTCCGACGATCACATCGTCCGGATTGGTCAGTTCCCGAACCAGCACCGCAAATTTGGGCTCGTGCGCCGGCCAATCCAAGATGCCCTGAAACAACTCCGTGCGATACAGGTGTAGCTGGCTGACGGCTATGAGCGCCAAAACAAGTCCGGCCGGTAGTTTGGTTTTCCAAACCGCTCCCGGACGATCCCACCAGTAGGCCAGACCTATCGAAAATGCTACTACCAGATAAGCCGCGTTGGCGTAGAGGTAGTAATCATGCATCACATAAAGACTCGTGAAAATGAGTTGGATGCCGACAAACGCGAGTACCCCCAACGCCGCGATGACCCGCGTTTGGCGCCAAACTAGCGATACGAGCAACCCCACCACTAAGGCCGGAATCGTGACGACGTCGTAATGCCAGTGCTGGGCGAGGGCCTCCCACGTGGCCGGCGCAAATTTCATTTCCCACGTGCCAAAATTAAACTCGGTTAACGCGGAGGAGAGCAGAAAGTGAGCGATCGGATTCTGCGCCTTGATATGGTCAGCGTAGCTCACCCAACTGAAACCCAGCGCCAGTAAACCCACCCCGAGGACACCGGCCTGGACCAGCCACGGCCGCCAATTTCCAGCGGTCCGCAATCGCCAGCCATCCCGCATCCAAAGCAGCGCCCACGGCAGGCAGGCCACCGCCCACGTCGTGGGTTTAACCAGCACCGCTATCGCGCCCGCCATCGCAGCGAAAACCAGATATCGCCATGCCTCACTTTGCCGATGACGTAGGACGCCCCAAAGAAACCAGCATGAGGCACTCCAGGCCGTCGATTCGATCAGCACCGCGGCCGAGTAGAACGCGTAGACGGGTGTAGCCACCACCAGCGCTAGAACGCCAAACCCCGCGCCCCAACTGAATCCGATAGTCCGCAAAATCATTAACACCGCCGGCAATCCCAGCAGGAAAGCTAACACCGATACCAGCCGCCCCGCTGGCACGGTTTCGGCACCCGACAAATCGGCCCACCCTGCGGCGACCCACTGATAGAGAGGAAACTCCATCGGAATGGACCACGGCTTGCCCAATACCGGCGTAGCGTAGTCGAGCCGCAGGCCATCGCGCTCTACCGCTTGAATCGTCAAGGCGGTTTGAGCTTGCCGGAACTCATGACCGGTCATCGTCGCGTGCCCCCACCCTGCCCGCACGTGCCACAGCCAAACCGCTAGGACCATAACGAGCAGGGCTAAAGCCACCCAATCAGAAGTCCGCAGGTGAAACGGGGATGCCGGTCGAGGACGCCGGGGGTGAGCGCCCGGCGATTCCGAACGGTCTAACAGTTCATTTTGCACGCGTATAGGTGGAGGGGTTATTCGATAAATTCAATCCCCGCGACGTAAGCCCAATCAAAGGCCTTGCTCGGACCGCTTCCCGCACTGAATCGTAAAATTTCATCTGCCGCCAAGTCGTAGCGGAGCTCCGAGGTGATTACCCCGCGATCACCCGCTTCCGACTCCGGTCGCAGCACGCGGGCGAACAACTCGCGCCGATGTCCTGCCGCGTTTTCCGCCTCCACGGCAAACACCACCCCATCGGTTCGATCGCCCGCTCGCGTCCACGCATCATCGAAGATGCCGTAGCGCCAAGCGACCGTGCCCGCGCGATGGTGTGGATTTACCCACAGGGCAGCGTCAGGGTGAAAGTTTAGCAGTTCACCCCCGCTCGACCAATACCGTCGGTAACCGTAGGCGATATCGAAACGAGTCACCACGCCCTCAATCATGGGAAACGCCACTCGAGCCGTTCCCGCCGAGATCCGATGATCACCCAGCGAAACCCCGGTCTCCGGCATGATATTGACCAACAATTCGACGTTGGGATAGAAACTGCCGACCTCCGGACCCATGCGATCAACGATCTCTTTGAAGTGGAAGGGACTGATATAAATATCGACCGACTCTCCGCCCTGCTCGAAACGTAACATCGGTGCCGGGACGAACTGCAATTTATCAATGACCGACGCGACGATGTGGGCCCCATTCGATCTCATCGAGTCGGAAACTAACAACGCCGCCACATCTTCATCGTCGAGATCGTCAATCGCCCGGTGCAGATAGGAGAGATCGAAACGTTGGGCATCCCTCACCATCAGCGCCCGATGCCCGCTGTAGTAGGGAATGGTGGCCGACCAATCAAAGCCCAGCCCCATGATCACGCTCTCTTGCGGCAACATATCACGGAGCAGGGCGGTCATGCCGGATCCGCCATTACTGACCACCCGCTGCATCTTCCCATAGCCGGTCCAATAACCTTGCAGCATGGTGCCGACTGGAAGGAGCGCCAAAAGCAGCGCGCCCCACACCGGGATCCATTGCGAGGCCAGTAGTCCCCACATGATCACCCCCATCGCCATCATCAGGAAGAACGTGCCCGCGTAGAAATAGTAGTCCTGGTAGGCGTAGGCGTAAGGAAACGCGAGTTGGCCAAACATCCACAAACCCGTAAGCCCGATGATCGGCCGCCACCACTGCGGGTTGAGCGCCAAACCCACCGCCAAGGTCAGGCCAATAAACCAATAGGCTCCCACCGTTTCCGCCCAACGTTCCGCCATCACCCGCCAGGTCTCCGGGTCGATGCGGGAGGTCAGACTGAAGGTCCCAAAATTTCCCTGCGAAAGTTCCGTCGAGGTGAACTCGTAGGCTCCCGGATGCGAGGCCTTCAATGCATCGGTAAACAGGATCCACTGGCGGAAGGCCAGATACGGCAGGATCACTGGACCCACGCCCCAACCCAGCGTACGGAAGATGCCTCGGGGCCCCGTCCGGTTTTTTAGTTCCGACCCCAAAATCCACCCGCCATAAAGCGCCGCCGGAAAAAGCCAAACCGCGAAGACCACGCTCTTGATCAGAATACCCAGCGTCGCCGTGACCGTGGCCAACCCAAACCACCACCACCGCCGTCGCTGTAAACTCTGCACAAAGGTAGCCAAAAACCACGCGGAGAACATCGCCGCCATCGGATCGATCAAGAACGAGCGCGAGTAAAAGAGATAGATCGGACAAACCAGCAACGGCGCCAACACGACGAGCCGTTCTACCGGCGGCACCCGAAACCCCGCCAACAACAGATACAGCGCCGGCAACGTCAGATAAAAACAGGCCAACGACACGCTCCGGGCGGCTTGAAAATCGGGTAGCTCCCACCATCGCATTACCCCCACCACGCACCATTGGTAGACCGGGAGCTCCAGCGGAAAGGCCCATGGTTTACCGAGAATCGGGGTTTCGTAGTAAGGCCCGAAATTGTGCTGCTGATCGATGTATTGAGTAATTATCGCCGTCTGCGTTTGCCGAAATTCGTGACCGATCATGAACCCCGACCCCCAGTTAGCCGTCGCGAGCAGAAAATGAACCAACAGCAATAGCCCGAAAACGGGGGCAACCCACTTCAGGCGAATCGAGGAAGGGGGATTACCCGGCGTGAAACTCATCGATCCCAGCAGACAAATTTCCTAGGAAATTTTGGTCAAGGTTGAGTCCGTTCTAAAGCGAGTAAAGGTCCCCAACGCCAACTGCGGCCAACGGAGCGCTTTGCCCTCCCCCCCCGATCCTGCCCCCGCCCGCATCATTGTTTGGCTATATCCAAAAGAAACGCCCAGTCATACGCCGCATTCCCCCGAGCGCGGCAACTAAATACAAGCACGTCTTCCGGGCCGATGTCATAGTCGAACTCACCGACCAGAATACCCCGTTTCGTTTCGTTGGTGTCCGGGGTCACTTCGTCTCGAAATATTTCGCGGCGATCGCCTGTCGGCGTCTCGACAAAGACCAGAAAATCAACCCCATCCGACCTGTCCCCATCTCGCTCCCAGGCCGCATCGAGCAGCCCATACCTCCAGCGGAAACTCCCGACGGAATTGCTGGGTTCGATCCACAAATCCGAGTCCGGGTGATAGTTGATGATTCGGTGTTCGCCGTATCCGGCCGGATTGTAGCCATACCTTATCCGCATCCGATGCGGCAACGGATCGATCATGGTAAAAACACTCTCGGCGGTCTCCCGGGCCAGGTTGAACGCCGCCAAACTAAAATCCACTCCTTCGGGTTGGTCCAAGGGCTCCACCCCGGGATATTTGCTGCCGCCGGGTCCCAGTCGGTAATGTAGATCTGAGTAAATAATTGGATTCACGAACACCTCCGTTTCCCGATGCCGGAACAGCGGGCTCGGCACCACCCCCGTAATCCGCGTCAGGGACTCGACCAGTTCCTTATCGAACCGCTGATCACCGGTGATCATCAAGGCACCAATACTGGTCCCATCGAGATCCTCCACTGCCCCCGCCATATAATCCCCATCGTAGGCCAATCCCGAGCGGACCATCAGGGCTTTGCGTTTGGAATAGTAGGGCACGATAGCCGACCAATCCTGTCCCACCCCTACGATAATACTGTCCGAGGGCAGCATGTCGCGAAAAAGGGCCGTCATACCCGACCCACCATTACTTTTAACGCTCTGGAACGCGTAGTATCCTTTCAAATACGTATGCCCCAATACCACGAAAGGAATTGCGGCCAGACACAGTCGAGCCACCCGCGATGCCCGCAGTTCTTCGAGGAGCCCCACGACCACAAACCCCAACGCTAAAACCGCAAATATAGCCCCGGCGTAGAAATAGTAGTCTTGGTAGGCGTAAGCATACGGAAAGGCCAGTTGGCCAAACATCCAGATCAGGAAAGCCCCGATAATATACCGGCGGTTTTTAGGACAAAGCAGGATACCCAAACCGAGAAAGCTCAGCAGGAAACCAGCCGGGGCGATGGTTTCGGACCACCGCACGGCCAACGTGCTCCACGTCTCGGCCGCGAGCCGTGACTCTAGACTAAAGGTGCCAAAATTCCCCTGCGTCAGCGCGGTTGAGGTAAAGATCCAGGCGGAGCGATGGACTGCCTTGATCGCATCGGTGTGGCCGATCCACCACGTGATCGCTACGTAGGGTAGCACGACCGCGCCGACGCCAAAGCCCACCGTTTTGAGCAACGCCCGCGCCCCTACTTTTGCTCGCAATTCCTGCCAAACAATCCAAGCGCCGAACAAAGCAGCGGGAAATAGCCAGACCACGAAAACCAGAATTTTGACTAAAATACCAAGCGTGCCGACGAGCGTCGCAACTCCCCACCACGCCCAACTCCGCTGCTGCATCGCTCGCACGAAAGCCGTCAAAAACCAGGCGGAAAACATCATCGCCATCGGATCGATCAAAAACGCCCGCGAGTAAAAAATGTAAACCGGGCTGACCAAGATTAGCGCCAACATCAGCCAACGCTTAGCGCGCGAGATCTGCCAACTGCCTAACAGCAGGAAAACCGCGGGCAATGCGCCGTAGAAGCAGGCCAGTGAAACCGCCCGAGCGGCTTCGAAGAACTCCACGTCGAAGATGCGTTTCACCATCACGACCGTCCATTGGTAGAAGGGGAATTCTAGCGGAAAGGCCCACGGTTTGCCCAAAATGGGGGTTTCGTAATCGATCCCAAAATTGT